>Ga0129310_1003092_pt1 | contig 11175 bp, 5 predicted proteins | sample Go1ome_2_FD_94433 | JGI IMG/M metagenome (GOLD analysis project Ga0129310, IMG submission 94433) | Western lowland gorrila individual fecal microbial communities from Wisconsin, USA - Go1022A metagenome | ecosystem: Host-associated > Mammals > Digestive system > Large intestine > Fecal | place...
CCACGCGCCGCGCATGGGATCATGCTCATAGCAGATGCCGCGCGCGGCATCTGCTATGAGCATGATCCCATGCGCGGCGCGTGGCTGCTGAAGAAGAACTGCGCGCAGGGCAGAGCGTTTCTTAAGGCGATGTTTCTTGCGGCGACGGGCATTTCGTTTGCTGTGGGACGGATCGCGGTTGCGCTGTATCTTGAACGTGAGCTGAGCGCGGTATTTTATCCGGTATTCGGTGTGATCGTAATAGGCGAGATGTACTTTTTTGCCAATGGCCTTTCGCCTGACGAGTATGAGGAGGATGCTGCCGCTGAGGGCGAAAAACCGCTGCGATTCTGCAACTATGCGCCGCTGCGCGGCGTGTTCCGCAGACTGTTTCCGGACAAGATCGCAGCGGAGAATACCAGCATGGGGACATCTGCGCTGGACGTGACGGAGGAGGGCAGCGGCCTCTACGGCCGAGCGAGAACAGGAGATGCCGTTGCTGATGCCTACTATGCCTGCATGGCTAAGCAGCAGCGCGCGGGGCTGAAGATCGACACGGGATATCTCGACTCGGGACTGAAGCTTGCGGAAGGCAGGAGCGTATTGTTTAACAATCCGTTCTATTATGATTTGATCCCGTACGCTTTTTATGCGATGAACCGCAACCTCCTGCGCCACAAAAAGATATTGGTCGTTTTAGGGCGGCACGGCGTGGAGGGCGACATTGCCCCTTGGCTTGACAAGGGATTGAGCGCAGTGACAAACATCCCGGGAATGTGGCGCATCGGCGTGCTGACGGATAAGGAACAGGAACTGGATGTCGGTATTGTGACACGCTCGGGCGTGCATGAACTTGCGCTGCACGAGAAGAACGAGGACTTCTTCAGCGAGGCCGGCATGGTCGTGCTGATCGAGCCGTCGCGCCTGCTGACGACGGCGCAGGTGGGGCTTAACTCTATCCTTCGCCGCTGCGGGAGAAAGGACGTGACTTACTGTTCGACCGACCGCAACTGCGACGGGCTGGTCGATGCGCTCTCTCATCTGCTGATGACCGACATCACCGAGGTCAGCGCGACGAACCGCCACGAAGGAACTTGCTCCTATATGTGCTGGGAAACGGATGGGGAGAATCTGCAGCACCGTTTGCTGCCCAATATCTCGCGCTATCTGGGCGTGGGGACGGAGCTTTCTTTTGTGGCGCTGAAGAATCAGGTCGAAAAGACCGTGTGGTACGGCGGCGAGGTATTTCCGGTAAGAGATATGCACTGGATCGTCAAGCAGTACTATTACGATCTGCTGCACTATGCCGATCTGCCGACCACTCAGGACGAGCTGGATCGCCGATTCGCGGTGTCGTATAACACATGGAACGCGCCCGTGCAGGAAAACGGCTACTTCGTCGTAGAGGATGAAGGCCGCAACATGTTTGAGATCAAGCGCGAGTTTGCGACCCGTGCAACGGGACAGAGTTTTATCAACATTATCTCGCCGCAGTATCTGCTGCATGATTATATGGCAGCGAACGAAGGACTGTTCAATACAGACCCAAAGGCGGTGCCGACCATCGTGGCGGATTACGCGGGAACGCAGCGCAATGTGGCGCTGCGCCTGTTCCTGCGTATGAGCCTTGGCGACATTACGAAACGAGAGCTTTCCAACGAGCTGCAGCTGATCGGCGTGGGCGGAGAGGATCCGGTCGAGGAGGCGTGGAAGCTGCTGTGCCGTTTGGGTCAGACGGATGAAAACGAGAAAAGCGCAGAAGAGCTGATCTTGACGCGGAACGGCGACCGATTTACATTCCGGCAAAAGGAAGCGATCGGAGTTGTACGCAAGTACTCCATACGAAGCGGAGAGATCGACGACTTTGTCCAGATCATCGACAGCACATTTCGCGATGTTCTGCTTGGGGATCTCAAAAGCGCGCGCTATGTTTCGGAGGAAGAAGGCGGCGAGCAGAAATATCTTGGCAGCGAGCTGAACGGACACATTTTCCAACGATATCTTCCCGGACAGTTCTTTACCTTCGAGGGTAAGTATTACGAAATGCTGCGAATGACGCCGGACGGGCGCGTAGTGCTGCGCCGCGCGGCAGAACACATCACGGGACGGAGTTTTTACCGTCAGATCCGCAGATACAGCATTCACTATGCTGAGACCGCGGCGGATATGGGGGCATGCCGCACGGTGGGCGGCATGCGCATAACGCGGCAGTTCGCCGACTTGAGCGTGGAAACGCCGGGCTATTGGCAGATGCGCAGCTATCAGGACTTTGCAAGCGCAAAAAAGGTGAAGCTGAACGGAGTGCCGACACGGATGTATTACCATAAGCAGATCCTCCGTGTTGAGCTTACCGCAGACGGCGAACCGCTGGACAACAGACGCTGCGAAACGCTCACGCTGCTGCTCAATGAAGTTTTCCGTACGCTGTTTTCGGAAAACAGCGAGTACATTGCGGCACTTTGCGGCGGTGAATTTGAACAGCCGATGACCTATTCGCTGATGGGAGCGAACGGCTTTGAGCCATCGCAGGGCTGCATCTACTTTGTGGAAGACAGCCAGCTCGACCTGGGCTTGCTGATTGCGGTCGAGCGCAATTTGCAGCGCATTTTTGAGATCGTGTGCGATTACCTCGACTGGCATACTGAGGCGCTCAAAATGAGCATGGAGGCTCCGCTGCCCGCGCCTGCGGCGAAGGGTGAAGCACCGGAGATCGGCGGCGAAACAGAGTGGAACGGAGCAGAGCCGGCGCCGCAGCGGGAAAATGCCGGACGCACAGGGCTTTTCGGCAGGCTTAAAGCATGGTGGGCAAAGCATTTTGGAAAGAAGGCGGCGCCTGCTTCGGAAAATGAGATCGCAGAGGATGAAGATCTGAAAGAGCCGGCGGCGGAAACCGAAATGACCGGCGGCGCGGACGCGGCTCCGGAGATGCCGGAGGAGGCGACTGCGGGAGGGGCTTCCGGACAGGAAGAAATCCCTGAACCCGGTGAGGAGGAGCTGGTCAGCTGCAGCGTTGAGGGCGAACAAACGGAGCAGAGAGCGGAAAACGATGTATCCGATACGGGCGAAGCTGAAGAAGACAGCTTTGAGTTCGAGGTGCCGGAAGCGGCTGAACCTTCCCTGATCCCCGCACGCAAGCCGTATCATGAGCGGTGCTATCTTTATTACGGTGCAGCGAAAGTGCCGGAAGGACTGGATATCGAAGGGACGCTTGACTTCTTGAGAGCTTCCGGCTTCGGCGAGCGCGAGCTGACGCAGGCACGGCACGGCAAAGATGTAGCCGCTCGTATTGAAGAGGGCTATCGGCCAAATCTGCCCGGTGTGCACTATTGCGATTTCTGCGGTGTGGAGCTGACAGGGACGGAGCACGATGTTCTCAAGGATGGCCGTGAAAGCTGCGTCAACTGCTCTCGTTCTGCCGTTCGCACAGAGGAGGATTTTCGCCGGATCTACCGCGAGCTGGTGAAGAATATGGAGATCTTTTATGACATGCATATCAGCGTGCCGGTGAAGATCCGGATGGTCAACGCCCAGCGGCTGCATAAGTCGATCGGCAAGAGATTTGTGCCGTCTGCGGCGCAGGATCCGCGGGTCGTTGGCGTTGCGATCCGCGACCGGAAGGGGAATTACTCAATTCTTGTGGAGAACGGTGCGCCGCGTATCCGCTCGACATTGACAATGGCGCATGAATTGACGCACATCTGGCAGTATACGAACTGGGACAAGGCTGGCATCAGGAACAAATATGGACAGCTGGAACTGGAGGTATACGAGGGGATGGCGAAATGGAGCGAGATCCAGTACGCCTATCTCATCGGCGAGGCGGGCATTGCGCGCAGAGAGGAGATCATTACCTCGCTGCGCGGGGACGAGTATGGGCGTGGCTTTCTCAAATATGCGGCGAAATATCCCATCAGCCCCTATACGCATCTGGAAGGCCCCACGCCGTTCGATGACCGAACATCACCGCTGTAAGGAAGGAGAGCGAAATGAAGAGGGTACTTGCGCTGCTGCTTAGTATGGCATTGTCGCTCGCGATGCTGACTGGATGCGGGGAAAAGAGCGATGTGAAAAAGCTGTTCCGGGATTATGAGGACGCTTGCCGCTCCATGGATGTGGAGGCGATCGCCGACTGCTTCAACCCTGCAGTGGTCGGCGCGATCACCGGAGGCATTATGGGAGCGTTTGGCCTTGACAAGGAGGCGCTGTTCGGCCTGCTCTCTGGGGTGATCTATTTTACGGACACATATTACGAGGACGATGTGAGCGAGATGCTTGAGAGCTATCGGATTACGCCGGTGGAATATGCTTTCAACGACGAGAAGGATGAATGCGATGTGACAGCGGAGAGCAGCTATCTCCTTTGCGGGGAAGAGACGAACGTTACCAATGTGTTTCATTGCGAGAAATACCGCGATGAGTGGTATATTTTCAGCGTGGATTGAGCGGCACAGCCCGACCACGCGAATGGGCGCTCATGAATAAGGCCGCACATGGCACATCGCGGAGAGGTTTCGATGCGGTGTCCGGGGGTGCGGCCTTCCCCTGCATGGGCCGCTTGTCAAGGGATAAGGCGGGAGGCCGTAAGGCAAACGGAGGGAAAATATGGGCAGCGGAATGAGAAAAATAAAGAAACTGAGCGGGAGCACACGCATTGTTGTTCTGGTGCTTGCACTGACACTGGCGGCTGCCGGTTACTGGCAATGGGGCGGCACGGTATCGGATTTTTCCTACTGGGATATTCCTGCGTATTCCGGGGAGGCGTATGTTTCGGTCAATGATAACGAGCCATTCTTTTCCGAGGAGGAATTGACGACAAGGACGTTTGAGGAATATAGCGAGCTGGATGAGCTGGGGCGCTGCGGGCCGGCCTATGCCAACATCTGCCGGGAATTGATGCCGACGGAAGAGCGCGGTTCGATTGGTCAGGTCAAGCCGACGGGGTGGCATACCGTGCGATATGATGATCTGATCGCCGACAAATACCTCTATAATCGCTGCCATTTGATCGGATACCAACTGGCGGGAGAAAATGCGAATAAGAAGAACCTGATCACAGGTACGCGCTATCTGAACATTGAAGGAATGCTCGATTTTGAGAACATGGTTGCGGATTATGTGGACGAAACGGACAATCATGTGCTTTATCGCGTGACACCGTGGTTCGCAGATGATGAGCTGGTCGCGCGCGGCGTGCTGATGGAGGGATACTCGGTCGAGGATCAGGGCGATGGGATATGCTTTTGCGTGTTTGCCTATAACGTGCAGCCTGGCGTCGTGATCGACTATGCGACAGGCGATAGCTGGGCGGCGGAGGACTGAACGGCGAAAAGATCGGATTCATGCAAAATGATGCGGCTTTTTGGCGAATTTCTCTTGCGATTTTTGCATAAAGAAGATATGCTGTAAGCAACAGAAGCCTACAGCGCGGAGCGCTGTACTTTTCCTGCCTCTCGGGAAGACGGCAAACGCCTCAGAACAGGAGAAAACCGTATGATCTGGTATGTATGTCTGTGCCTCGGGATGCTTTTGCTGCTCTCGGCAGGGCGGGTCGCGCTGAACGAGCGGCTTGGCAAACTGCGTTCCGGCATTGCACTGTTGCTGCTGCTCGCGGCAACATATGTTTTTTATATTCCAGCCTTTCTTGATTCCTATGATCTGCTTTCGGCACTGCTGGCCAATACGGTGAATGTGATGCAAGTCATTTCGCTGGATGCCGACTATCTGGCGGTCTACGACTTGATCCGCGCGTCGCTCCCGCAGACGCTGCTCTGGAAGCTCTACCTGCTGTTGCTCGGCGTGATCCACATTCTGCTGCCGGTGACGGCTGCGATGACAGCGTTTACCTTCTTGCTGCATTATATCACCAATGTGCAGGCGCTGTTTGCCGACCGGCGCGGTGGGGATATTTACATTTTCTCCGAGCTGAACGACGGATCGGAGGCGCTGGCGCGCGATATCCGTGCTGCGCATCCGAAGGCGAATCTGGTCTTTGCAGGCTGTTCCGATCAGGATTCGCTGCTGAAGCTGCGGCAGGAGCTGCACTGTATCGTGAGATATGACCGCATCTGTGCGTGGAAAAGCAGAAAGAAGAGCGGTGAGATCTACTATTTCTGCATTGCACGCGATGAAGACGCCAATCTGGACGATGCACTGCTTCTGCTGGATGAGCTTTCCAAGGAGGAAGAGACGATTCAGAGGAGAGAGCATCTCTATTTGTTCTCCGAGAGAGGAGAGGTCGAGACGATGATCGACTCAGCGGAGAAGGGATGCGTAGATCTTCACCTTATCCGCAAGAGCCGGATGGCGGCTTACCGCCTGCTGGATCAGCACCCACTTTACCGCGGAGCGAAGGATGGACGGATCTCTGTGCTGCTGTGCGGCTTCGGACGGATCAACCGTGCTGTGCTGAAGGCTGCCGTGTGGTGCGGACAGCTTGACGGCTATTCGCTGGAGATCAAAGTGTTTTGCGCAGGAGCGGAGCAGGCAGAGGCGGCGCTGCGGGCAGATTGCCCGGGATTGTTCTCTGAGCGTTACCGGATCCGCTTCTATGAAGGAGACTCGTTAAAGGATATCCAGGCTCAATGGACTCACGCTGCGCAGAGCACTTATATTACGGTCGATCTTGGCAATGACAGCGTTAACATTGAAACGGCGCTGTTTTTGCGGCGCTGTTTCTACAGTGTGGGTGGAGACTATACAAACGCTCCGGGAATTTTCGTGTATATTGCGGGCGCGAATAAGTATGACACGGTGCGGCGACTGATGACACCGGAGGCAAATCGGGTGCGCCAGCGATCTTACGAGATCGTGCCGTTCGGTGGGGATCATGAGTTCTACACCTGCGCTGTGCTGGTAGATTCGCCGATCGAGCGCCTTGCTAAGAATGTACATCTTGTCTACGAGGACATTTTCAGCGACGGGGAGATCGATGTTGCGCAGGCGATGGAACGCTACAATGCGTTCGAGGTCAATAAGCAGTCAAACCGCGCGAATGCGCTGCACATCCGATATAAACTTTCGCTGCTGGGGCTGGACTATACGGACTGCGCAGATGCCGAGGAAGTTCAGCTGGAGGACTATCTGAACGAGGAAAATATGGAACGCCTGACGCGCGCCGAGCATGACCGCTGGATGGCGTTCCTTGAATCCGAGGGCTGGCAGACAGCGAGCATTGCCGAGGTTGAAGCGTATCAACGCTCCGGGCTGAGTGCAGGACGACACAGCTGCCCCCTGCTGAAGCGGCATCCCTACATCTGCCCCTACGATGAGCTGAAGGAACGCTCTGATGCATTGGGGCTGCCGGATTCTACCGTATACGACAGGGAACTGATCGCAAGAATACCGGATATTCTTCATGACCGCTGGAAGGTTGCGGGAAAAGCATATAAAATCGTAAAGACGAAGAACACAAGTACAGAAAAGGGGTATGAATGATGGCTGCGCGAACAAACAAGAACGTACCTGCGCCGGACGCAGTGTTTTCCAACATTACAACAAAATTCGAGGCATATACCGGTGACGAGCCGTATCTTTTTGTCAGCTATTCGCATAGAGATGTGGAGCAGGTGTATCCGATCCTGGACGCGCTGTACGATCGAAAGTATCGCATCTGGTATGATGAGTCGTGCGAAAACGGGAGCGATTTCCGAGAGGAGTTGCGCACGCGTATTCAGAACAGCGAGGCAGTGCTGCTCTTTGTGTCGGCGGCATCTATGGCTTCGCCGTTCTGCGGTATGGAGATCATTGTAGCCTGCGAATGCGGCAAAAGGCTGTTTCCGATCTATCTTGATGACGCTGCCGTTCCGCCTGCGTTTGAATTGCTGCTGGCCAATACGCATCACAGCACAACGAATGATCCTGAGCGGTTGATGCGCGTAATGGTTAGGGATCTGCCTGCTGTGACGATGGATCGACTGACGACTGAGGGCGGCTATCTTAAGCGCTGCGAGGATAACGGACGCACCATTGCCGTGGACGACGGCGTTGTTGTGATCTGCTCCGGTGCATTCAAAAACCGCAAAGCGCTGCATAATATCTACCTGCCAAATTCGCTGGAAAAAATCGAGAGCGAGAGCTTCCGCGGCTGCTCTGCACTCGAGGAGATGGTCGTTCCGGAGAACGTGACGCGAATCGAGGACAGCGCTTTTCGGGACTGTATCAATATGAAATCCCTGCGCATTCTCAGCCCGGATAATGTCAAGATCGGCGAGCGCGCATTTGAAAACTGCGTGTCGCTCAAGAGCGTTGAGCTGCCGGAAACACTTACGGAGCTGTACGGCGGTGTATTTAACAGCTGCAAGAGCATCCAAAGGATCCACCTGCCGCAGAAGCTGACGATCCTTGGCGAGAGCGCTTTTTCCGACTGCGTGGGGCTGGAGGAGATCGCGATCCCCGAAGCGGTGACAAAGATCGATGATCTGGCGTTTAATGGCTGCACGAGCCTTTCAAATGTGACGCTGCACAGCGGACTGAAGAAGATCGGCAAGAGCGCATTCAAAAATTGCAGGGTGCTCACCCATATCGACATTCCTGCCACGGTGTCGAGCATTGACAGTGCGTTGTTCCGCGGCTGCGAGGCGATGCGCTCAATCCGTGTGGACAGCCGGAACAAGTATTATAAATCTGCGCCGAACAAGCGTGAGGGCAGCGACCATGTGCTGTTCAACAAGAACAAGTCTCTGTTGATTGCCTATCCGGCCAGCAGCCGGGAGGTGCAGTACGACATCCCCGACAGCGTGACCATGATCAGTGACTGGGCTTTCAGCGAATGCAAGAAGCTTAGCCGTATCACGATCCCCGATACCGTACGGGAGATCGGCGAAGGAGCCTTCTGCAATTGCGCGCTGCTCGACGAGGTGGAGATCCCAGACAGTGTGGAGAAGATCGATGATTGCGCATTCCGCGGCTGTGTCAATCTGGAGCGCGTTATCATACCCTCCTCCGTTACGGACATTGGCTGGGGGCTGTTTGACGGCTGCGAGAAGAGCGTTACCGTTTTCTGCGACGATGGCTCGGAGATCCAGCGGTATTGCCAGCGTAACGGCATCAGCGAAAAGAGAATTTCGGAGAAAGAGGGGCTTTAAGTCTTCGTGGTACATCAGAACATCCAGCCGGCGGGCACGCGCCTTGCTGCCTTTGTCAAAAAGAATATTGTGATGGTCGTCGCGCTTGCCGCGGCGGTCATTACCAGTTTTGCCGTTCCGCCTGACGGAGCATACCTTGGTTATTTCGATTTTAAGACGCTCTCATGCCTGTTCAGTGTACTGGCGGTCGTATGCGCGCTGAAGAACATCAATTTTTTCTACATGTTGGCGCGCAAGGTGGTCAAGCGCTTTAAGACGGTGCGCTGGAGCATCGTCGCGCTTGTTTACATCACGTTCATTGGATCCATGCTGATCGCTAACGATATGGCGCTGTTGACCTTTTTGCCGCTTGGGTATTTTGTGCTCAGCACCACCGGACAGCAGAAATACATGGCCTTCACCTTTATTATGCAGAATATTGCCGCGAATCTCGGCGGCATGCTTACGCCGTTCGGCAACCCGCAGAACCTCTATCTTTATACCAAGTACGAGATACCGAACATGGAATTTATGCGGATCATGGCGCCGCCGTTCGTGCTCTCCATTACGCTGCTGACATTGTGCTGCATCGTCTTTACCAAACAGGAGGCGCTGGCTATTGCTGATGAGCCGCTGCATCTGAACAAGCGCCGGACAGCGATCTACCTCGTCCTCTTCACCCTGTCGATCGTGATGGTTTTCCGCATTATCCCATACTGGATCGGTCTGATCGTCATCTTTGCGGCACTGCTTATCCTTGACCCGAAGGCGCTGAAAATGGTAGACTACCCGCTGCTGTTTACCTTTGTGTTTTTCTTTGTGTTTGCGGGCAATATGGCGCGGATCGATGCGATCCGAACGTTCTTTTGCGCACTGCTGGAAAAAAACACGCTGGTGTTCAGCGTGATTTCCTGTCAGTTCATTTCCAATGTGCCCTCGGCGATCCTGCTCTCGCAATTTACAGAGAACTATCCCGATCTGCTGGTAGGAGTCAATATTGGCGGCGTAGGCACATTGATCGCCTCGCTTGCAAGTCTCATCACGTTCCGCGAATATGTGAAAAACAATCCCGGACGCAGCGGCTATTACATCAAGCAGTTTTCGCTTTTCAACTTTTCATTTCTAATCGTCCTTGTCATCTTCATGAGCTTCTGGGCGAGATCGTGACCCGGCATACGATGAAAATGCCGTTTGTCGAAGAAAAAAAGCCTACGAACCGGAGGGGGCGCGTCGCAGCACGGATCCTCCGGTTCTCTGCTTTTGGAAAGTAACCGTCAAACGTAGCCGCATATAAAAGACCGACATCTCGGCGAGCAGCTGCTCACCGAGATGTCGGTCAATTATTTTTTCCGGCATATAACATTCTTTTGGGACATTTGCGGGCAGCATTCCACCCATGCGGCATCCTCTTCGCTCGGTTGTGGCGCATTTTGCAGGATCCACAGCAGATAGCGGTACGGATCCAAGCCGTTCTCCTTCGCCGTTTCGATCAGGCTGTAGATCACGGCGCTGGCCTGCGCGCCGCCGGCTGTATTGGCAAACAGCCAGTTCTTTCTGCCCATCACAAAGGGCTTGATGCACCACTTGGACGAGAGGATATTTTACACATAGCAGAAGGTGTACATTTAGTCGAAACGACAAAATAGAAATGTTTTCTAAATGAGAAACTATGTAAAAAATCTGCAGCTTCTATAGTTGCTTTGAAAATCGGTCAGATCAAATTACAGACGGGAACATCCTTGCAAGATGTTCCCGCCTTCTTGTACCCATTTCCGCTGCACGACATTACGGTATTGTTCGTTGCGAAAGGAGCTGATACCATGCCAAAAAGACGAGCAAACGGAGAAGGCAATATCAGAAAACGCAAGGATGGTCGTTGGGAGGGCCGGTACACTGTCGGTCACGATCCAGAAACTGGCAAGGCCATCATCAAAAATGTTCTCGGCAAAACACAGGCAGAAGTGAAGGAGAAACTCAAGAGAGCCATCGAGGAAAATGTCGGCATCGACTACGGGCGGGCCAAGACCTACACGGTGGGAACATGGCTGGAGGTTTGGATGGAGAACTACGCCAAGGTGAAACTCAGACCGTCCACGTTCAAGACCAGCCAAGGTTTTCTGAAAAACCACATCAA
>Ga0129310_1003093_pt1 | contig 11173 bp, 8 predicted proteins | sample Go1ome_2_FD_94433 | JGI IMG/M metagenome (GOLD analysis project Ga0129310, IMG submission 94433) | Western lowland gorrila individual fecal microbial communities from Wisconsin, USA - Go1022A metagenome | ecosystem: Host-associated > Mammals > Digestive system > Large intestine > Fecal | place...
CCGCGGCGATGTCGCGCATGCGCGGCTCGACCTTGCAGCCGGAGAGCACCTCGAGCGAGTCGGGGTTCATGCAGGCAAGGAAGTCCTTGTCCGCGCCGTCGGGCGCGGGGTCGCTGAACAGCTCGCTGTAAACGCGCACCTCGGCATCGAGCGCGGTCGCGGCATCGACCCAGTGGATCGTCGCGCCCTTGACCTTGCGGCCGTCGGCGGGATCGCCGCCCGGGGAGTTCGGGTCGTACTCGGCATAGACCTCGACGACGTTGCCGTTCTCGTCCTTCTTGCAGCCCGTGCAGGTGATGAGGTATGCGCCCTTGAGACGGCACTCAGGGCCGTTCGGCGTCAGACGCTTGTACTTGGGCACAGGGACTTCCATGAAATCGTCGGCCTCGATCCAGCACTCGCGGGAGAAGGTGATCTCGTGCGTGCCGGAGGCGGGATCGGTCGGGTTATTCTCGACCGTGACGGTCTCGCTCTTGCCCTCGGGATAGTTCGTGATGACGAGCTTCACAGGGTGCAGCACGCCCATCGTGCGCTCGGCCTTTTCGTTAAGGTCTTCGCGCAGGCAGTGCTCAAGGAAGCTGTACTCGACCACGCTCGCGCTCTTGGCAACGCCGATGCGGTCGCAGAAGTTGCGGATCGCCTTGGGCGTAAAGCCGCGGCGGCGCAGGCCGCACAGCGTCGGCATGCGCGGATCGTCCCAGCCGGAGACGATGCCCTCCTCCACGAGCTTGCGGAGCTTGCGCTTCGACATGACCGTGTGGTCGATGCCAAGGCGGGCAAACTCAATCTGGCGCGGCTTGCACGGCACGGAAACATTGTTCACGACCCAGTCGTAGAGCGGGCGGTGCGCCTCAAACTCCAGCGAGCACAGCGAGTGCGTGATGCCCTCGAGCGCGTCCTGAATGGGGTGAGCAAAGTCGTACATCGGGTAGATGCACCACTTGTCTCCCTGGCGGTGATGGTGCATATAGCGGATGCGGTAGATGACCGGATCGCGCATGTTGAAGTTGCCGGAGGCAAGGTCGATCTTGGCGCGCAGCGTACGGCTCCCCTCGGGGAACTCGCCGTTTTTCATGCGCTCAAAGAGGTCGAGGTTCTCCTCCACGCTGCGCTCGCGGTACGGGGAGATGGCGGGCTTGCCGATGTCGCCGCGGTACTCTCTCGCCTGTTCGGGCGTCAGGTCACAGACGTAGGCAAGGCCCTTCTTGATGAGCTCAACGGCAAACTCGTAGTCCTTTTCAAAATAGTCGCTGCCGTAGAAGAAACGGTCGCCCCAGTCGAAACCGAGCCAGTGGATATCCTCCTTGATGGCGTCGACGAATTCGACGTCCTCCTTCGTGGGGTTCGTATCGTCCATGCGCAGGTTGCAGAGGCCGCCAAAGCGCTCGGCCGTGCCGAAGTCGATGGTCAGCGCCTTGCAGTGGCCGATGTGCAGATAACCGTTCGGCTCCGGCGGAAAACGGGTGTGAACCTGTTGACCCTGGAAGCGTCCACCCTCCGCGATGTCTTCTTCGATGAAGGCGTCAATAAAATTTTTGCTGCCATTTTCGCTCTCAGCGGCGGCAGTTCTGACTTCCTCAGCCATTTGATTCATTCCTTTCTTCGCGTCTGCCGTGCGGCAAACAAAATAATGTTAGAATTATACTGCGACTTTGCACCGATTGCAAGCATAATATGCTCGCATTTCCCGCTCGCGGCACGCAGAGCGGCTTTAAGAAAAGAGCGCTTCCAGCTCTTCCCTGTCCATCAGCAGATTGAGCACCTCCACGAGCGCATTGGCGCTCAAATGCTCCGGAAGCTCCAACCTTTTGCACAGCGCCTTGCGCTTTTCCACGCTCTCCGGGCCGATCAGGCCGAGGTCGTAGAGATCCGCTTTTGTGATGGAGTTTCCCTTTATAGCGCTTTCTTCATCAATGGTCGCGCCCGCGCGGCGCAGGGCGTCAAGCAAAATTTCCGGCTTCATGCCCTCGACGCCGAGCTTGCCCTCTTTTCCGCCCTTCCTTTTGCGCTTTTCCTTGCCGTAGATGTCCGGCACGTAGGCTTGCAGCACACGACCCTCGGGGATATTGCCCTTGACGCGGTTGCGGATCACGAATCCCGCGCCGTCGGGGTCGGTGAAGAGGATAATGCCCCGCTCCTTGGCGAGCTTTCGCAAAAAAGCCTGCTTTTCCTTGTCGTTGAACACAGCGAAGCCGCCGAGCTCCACGATGACCGCGTCCACGACCTGTGAGAGCGTATTTTTATCGTATCGACCCTCGACGACGATGACTTCCTTTACCTTCGGTTTTACCATATCTTCACTTCCCCTGCGCAAGGCGCATCAGCAGCAGCTTGAGCTCTCCCTCGCTGTCGATGCCTTTTTCGCTCTTCATGCGCTGGTCGAGCCGCTGGCACATGAGAAGGCTCTGGCTGCACCACTCGCTCGTCGTCTTGCGCGCCGCCTCCATCAGTAAGCGCGCGGGATAGTCCGACCGCATCCCCCACAGCTCCATGAGCCAGAGCTTGTCCTTGCCGTTGTCGAGCGCGATGCGCGCGGTGTAGATGCGCCGCAGCTCCTTGCTGATCACGGCCAGAATGACGAACGGCTCCTCCTGCTTTTTCAGGAGCTGGCCCAAAAGCTCCGACGCGCGGCCGTAGTCGCGCTTCGTGATGGCGTTCGTCATGTCAAACACCACCGCGTCGAGCACGGGATCTGCCACAGCGTTGATGTCGTCGATCGTAATATTCTTTCCCTTGGCGTAGGCGCCGATCTTCTCGATCTCCGGCACAAGGCCGGTCATCAGCGCGCCGCAGGTGAAGATCAGATGCTCCGCCGTCTGCGCGTCGATCCCCTTACCGAGCGCGCGAAAGCGCCGTCCAATCCAATTGATGAGGTCGCTGCGCTCCTGTGCCTCGAACTTGACGCTCTGCGCGTTTTTGTCGAGCGCCTCATAGAGCTTTTTATAGGTCTTGCTCGGCTTATACTCAATGAGATCATACACAAACACGAGGCAGCAGTACGGCGGAAAGTCATTGAGCAGCGCGATGAGCGCCGTGCGCTGCTCCTCGGGGAGCTTAAAAAGGTCACAGTCCGTTACCACGATGAGCGTGCGCTCGGCCATCATCGGCATCGCCTCGACCGCCTCGGAAAGCTCCTGCATCGTGAGCGTTTTGCCGCTCAGGCGGTGGTAGTTGAACTCCTCAAAGCCCGCCGGAACGAGCTTCTTTTTGATCTCGCCAAGGTAGTATTCGCGCAGGTAACTCTCCTCGCCGTGAAAGATGTAAACCTGACCGATTTCTCCCGTGCTCAGGTCGCTTTTTAATTTCTGATAGCCCTTGTTGGGCGTTTTTCTCTCTGCCATGAAGTCCTCTCAGTTCACTGTGATCAAAATATTGCCCTGCATGTCCGTGCGGTACACGCTCATGCCCGCATCCGTCAGGCGCAGCAGCGCCTCCTCAGTCGGGTGGCCGTAGCTGTTGTCACCTACGCTGATGACGCCGACCTCCGGCGTCACGGATTCGAGCAGCGTTGTGCCGGTGGAGTACTTTGAGCCGTGATGCCCGACGAGCAGCACCTCGATGTCCGGGAAATCGTAGGCTTCCACAAGCTTCGTTTCCGTTTTCCCGTCCATGTCGCCGGTGATGAGCGTGTCAAAGTCACCGAGCGAACACAGCACTGCAAGCCCCAGCTCATTCGCGCCCTCCTCGCCCACCGGCGGATAGATGTTCATCGTCGACGCGCCGTTCGTGATCTCCGTCACCTCGGTGACATAGTGGATCTCCACGCCGTAGCGCTCGGCGAGCGCTTCGACCTCATCGCGGTCGCCCTCGCCCGCGTCAATGTCAGCTAAGTAGATGGTCGATGCACTCATGCGCGCAAAGAGCGCGGCAAGGCCGTTGGCGTGATCCTCGTGATAGTGCGTCAGCACCACGCTGTCGAGCGTCGCACCCGCGGAGCGCAGATAGTCCGCCGCGATGGCGCCGGCGTCGATATAGGAATTCTTGCTGCCGCAGTCCACGAGCGCCGCGTGGCCCTCGGAAATGAGCAGCACGCTCTCCCCCTGCCCCACGTCGAGCGCTACGACATTGAGCCCGCCGCGCTCATAGTGCAGCGCGTTGACCTTTGCTGCGGCAAAGAGCGATGCAGCCGAAAGCCCCAGCGCCGCAAAGTAGCGGTACTTTCCCCGCTTTGCCAGCGCGCAGGCGATGAAAATGGCATACACGTAGACGAGCCATGCAACAGAAAAGGCGGTGTTGAAGTACACTGCGTGGAACGGAAGCTCCTCCAAAAGTCCCGCGATCGAGAGCACCGCGCGGATGCCGAGCGTCGGCAGGAGCGCACAGAACGCACCGAGCTGCGGCACAGCCGCCGCGACGATCACCGAGACCAGTCCCAGCGCGAACACGATGCTCACGAGCCACAGGCACAAAAGGTTGCTCAAAAGCGACACGACGGAAAGCGTGCCGAAATAGTAGCCGGCAAGGGGCGTTGAAAACACCATCGCGCCGAGCGTCGTTGAAAACGACAGCATCGCCGCGCGCAGCAGCTTGTGTTTCCCGCGCGCAAGGGCGGTGAGCTTCGGCGTGAGGAAAATGATGCCCGCCACGGCGGAAAACGAAAGCTGCAAGCTGATGCTCGCGATGGCAAAGGGATTTTTGAGCAGAATGAGCAGCAGCGCGAACGAGATGGACGTCGGCGGGTCGTTGTCGCGCCCCAGAAGCGGCGCAATCATGCCCATCGAGATCATGATGCACGCGCGCAGAATGCTCGGCGTCAGCCCCGTGACAAACGCATAGAGAAAAACAAGTGGGATCGTCACGGCGCAGCGGAGTTTTCGCTGCCTGCCACCCATGAGCGCGCCGATCAACGACGCCAAGAAGCAGCAGTGCAGACCCGAGACCGCCATCACGTGAGAAAGGCCCACCTCGGATAAGTTGCTCGCGTCCTCTTCGTCGAGATATTTCTTATCGCCCAGCAGCAGCGCCCGTAAAAACGCGCCCTCGCGCTCGCCGTAGCTTTGCTCGATGGTCTCGCCGAGTTTTCTTGCGATGCGCTGCGGCAGATACCGCATCGCGCCCGCGTTCGCCTCGTCATACGAAGGCTCGCCGCGCTGATAGAGCAGGATATAGACGCCCTTGGCCGTGAAGTTGCGCAGGTGCAGCCCCTTCCCCGTCGGGTCGGTCGCGCTGTTGAAGAGCGCCTCCGCCGTCACGTGCGCGCCGGGCGCGAGATCCAAAAGAGAGCTGTCGCCGTAGTAGATGGCCTTACCGGGCAGGCCCCGATGCAAGATCTTCACCGGAACCTTTGCCCCGCGGCTCGTCTCCTCCGCGTAGCCCAGAAGCTCCACTTCCACCGTGTTCTGCGTGCCGAGCAGCGCATCGTTCGGCGATTTGACAAAATGCGCGTAGAGCGTGTTGTACCCGAGCGCAAGGGCAAGACCGAGCGCGCACAAAAAGGCGCGCTTCGCCCACGCTCCGCGTTTTACCGCGCAGCCGCAAAGCCCCATGATGAGCGCCGCCGACGCAAAAATGGCGCACAAAATGAGCGCCCATCGCACGCTCAGCAGATACTGCGCGAGCGCAGTGCCGGAGGCGAACGCCGCGCAGAAGATCGCCAGTACCCTCATCGGCGCGCGGGGTCGTCCGTCAGCCCGAGCAGATAGTCGGTGCTGACGCGGTAGTAGTCGGCAAGCTTGATGACCGCCCACACGGGGATCTCCCGCTCGCCGCTCTCGTAGCGGCGGTACACGCTGCGGTGCATATTGAGCATATCCGCGATCTGCTGCTGCGTCTGGTCATTGTCCTCGCGCAGATCACGCAGTCGTTTGGTATCCATAAACAATCACCCAGTACAATGCTACCAAACGGCAACATTATTTCCGGTAATTGTGCCCAAACGGAGCCTTTTGTAGTATAACAATGATGCTTGCTTTTGGCAAGCAAGAAAATGCCGCCGGTGCGCAAGCAGTCCGCCGCCATGCCACCGTCACTCGCGCGCTACGGAGTGCGCGCGGTTGCAACAAGAAACGACTCGCAGAAGGCTCGTGGCGAAGCCATGTACACCGCACTTCCATTCCGCAGGCCGGGCAGCCCTTCAAGCCTCAAACTCGCAATGTCGGGGGTCGAGGGGGAACGCCCCTCGTCCTTCTCTGGGGGATACAAAGGGGGTATTCTCTTCGAGAAGAGAATACCCCCTTTGATGCGTGCAGCGCCGTGGCGCTGCCTTTTATGCACGTCCCCTACAGGGAAAATCCTCAGCCCGGAGGCCAGGTCATGTCGCGGCCGGAGAGCACATGGAAGTGCAGGTGCGGCACGCTCTGTCCCGCCTGCTCGCCGATGTTGGACACGACGCGGTAGCTCTCGATGCCCATCTCCTTGGTGAGCTTGGCGATGACCTCGAAGATATGCGCGACGATGGCGCTGTTTTCAGCGCTCACGCCCGCGACAGACGCAATGTGCGTCTTCGGGATCACAAGGAAGTGCACGGGCGCCTGCGGCGCGATGTCGTTGAAGGCATAGCACTGCTCGTCCTCATAGACTTTGCTCGACGGGATCTCGCCCGCGATGATCTTGCAGAACAGACAATCCGACATGTTGATTTCTCCTTTCTTTCTGTAAAGTTGTTTTATTTTACATGAATTGATTCTTTAACGCTCTTTGATAGTACCGACTTAACCGAGCTTGCTGAGAATGAGATCGTCCACCGCCGCGAGCGCGTCGTCGACCTTGCTGACTTCCGTGCCGCCGCCCATAGCAGAGTCCGGCTTGCCGCCGCCCTTGCCGCCGCAGATGGGCGCGATGGCCTTGATGATGTCGCCTGCCTTGATTCCGCTTGCGACCGCTTCCTTGCCGCACACGGCCAGAAGCGTGACCTTGCCTTCGTTGACGGAGGCGAGCACACCGACGATCTTGGGCTCCTTATCGCGCAGGAAGTCGCCGAGCTTGCGCAGGGCATTCGCGTCCATGCCGTCGCGCTGGGCGGTGACGAGCTTGAGACCCTTGACCTCCTTGGCGGACGTGAGGAAGGAACGTGCCTCGCCGAGGGAAGCCTGCTCCTTGAACTTTTCAAGTTGGCTTCTGATCTCCTTCATCTCGCTGAGCATACCGCCGATGCGGCTCTCCAGCTCGTTCGACGTGGTCTTGAGGAGCTGCGCTGCGCGCATGAGCTTTTCCTGACCGTTTCTGAGCTCTTCGAGCGTCTGGCGGCCGGTGATGGCCTCGATGCGGCGCACGCCGGAGGCAACGCTGCCCTCGCTCTTGATGCGGAAGAGGCCGACCTTGGCGGTGTTGTCAAGGTGCGTACCACCGCAGAACTCCATGGACACATCGCCCATCTCGACCACGCGGACAACGTCGCCGTACTTTTCGCCAAACATCGCGACAGCGCCCTTCTTCTTCGCTTCCTCGATGGGCAGCACCTCGGTCACAACGGGGATACCGCGCAGGATCGCATCGTTGACGAAGGTATCGACCGCGAGCAGCTGCTCGGGCGTGATGGACTCAAAGTGCGTGAAGTCGAAGCGCAGACGGTCGGGCTCAACAAGAGAACCGGCCTGATGCACGTGGTCGCCGAGCACCGCCTTGAGCGCGGCGTCGAGAAGGTGCGTGGCCGTGTGGCCGCGGCGGATGGCCATGCGACGCTCTGCGTCGATGCTCGCCTCCACGGTCTCGCCAAGCTGGAAGCTGCCGTGGATGACCTTACCGGTGTGCATGAACTTGCCGCCCTTGTTCTTCTGGACGTCCGTGACCTCAAACACGGCCTCGCCGCAGCGGATGACGCCTGTGTCGCCGATCTGGCCGCCCATTTCGGCATAGAACGGAGTCTTGTCGAGCACGATGATGCCCTCCACGCCGCTCATCATAGCCTCGGCCTGCTCACCCTCGACCACCAGCGCGACGACCTTCGCATCGTCGATGGAGTCGTGGTCATAGCCGACAAATTCGGTGGACGGCACGTCCTTGCCGAATTCAACGCCCGCCCAGCCGAGATCGCCGAGCGCCTTGCGCGCCTCGCGCGCGCGGGTCTTCTGCTCCTGCATCTCCTGGTCGAAGCCCTTGCGGTCGAGCGTCATGCCCTCGTCCTCGACCATTTCGATCGTCAGGTCGATGGGGAAACCGTAGGTGTCGTAGAGCTTGAACGCGTCCGCGCCGGAGAATACGGTCTCGCCCTTTTCCTTGTGGGCGGAGAGAAGCTCGGTGAAGATCTTCATGCCGCCGTCGATGGTCTTAGCAAAGTTCTCTTCCTCCGTGCGGATGACCTTGGTGATATAGGCCTGACGCTCGCGCAGCTCGGGATAGTGGCCCTCGTTCTCGTGCACGACCGTGTCCACGACCTCATAGAGGAACGGACGGTTGACGCCGAGGAGCTTGCCATGGCGCGCGGCTCTTCTCAGCAGGCGGCGCAGCACGTAGCCGCGGCCCTCGTTGCTGGGCAGCACGCCGTCGCAGATCATAAAGGAAGCCGAGCGGATGTGGTCGGTGATGACGCGCAGGGAAACGTCCTTCTCGCAGCTCTGGCCATAGCTCGCGCCGGTAATCTCGGTGACCTTGTTGGTGATGTTCATCACCGTGTCGACATCAAAGAGGGAGTCAACGTCCTGGCACACAACGGCAAGACGCTCAAGGCCCATGCCGGTATCGATGTTCTTCTGCTTGAGCTCGGTGTAGTGGTCGTGGCCGTCGTTGTCGAACTGGGAGAATACGACGTTCCAGACCTCCATATAGCGGTCGCAGTCGCAGCCGACGGTGCAACCGGGCTTGCCGCAGCCGTACTTCTCGCCGCGGTCATAGTAAATTTCAGAGCAAGGACCGCAGGGGCCGGAGCCGTGCTCCCAGAAGTTGTCTTCCTTGCCGAACTTGAAGATGCGGTTCTCGGGAATGCCGATCTCCTCGTGCCAGATGCGGAACGCCTCGTCGTCGGCGGGCGTGGTCTCGTTGCCGGCGAAAACAGAGGGATACAGGCGGTTGGGGTCAAGACCCACCCACTCGGGGCTCGTGAGGAATTCCCACGCCCAGTGGATCGCCTCGGTCTTGAAATAGTCGCCGAACGAGAAGTTGCCGAGCATTTCAAAGTACGTGCCGTGGCGGGCGGTGTGGCCGATGTTTTCAATGTCGCCGGTGCGGATGCACTTCTGGCAGGTGGTCACGCGGTGGCGCGGCGGCTCCTGCTCACCGGTGAAGAAAGGCTTCATCGGCGCCATGCCGGAGTTGATGAGCAGCAGCGACGCGTCGTTCTGCGGGATCAGGGAAAAGCTGGGCAGGCGCAGGTGGCCTTTCGTCTCAAAGAAATGCAGGAACATTTCCCGCAGCTCATTGAGACCGTAATACTTGGGCTGAGACATAAGTTGGTTTCTCCTTTTATTGTAAAATTTCTTGTTGTTCGTTTTGGGCCTTCAGATATTTGCTCAATTTTGCGAGCTCGCGCTCGAGGTTTTGATAGAACTGCGCGACATGCCAGCCGTCGCAGAGCGCATGGTTGATAAAAAGTGACATCGGCAGCATCGTGCGGCCGTTTTCCTCGCGGTATTTTCCCCAGGCAAAGCGCGGATTGCTGTCGTCCGCGCCGCCGGCAGGCTCCTTGATCTGCGTATAGTAGAGCCATGGCACGCAGGAGACGAAGAAATGCGACAGCACGTCACCGTCCTCGGTCAGTGTGCCGCGCGCGAGCGTCTCGCGCTGCCGTCGCTTTCCCTCGGCGACGAACTTTTCATACGATGAAAGATCGTCTTCGAGCAGGCAGTAGACGTAAACGCCCATGCCGTCCGGCTTCATCACGGTGTACGACGGGTCGCAGTGGTCGTATTCGACGACCTGCCCATCGCTCAGCAATCTCCGCCGCAGCTCGGGCACGGCGTTCGCCGCGTGCATCACCGCGTAGAGATAGCTGAGAAAAAACGGACGGCCATGGAGCGAATCGAGAAGATCCGTAATATCCACCGGGACCGTGATGCCTGCCCAGGGGTCGCTCATCGAGCGGAAGTATTCAAACTGCCCGCCGCGCGGGTCTTTCGTCATGTCAATAGCTTTTCTCGCCATTTGCTCACTTTCCCCTCACATCCAGTCCGATGAGGTTCATCTCCGGGTCGAAGGCGATGCGGAAGATCACGGATTTTTTGTCGTACTTTGCGCGGATAACGGCAATGCCATGCACTTCCTCCGTGTTCGTCACGCCCGTCACCATCGAATCCTTGACTTTTTTGAAGCTGCCGCGCCCCTCGGTCGCGGCGTCCATCATCTTTTTGATATCATCGGCGCTCGTCTGCTCGCGCACGTCCTCGCGCAGCGCGTCGTAGACCTCTTCATATTCGCCTTTCGTCAGCTGCGACATGACGGCAAGTCCCGCGCTCGAGACCTTGTCCTCGTCCATGCCGTCGGGCAGCTTATTGCCCTTGCAGCCGCTCAGCACGAGAAGAAGGAGCATCGCGAGCGACGCGATCAGGTATCCTCTTTTTCGCATGATCCTGTTCCTTTCTAAAAAAAACAAAGCCTCCGTCCCTATCCATAGGGGCGAAGGCTTTTATGCTTCACGGTACCACCCTAATTATCCTTCCCCCGTGGGAAAGGCATCTTAGCCGTCCGGTAACGGGGACGAGACGTTCCGCTCCTCGCGGACTGCTCCAAAGCGGCTGCTCTGCACCGGTCGCCGAGGGCTTTCACCGTTTCCCTCTCGCTTCAGGCCCGTTTGCAAAGCTGACTTTTTCATCGCGTTTTTCTGTCGTTTATTATAGCGATATTTTGCCTTTTGTCAAGCACCTCCCGCCGCACGGCGGAAACAGGCAAAAGTGCCCGCCGAAACCCGCCCTTGCCTTTGTGTAGAAAATGGCATATACTGCTTTCGTTTGATGAATGAAGGGAGAATCATTATGAACCGTTCCCGTTCCGGCTATATTTTTATCGTCCTCTGCGCCGTGATTTTCAGCACAATGGAGGTCATGCTCAAAACGGTGCATGGCGTGTTTGCCCCCATGCAGATCACCTGCCTGCGCTTTCTCGTCGGCGGCGTGCTGCTCATCCCCTTCGCCGTGCGCTCGATCAGGAAGAAAAACGCCGTACTCACGCGCAAGGATCTTGGCTTCTTCGCGTGCGCAGGCTTTCTGTGCGTCGTCATCGCCATGTCGCTCTATCAGATGTCCGTCACCTATACGCGCGCGTCCATCGTCGCGGTCATCTTCTCCTGCAATCCGATCTTCGTCAC
>Ga0129310_1003094_pt1 | contig 11170 bp, 14 predicted proteins | sample Go1ome_2_FD_94433 | JGI IMG/M metagenome (GOLD analysis project Ga0129310, IMG submission 94433) | Western lowland gorrila individual fecal microbial communities from Wisconsin, USA - Go1022A metagenome | ecosystem: Host-associated > Mammals > Digestive system > Large intestine > Fecal | place...
AAGATTTACCTGAGCCATGTTTAATACCTCCTGTTTGTGTTTTTGTGGTGATTACATTATACAGGATGAGCATGGCTCATTTTTAATAAATATTAATTTACACCATTATATGGACATAACTGCATTACTATATTTAGGCCAATCGTGAGTCCTATAAATATAGGAGCATAGAGTTTTCGCCTACTGGTCTCAATACGAAGTCCTTCAAAATATATTCTAAATGACTCTCTAAAGCCTATACTTATCCTTCCGTGTATAACATAATTCTTTATATAATGCACCATAAGCCCAAGGCTTAAGATAACCATTGCTGAAATTATAAATATATCCTCCGGATCCTCAGACCCTGCCATTATCGCACTAATATTTAAACCCATACAACCTATCCATATTAATGCAGAAATTCCATACATAAGAGCCGCTGTTCTATTACTAACTGCTTCATGATTTATATCAAACATTTTAGCCACCATCCTTAATGTATTAACACATAAGCGAACTGCCCTATTCAAGATATTTTAGGGCACTTTCTACATATCCTTGTAATTTGCTCATTACTCATCCCCCTCCAAACTTCTCTCAAGCTTCTTAGCCTTAGCATATTTGCATGCACAGCCAAGTGTCATTCCGATGTAAAAGAGCGCCAGAGCTCCTGTAAAATATGGACTGAATGTATTTACATGAGCATATTCATTAAGCGAGTATAGATTCATCGCTGTAATAAATACCCAGATTGTTGCTGTAATTGCGTTTAATATCATTGATAACTTATGATTAGTATCCTTAAAAATTTCCTGAAGTTTTGATTCCTTATTTGTATTCATAACTGTATTTGTCATTGTCGTATCCTCTCTTTCTTATATTTCTTGCGATTTGTATTATCATTTATTCGCTTTGTTTTATCTTATGTCTGGATAATACAACAGACTAAGAACGCTTATATCAAATCTGTTGCAAATGGAATAAAGAATGTCGCGAATGGTATTTTACATCCTTCCAAGCTTAATACATGTAAGCATCTATAGCTGAAACTCTTTTATAAATACCTGTATCCACTAGATTCTAATATGTTATTCTTCAGCTTATCTATACCAGGTATCTCTGTTTCTTTTAGAAGTTCTGATGCCTTTTCCAGGGCTTTCTCCAGACCATCTGCAACCTCATCAAATATTCTAAGCGCTATTCTTTCCGTAAGTCCCGCTTCTTTCGCCGCTTCAATAAAAGAAGAACGTTTTATATGTCTAAAGTTTATATCATCACCTATAAACATACTCATTTCATCTCGCAAATTATAGCATCTGGTACATATGATATCGTACGCTGGTGCGACGGTCATTCTCTTCAAATTCTCACTATATAGTAATGAATAATTCTTTATATGCGCATCTCCATTTCCTATCAGATAATTAAAACATATAATCCTCCACAGTTTCATCTGTTCACCTATAGGATCACTTGTATATTCCCTAATTATCTCGAACATTCTGCTGAGATAACCCTTTTTCTTAGTCTCATACTTCTGACTAGATGGAATACCCATTGCCTGTGCAAAATCCTCTTGATGAAGTCTGTATGGCACTTTTAATCCATCTATCTTTTTTTCTGAACTTATGATTCTATCATACCTGTTTGTTGCAAAAAGCACTTCAGAATCAAGTCCCGTACCAGTATTTATTATAAAGCACTTTGGAGTCTCTATCCCCAGTTCTTTAGCTGTCAGCATACAGAGTTCTTCATTTAGTACTATACTAGAAAGTCTTACATGACTTTGCTTTACTATATAATTACTAGGTGCTTTTCCTTCAGGCAGATACCATTTATCCTTATCTTCATCGTAGTATAGACCAACTTTTCCAGATGCTCCCGCTAAGGACAAATGTGTTTCCATTAGAATCTGTGTCGACCTTGTAGCACCTTCTGAAGCAAGCTCCCTTACCTTATCAATAGTGAGAAGCTTGTATCCTGATTCTTCTTTCTCGTCTTCTTGAACAATCATAAGTGCGCCCAGGCACTCTCTTCCAAGCGCCGCAAGTATTGAAAGATAATCCTCTTCATCTGTCTTTATCCAACTCGCAACCGACTTTCTGGAGAAGCCCTCTGGTAGCAGTCCTTCAAAAAAGCTTTTTGTTTCTTTCTGAGTAAATGGTTTATCCGAAATCGGTAGAGACACTGAGATAGGAAAACTATTTTCTGAATTAATATATTCTCTAGAATACTGAAAGACAGCATCACTAATTCCATTTCCATATATCGAGCCTACCATCTGTGGAGTACCCATTATTTCCATATATACCGAATAATTATTCATCATTATCCCCTCTCATTCATCTCAATATCTATACCCAGAAGATTAGCAAGATATATAGCCTTGCCCAATTCTACCGTTGCCTTACCATTTTCAAGATCCGATATATAACTGGCACTAATGCCACTTACCTCGCATATATATTTCTGTGTATATCCTAGCTTTTTCCTTCGTTTCTTAATCATTTCACCAAAGTTTTTTGTATTATTTACTTTCATAAGCACCAACCATTTCTATATATATTCCTGAATACCGTTATATAGCCATACGGCTATATTTTTATAATATTGTGCAAATATAGCCGTATGGCTATATATTTATTATCTCATTATATATATAGTCGTACGGCTATGTCAAATATAATATATTGTTTTTTAATAATTATGATGTTTCTCCCTGGATTTTTTTTGAGATTGCAATTTTGCTCATCCACCTATAAGCGCCGTACACAGGAGTTGCACCTGCAAGCCTTTTCAGGCCAACTGTTTTCATGACCTTGGATCTGCACAGATTTGACTAAGCCATCATCTGTTTCACTGTTAGATATCTGCCTTCATCATTTCTTACAGGTTTATTCATGTCATCCACCTCCTTCCTGATATCTGGCTTAATATCATCTTATCAGAACGGATTCCCAAGAAATTACCGTATTTGATGATTTTTTCAGGTTTTATTATCATAATCGTACATTTTATTAATTTATCAGGCAAATGTGCAAAATAAAAAGGCAGGATACTAATATCCTGCACTCAATATGTTAAATATCGAACTTTTTTCCACTGGAAAAACTACACAACTTTCATAACCGGGGTTTGGTGAAACTCTGTTTTCTGATTTATTATTCCATAATTTGAATATCATACCAGTCATCTACATCCGATACAATCCACTCCAATCCGCGGCGTCTTTCAGCAACTACTGACTCATCAAGATTGCCTATAGTCACATCCGGATTTGTTTTTGATTCATGAATCGTCCAGTTTAATCTACAATATAGATCCAGCATATCAAGTATTTCTTCTTTACTTCTGAGATTACATTTACTGATAAATTCTTCTACAGAATTAGTACCCTTTATTAATCCCATTGCCAACTCATCATCACATGCAGTTGTCGCATCGCTTATATCATCAACAAGTCCCAAACTCCAGCATAGTGCCCAATAAGCCTCAGATGCCCATGTCATATTCCCTGCCTCTTTAAAGTCAATACATTCTACTATACGCTTTTCTTTGGAATTAAGCAGATCCATAAGACCATATTTCTCGATCATAGTTTTATGGTTCTCGATTTTTTCTTCATAACCATCATCTGCAACAAGATAATCGTACGCAATCTGAAAAATAAGGATACAACACATTGCCCTTTTACATATGTCTTCCTTATCTCTTAAAACAACTTCTTCATCATCCCAGCTCGTCATAAGTCCCTTATTTGTGACAATATTCATACTTTCTATAATAGTATTATTTTTCTTTCTTCTATTTCTCTGATTTTCTGATTCCGGTGATAAACACGGATGATTATCCACCATATAATAAACAATCTGCTGGTACATCTCTGCATTCATATTTGCAGCCATGACATTTCCATTTTGCACAACAAAATAATATCTCTTTCCCGTAAAACCAATCTCAAAAAGTGCTTCTATTGTTTCCTCTTCAGTTAAGAGTATGTATCCTATAGACATTTTTACTTCTCTACGATATTCATCTGTGATCGGCTTATCACCTATTAGTATCTGTAACGCTGCATCCATAAGTTTTTCTATAATCTGCTGGTCGTATTTCAAATTCTTTTCCATTTCGTTTAACACTCTCCATAATTTCATAATAAATACAAAGCCCATTATATCATCTCAACTATCACTCTGTATCATACATTTTTCATCTTCAATAAACTCTCCTGACCATCGTCTGAACAATTAGGTTGAGAGTTGTCCAAAAACAGGCAAGCAACGGATTTATGTTAAAAGTGCAAATTTCACTTCGTTTCATCTGCCCTTCTTCCATAAATCCTGTTTTTTGAGACTCCGCCCCAATCCCCTGATTAACAACTGCCATAATCTAAAAATTATATGTTAAAAACAAAAAAATCTCACTACATTGCAGGAGAGGTAAAATTAAAATGGTACACTAAATGGTACACCTGGGGTGTTTTCTATAGCTTTAACTAATCGGATTTTCTTAGGCGAAACCGCGGGAACCCGCATGAAACAAGGGATAGTAAAAGAGCCTGCCGGGGTAGGCAAGCTCTTTTGGAGAAGGTATTTTGTTACTTATGGGGCGTCGGCCCGGGTATAAATCCTGATAGGTCTGTATGGTCTTAGATGGCTTAAATTCTAGCTTTCTCAGAAATCGCATAGGCATCTTTGGGTCTAAAAAGGCATCTTTTTCCGTTTCAATTGTATCATAAATTGGCACAGTGATTTTTTTCTTTAAAATGGCTATTTTACTACTATTCTTAAGAAACAAAATAAAACCATCATCTATTATATTTATACTTTTTTGCTACTTTTTTACAAAAACAAAAAATTCTTCAAAGATGAATTTGACTGAGTTTCTTCCTATTTATATAGATAACTCAAGAATACACATCATATATAACATTACAAAAAAAATCCCCACAGTTCATACAATAGTACAAACCATGGGGAATAATAATCCCATCACTAATATTTCACTTTTTCTTCCTCTTAAACATTACCCCTTCAAGCGCTCTCATTGAATCCTCTACACCTTCCTTAGTTGCATCGGCATATGTATTAAGGGTAGTACTTATATCCTTATGACCAAGTATCTCCTGAATAGCTTTAAGATCATCCGAATTCCTACATAGCCTTGTCGCAAATGTATGGCGGAGCTGATGTGTAGATATGATAGGAATCTCTCGATCAGGATACTCTTCATTATGCTCTTCAATAATCTGCTTGATCTGTTCAAGCACATTTGCTTTAGTCATTACAGTATTCTTCTTTGAAAGAAATACAAAATTAGAATATCCACAACATTCAGGCTGAGGACCTCCAATTATATTCTGCTGTTCCAGTTGTAATTCAAGTGCCTTCTTTACTTCTGTAAGCATAGGAATAGTTCTATCACCCGCTGCAGACTTAGTACTCTTCATAAGATTAGTATATTTACCATCAATAGGAAGATAGGCTACAGCTTGTCTTATATATATTTTGTTTTCTTCGAAATTTACATCATCCCACTGTAGCGCCAATGCTTCACCTACTCTGCACCCTGTACCAAGAAGGAATATAATCAAATATCTTACATGAGAGTGCTTTTTCATAGATAATACATAATCTACAAACTCATCCTGTTCTTCCTCTGTTAATGCAGTAACCTTCTTTGGAACCTCACGACTCTCACCTTTTATCTCAGTGTATACACCCTTTACCGGATTCTTAATAATTATTTCATCATAGACTGCACTATCAAACATGGGTTTTATGATAGTATCCAATCTTTGTAGGGTAGAAATGCTTATCTTTTTATTTCCACTTATAAGACTCAAATAAAAATCCTTCACATGAGATCGCTTTACCGTGTTTGTATTTCCTTCAGCAAGAAATGCCTCTACATGCTTGCGCCCCCACTGGAGACAGTCATCATGCTTTGCATAGAAGATGTCAAAATCATTTCCATAATGATTCAGATCTCCGGTATCCTCCACCGTGTACTCAACGCCTTCTATGATGACCTTTGTTCCTATAGGGACTATCGGATTATAGGCATCAACAGCTATGGTATGCTTTGCAGTCGCCTTCTTTCCCGATGCTGTAATTCCATTTGCATAAGGTCCGCAGCAGATGGAGCATGGACAGTAGGCTGTCGCCCAGACCATTCCAATACTGTCTCCGCAAGTCTTCTCTGTAGTCGTACTGGAATCATCGATATAGTTCATCTCATCAAATATCTTTTTTAGATTTTTCTTTCCCTCATCATCCATCACATACCCAGCTTCACCATCACTATAGAGGACCATATAAACCATTAGGGTATCGTTATAATTTGATACCGGTGCTCCATTCTGAGTATTCTGATAAGTCACTGTATTTCCACCTTCTTCTAGTGAAATGATATTCTGATTGAACTCCATATAGTAAGAACTGAGAACTGTTCTTATATCTTCATACTCTGTATCAGGAGAAGGAAAGAATATTGCAAGCGGAGAATTATATATAATCCCTAAAGATGCAACAATTGGAGATGCAACAGCTATTACCATAAATAAAATAAGCACGGCAGAGAGTATCATTCCCTTTCGTGCTGTCTTAATCTTCATGATAAGTTCTGTAATCATCACATCCCTTATCATTTTCCCTATACTATCTTTTTGCTCTTCCTGAGCCTTCATTTTATCTATGAACCATCTCAGTTTTCTGAGACGGATTGTTGCTTTTGCATCCGCTTTTTCAATCGTTCTTCCAACTTCATTTCCTACTTCTTTCCCAATCTTTTTTCCGGCAGCCCATCCGATAAGCGTTCCCTCTGGTCCAGCTGCAGTTCCGACAGCTGCTCCTGCTGTTTCAGTTGCAACTTCAGCCGCCACCTCGGCTGTTGCTTCAGCAGCTATCTGAGCAGAAACTTTAGCTGTTTCCTTGGCTAATTCCTTTGATGTTTCCTTGGCTGCATCAGAAGCAGTTTTCTTGGCTGTCTTTTTAGCAATTCTCTTAATTCTATCCTTTGCTAGTTTCTTACTGATATCCTGTTTTTTTATCTTCCTTCGGATAAACTCACGGCTGGCTTTTTCCATGGCTTCTTTCGAATACTTGAAACTTGCTTTAGTCACATCTTCAGCTGGAGTCAGAATCGTATGTGCTATATATGCAGCATCGCGGATTTCATTTCCACCTTCTATCTGATCAGCCATAGCATTTGCACCAAGTTCTCCGAGTCCTCTGACAGAAGACATATTTCCGGTACCTCTTATATGAATACTGGAATCCTTGATTTTTATAGAAGCATTCTGGGATTCAATTCTATCCCTAATCCCCTGGAACCTTCTTCTGTTATTCCCAGGGTCATAAGAATTAGGATGTATCGTCCTGCCATTCTTATTATCTCCTTGAGCCTCTTCCACCTTCTGCTTCATATAGACATTTTTGCCTTTAATCGTGCCTTCCTTTGATTCATGGATATGAAGCTTTGACTTCTTCTTCGTATGAATCACCATAGGTTTATCATCCATCTTTTTAATGTCCAACCATAACCACCTCCTGTTTCTGGGTAACAAAAATGCCGCTACGGATTATCGTTAATCCATAACGGCATATCGTTACCTTCACTATTTGATTATATCTATTACTATTTATTTATTTTATTCACTAAAATTTTTATTAAGAGTCCTGTCATAATAACCAGTAAAATCACTGAAGCAATAACATTGGTTTGCCTTCCACTATTCATTTCTGAAAAGGGAACCCCCAACAAAAACTTCCATACCAAATTAAGTATCAGTATTATTATAGTAGCAACTATACCGATTATTGAATAAATACCTTTTCTTTCCTTGATAATCATCCTCCATCATTTATTTATTCTTGCGTTTTATTCACTTTGTTATATTTGATGTTTGGATATTACAATAACTATTAATCCTATATCAGAAATCTGTTGCAAATGGATATAGAATTGCTGTGAACGGAAAAACCGCCATGAAATAATTCTCATAGCGGTCGTAAAAATCATTTATTATTTATTGCCTTGGTAAGGTTTCTTCGGTATTTTATTTCTCGATGATTGGGGTAACAATTGGCTTTCCCTCTCTATCTAGCAGTGGAGTTAGTCCGCCTGAATATCCGTCCTCATGATATAGATAATTTACGCCAGTTTCCTTGTCAACCCAGATCTGAGTTGAATTAACTGTGCCCTGTGAATAAACCTTCTTAAAACGATCATTTTTGCCCATTTCGTGTCTCCTTTCGCGTGTCACGTATCAATAAAAACAGTTAATTAGAAATGAAGCTAATTTATCGCATGCAGCTAACCAACGCACGCTGATAAGTTATCATCAACGAAATGATATCAAAAATGTGCATCAAAAAACACGCTGAATCTATAAATCTTGGCCGCCGAAATCTTCATCGCCAAATGCAGCTGGAGCAACCCAAGGCGACAGTTCGCGGTTCCAATCGTCCACCTTCACCGCGTGCAGCTGGAAATCCTCCGTGCCACTATACTCCCGAATTAGCTTAACCTCATTTTCGAGAAATGGAATCTCATGCATTCCAATCATCTGAATAAGGATATTCTCTGATTTCTCATTTCCGTAGCGAATCACCTTCATATTTATCCCCAAAACTTATCATCGTAAACTGTACTGGAACATCTCGTAAGCAAGCTTTGTGCCTTCTGAGATTTCTTCTGGGAGAAGCACTCTTGCGACACATTTTAATCTATTCTCCTATCGTTCTGGTAATTTCTTAATTAATGGTGTTAACTTACGAAATATTTCATCGATAATATCAGTATCATTTGAACAAATCACATGACGAGCCATGTAAGCCTAATATTTTTAGAAAAAAGGCATTTTTGAATTATATATATTTTTTACTATCTTTTATACTATTTTTCTGCCCAGAGCCTTGAGCATATCGCGGTCACTCTGGATTGTTGAACCTGAAGTTGTCAGCATATTTCCTGTTATCGTCGCGCTTGCACCACCTGTAAATGCCGCGATTCCATTTCCAGTTATCAGTTTCCTTCCTGCACCAAGCCGTATGTTACTCTTCGGATTGATGTATCTGAAGATAGCTACTGTCCTGAGGATTTCATCTTCCGTAAGGGTCGGAAGATTTTCCAGCGGTGTATGAGGGATAGGGATGAGCGAATTGATTGGGATTGACCCGATACCCAGTTCCGAAAGTTCGAGCGCCATATCGATTCGGTCGTCCATGGTTTCACCCATTCCGATGATGCCACCTGAGCAGACGCTAAGCCCTGAAGCCTGTGCTCTCTTTATATTAGCAATCTTATCGTCAAATGTGTGAGTAGTGCATATATGTTTGAAAAATCTCCGCGATGTTTCGATGTTATTGTGATAGCTTCTGACTCCTGCCTCATAAAGCCTGTCGAATTGTTCCTGTGTCAGAAATCCAAGCGAGGCACAAAGTGATATCTTGAGATCATTTCTAAGCTTTTTATATATTTCAATCAATTTTTCAAAGTCTTCCTTAGATGGGCTGTGTCCTGATATAACTATGGCAAATCTATCCACGCCCTCTTCTTCATTAGATTTAGCTTCCGCATATATCCTGTCGTAATCCATAAGACCATATACTTCGCACTCTGTGTGGTTGTGAGCAGACTGGGCGCAGAACTTGCAGTTCTCACCACAATTGCCACTCTTTCCAGCAATTATAGTACATAGATCAACTCTTTCACCTACCAGATCCTTGCGTATTTTGTCCGCACCTTCTGTCAGTTCATCAAGTGGGCATTCTTTAAGGAAGCTTAGGTCATCCTCTCTTCCAAGTCTTCTTCCATCTATTATTTCATTAGTAAGATTCTGAATATTCATTTTCCCCTCGCTATATCGTTTTTATATTAGACATATCGATAATTTTTCATACAAGACATGCTGATGATTGTTCATACAAGACATCTGATGATTGTTCATACAAGACACGTTGATGATTGTTCTTTGGACTTGCCAATAATTTTTTAGGACATAGTAGGTTATAGCAGAGGCAAAACAAAATGTCAACCCCCCACTATATGCAGGTTGACATTTATATTTTTATCAATCTATCCAGTTTTACATGCTGCATCTTTCTTCCAATTTTACAATCTATCCCTGTAGTATATGGAACGTTAAACTGAAATATTACGCTTTACCTACTATCTCAAATCCATTTTTCTCATATAAACTAATAGCTCTTTTATTCCATGCGGCCACACGCAGTATTATCCGCTTACTGTTTATATTTTCCAGTGCCCATAAAAGAATCTGTCTTCCATATCCCCTTCCCTGATACTTAGAATTCACGATAAGATCATCTATTTCTTCACCTTTCAGCGCGACACTTCCGATAATATCATTTCCATTTATCAGTATATAAACATCTTTCAATCCGGAATCGAAGAATGAATCATTCTGGATATAATCATAAGGCTTTATATTCAATGTTTCCCGCATCTCATGATAACAGTCATTGTATAATTCTTTATATCGTTCCTGATATTCTGGTAAAAATGGAATCAACCTGACAGAAGGTGATTCATCGACCGGATTTTTATATTCCATAGTGTAAGCTAAGATCAACTGCATAAATACATTGGCATGAACATTATCATTATAACGATCGATATCTGTAAAACCGTAATGTCTATAAAGTCTTTCTGCATCTTTATAATGTGACATAGAATCAAGCACTACCCTGGAAAAACCGTTTTCTCTAGCAAAAGATACAGCTTCATCCAAAAGCTTATATCCCCATCCAAACCCTCGGAGTTGACTGTCAAGATACAAAGCCTTTAGTTCAACAGTGATATCATCTAGTCTTGCAATTGCTACTGTACCTTTAACTTTATCCTCATCAACAAGGCACCAGAACCGTTCAAAGTAATTATCTATTTCATTATAAAAACTGTGTCTGCCATAAGGTTCAAAAGATTTTCCTAATTCAGCAAAACACTCAGTGGTAAAGCGAAACAGTTCACTTTTAAGATTTCCATTGTATTTTACCAATTCCATAATTATCTAATCCGTATATATTTTTTTTCAATTCTATTCCGGTAAAACATACATTTGCATCATTACTATCCTGTAATATATGACATATCATTAATATGCCTTACTCGATGTTTTCCATCATCACCAATAATCATATGTGATACCCCTCCAGCAGGACCA
>Ga0129310_1003095_pt1 | contig 11159 bp, 7 predicted proteins | sample Go1ome_2_FD_94433 | JGI IMG/M metagenome (GOLD analysis project Ga0129310, IMG submission 94433) | Western lowland gorrila individual fecal microbial communities from Wisconsin, USA - Go1022A metagenome | ecosystem: Host-associated > Mammals > Digestive system > Large intestine > Fecal | place...
ACACGGCGGGAGGTTATCTGTTCTACAAGACGCCCGAGTATCACAGGATCAGCCGTTTCCGTGGGAATGGGGTACCCATGGACCGGCCGGGATTCTATGTCTACCTCAGAGATAATGAAAAAAAGGATTTCCATTCCATCTCCTGGCAGCCTGTGGCCAAGGACTTGTCGGAGGCAAAATACCGCTGCCGCCACGGATTGTCTTACACCGTCTACGAGAGCGAGTATGACGGACTGGCATCCTCACAGACGATGGTCATTCCCCGTGGGGAGAATGTACTGTTATGGGACGTAAAGGTGAAAAACACCACAGATGCCGTCAGGGATCTTTCCTTATTTACTTACATGGAATTTTCTTTCCATCACATTATGATCGACAACCAGAATTTCCAGATGAGCCTGTACTGTGCAGGTTCTTCCTATGAAGACGGCATCATTGAGGAGGATTTATTCTACGAAGAAAAAGGGTATCAATATCTTACCGCCAGCTTCACACCGGACGGCTATGACTGCGTCAGAGAGAAATTTCTCGGAGTCTATGGTACCGAAGATCATCCGGCAGGCCTGGAAAAAGGAACCCTGGGAGGTTCCACAGAACTTGGGGGCAACCATTGTGGCAGCTTACAGAAGAACTTTAAGTTACAACCCGGCGAGGAAGTCCGCTTCGTGATCATGCTGGGAGAGGGTAATCACGAAGAAGGCAGACGGATCCGGGTAAAATACAGCGACCTGAAAAGAGTGGATGCGGTCTATACGGATCTGGCAGCTTACTGGAAACAGAAATATGACGCATTGCAGATCCGGACACCCAACGAGGGCATGCAGGCGAAGATGATCCTGATCATGGCCTGCGGAGCAGATAAAAAAGAAATCGTAAAGAAAGCATTTCAGGGACCGATCTGTCCCCAGGTTCCCGCTTCGGTCTTACAGCTTCATGGCAATGTGATCTTAGTGGGCGATGAAGCCTGTCTCGGTTGATCTGGGGAGGAATGAAAAATGGCAGCATCGGTGCGGAAAGCATGATCGGATCATTGGAGGCAGGCAAATATGCCAACGTTGTCATTGCGGATATGGCTTTGAACCGCCGTCAGGTCATTCTGAAGGGCGTGAGTATATAATGGGTTGTTGTTATGTTGTTTGTTGCAGACAGGTGCCCGGAAACCGTAGGAAATATGGTTTCCGGGTACTTGTTGTTTCCGTGGATTGTTCAGACTTTTTTCATATTTGAACTATTGATTTATGCACAGGTTATCTCTATAATAGATGTGATTACTCAGAATCCGGACTGTATGGCAGAAGCAGTTGAAAAGGAATAACAGGGAATAATCGAATAATTATAGAAAATACAGAAAATGGAGATGACATGAGAAAATTAATCGAGTCATACAATAATGGCTATGGCCCCGGCAATGGGGGAAACGGAGGCGGTGCTCCCGGCAATGGGAACAACGCGGGTGGCGGTAATAACGGTAACGGCGGCAATGGCAACCGCCCGCAGAAGGGCCCCAATATGTGGATGATGATCCTCTCGGCGGTGGTTACCATTCTTTTTGCATTGATGTTTTACAATGCTTTGTTCGGAACCGACAAGAGCAGTGAAGTGCCCTATACCGAATTCCTGAAGGATCTGGAAGCGGACAAGGTGGCATCGGTGGATGTCAATAAAGAAAGCGGTGTGATCACGGTTTATCTGAAACAGGAAGCGGTCACGACACCGGAACCGGGCAGTTATATCAATTTCTACGGTATCACCCAGAAGGCGATGTCGACCTCCAAGACGGGATATTATACGATGCTGATGGAGGACATGGATACACTGACAGCCAGACTGCAGGAGCATGATGTGGAAGGCAACCGCGTAAGCAGTGATGTTCTGGATGCGGTAATCCAGTTCCTGCTGACCTTCATTCTTCCGCTGGTACTGCTCTGGATCCTGGCGGGATTCCTGTTCCGCAGAATGGGCGGAAGCGGCGGCCCCATGGGTGTCGGTAAGAGCAATGCCAAAGTATATGTACAGAAAGAGACCGGCGTTACCTTCAAGGATGTGGCCGGGGAAGACGAAGCGAAGGAATCCCTGGTGGAAGTCGTGGACTTCCTGCATAATCCCCAGAAATATTCCAAGATCGGTGCGAAACTCCCCAAGGGAGCTTTGTTAGTAGGCCCTCCCGGAACCGGTAAAACTCTGCTGGCCAAAGCTGTGGCAGGAGAGGCTCATGTACCGTTCTTCTCCCTGACGGGTTCTGATTTTATTGAGTTGTATGTAGGTGTGGGTGCCAGCCGTGTCCGCGACCTGTTCAAGGAGGCCACCAAGAATGCACCCTGTATCGTATTTATTGATGAGATTGATGCCATCGGCCGCAGCCGTGATTCCAAGTACGGCGGAGGTAACGAAGAGAGAGAACAGACGTTAAACCAGTTGTTGTCCGAGATGGATGGTTTCGACAGTTCCAAAGGAATTCTGATCCTGGGTGCGACGAACCGCCCGGAGATTCTGGACAAGGCGCTGTTGCGTCCCGGACGTTTTGACCGTCGTATCATCGTAGACAAGCCGGATCTCAAGGGGCGTGTGGAGATCCTGAAGGTACATGCCAAGGATGTAAAGATGGATGAAACCGTAGATCTGGAAGCCATTGCACTGGCCACCAGCGGAGCGGTAGGTTCCGATCTGGCAAACATGATCAACGAGGCGGCCATCAATGCTGTCAAGGAAGGCAGGGAATTCGTCAGCCAGAAGGATCTGTTCGCAGCAGTGGAACAGGTGCTGGTAGGTAAGGAAAAGAAAGACCGCATCATGAGCAGGGAGGAGCGTAAGATCGTATCTTATCATGAAGTGGGTCATGCACTGATCAGTGCTTTACAGAAAAATTCCGAGCCGGTACAGAAGATTACCATTGTCCCCCGTACCATGGGTGCTCTTGGCTATGTTATGCAGGTACCGGAGGAGGAAAAATACCTCAATACCGAAGCAGAACTTCGGGATATGCTGGTAGGTCTGGTGGGCGGCCGTGCCGCTGAGGAAGTGGTGTTCGATACGGTGACCACAGGCGCAGCCAACGATATTGAAAAGGCTACCGCCATCGCCCGCAACATGGTCACCCGTTACGGTATGAGCAGGCGCTTCGGTCTCGTGGGTCTGGCTACGGTAGAGAGCCAGTATCTGGAGGGCAGAACCGCTCTGAATTGCAGTGATGAAACGGCAGCAGCCATTGATGAAGAAGTGGTTGCCATGATCAAAGAAAGTTACGATCAGGCACTGCAGATGCTCCGTGAGAACAGAGAACTGATGGATAAGCTGGCAGCGTTCCTGATCGAGCGAGAGACCATCACCGGCAAGGAATTCATGGAGATCTTCCGCAGGGAGAAGGGCATCCCGGATCCGGAGGAAGAGAAGAAGGATGCTTCCGAAACCGAGACAAAGAAGGATGCAGTAAAGGGCAGCAATGTGGATGTGACCATCGGTGAGCAGGTCATGACTTCCACAGACCCGGCCTTTCAGCCGCTGAGTTTTGAGGACAGTCTGAAGGAGGCAAAGGAGCAGGCCTCGTCTGCGCCGGAGGCAGCTGACGAGCCTGCACAGGAAGAGGCACCCGTACAACCGGGACAGGAGAAGCCCACGGAAGAATTCGCAGAGCAGAAAAACGATGCTTCCGAGGAGCCGAAGGATCCTCCCCAGGGACCGGTAGGACTGTTCTCCCACGGAACCCTTTCATAAAATCTACAGGATAGATGATAAAACTCCGGGTTGATTATTTTATAATAATGCTTTATCATAATAAAGTGTCGGGAGTTCTCCGGCAGACTGCACAGGCAGCCAGATTGCAATGAGGAGGTATTATCAAAATGTTAAAACAGTTATCCATTTATGCTGAGAATAAAAAAGGAGCCTTGCGTGCCATGACAAATGCACTGTATGAGGCAGGCATCAATATCTGGGGTTCCGTTACCAATGACGGCGCGGAGTACGGCATCAACCGTATGGTCGTATCCGATCCCGATAAGGCAAAAGAAGTCCTGACGGAGAAAGGTTATCTCTGCCGCTTCGTAGATGTTCTGGCTGTAGAGATCGAGGACAAGCCCGGTGCATTGAACACCCTGCTGACCGCTCTCTTAGACAGCAATGTCAACGTGGATTACACCTACCTGTCCTTCAACCGTGATTCCTCTACTCCCGTTATGATTCTGCACACCGCAGATCCTGAGGAAGTGGAGATTTGCCTGAAGGCCAAGGGGTTCCACATGGTATAAGCATTGAGTCCATGCAAAAACAAAAAGTAAAACACTCCGCGGGAGCTTGCTCACGGCGAAGTGTTTTATTTTTTGCTTTTATACGGCGAAAGCCGTCCATGAGCTGATGCGCAGCATCTGCGAATGGGGCATGGACGGAACCCGAAAGCCGAAAACTCTCCACCATTCCCACGAATTGTCTCTGTCCCAAAGTATAATTCTTTGCTATACTGTAATTAATGAATCACAAGGAGTACCCCATGTTCAACTTTGAAGAAGAATTAAAAAAGCTCCCTCGCAAGCCGGGAGTATATATCATGCGGGATGACAAGGATGCCATTTTGTATGTGGGAAAAGCTATCAACCTGCATAATCGTGTAAGGTCTTATTTTCGTGAAAATATCGGCAGGGGTCCTGCCATTGACCAGATGGTATCGCTGATCGCCCGCTTCGAATATATTGTGACGGATTCCGAACTGGAGGCGCTGGTACTGGAGAATAACCTGATCAAAGAAAATTCTCCGAAATACAACACCTTGCTGAAGGATGACAAGACGTATCCTTATATCAAGGTGACAGTGGGGGAGGACTATCCGAGGATTCTGTTTTCCCGCACCATGAAAAAAGATAAATCCCGCTATTTCGGTCCTTATACCAGTGCTGCAGCGGTCAAAGATACCATCGAACTGCTGAACAAGCTGTATCAGCTGCGGACATGCAACCGGGTGCTGCCGAGGGACACCGGACTGGAACGTCCCTGCCTGAATTATCATATCAAGCAGTGTCTGGCACCCTGTCAGGGCTATGTGAGCAGGGAGGAATACCGGAAACAGGTAGCGGGAGCCCTGGAATTCCTGAACGGTAATTACAGTCCGATCCTGAAGGATCTGGAGGAGAAGATGAACAAGGCGGCGGAGGAACTGGAATTCGAGGAAGCCGCCAGATACAGAGATCTGCTTTCCAGCGTAAGACAGGTGTCCCAGAAACAGAAGATTACGGAGGGCGTTGGTGAAGACAAGGATATCCTGGCTCTGTATCAGGATGAGACCGAGGCGGTGGTACAGATATTTTTCGTCCGGGATGGCAAGCTCATCGGAAGAGAACATTATTATATGACACATGTGCCGGAAAATAACAAACCGGCCATCCTGCAGGATTTCGTAAAACAGTTCTATGCGGGAACTCCCTTTATTCCCAGAGAGTTGATGCTGCAATATGAGATCGAAGATGCGGAACTCATTGAAAAATGGCTGTCTGAACGAAAAGGCAGCCGGGTCTACCTGAAAGTGCCCAAGATCGGCAGTAAGGAAAAACTGGTGGAACTGGCGGCCCAGAATGCGAAGCTGGTACTGTCTCAGGACCGGGAGAAACTAAAGCGTGAGGAAGGCCGTACCATCGGTGCGGTGAAGGAAATCTCGGATCTGCTGCAGCTGCCGCTTGGCGGTACAGCCCGGATGGAAGCCTACGATATTTCCAATATCAACGGCTTCGAAAATGTAGGTTCCATGGTGGTCTATGAAAAAGGAAAGCCCAAGCGCAGCGATTATCGTAAGTTCAAGATCAAGAGTGTCTCCGGCCCGGATGATTATGCCTGCATGCGGGAGGTGCTGACGAGACGGTTCCGCCATGGCATGGAAGAGAGCAGGGAACTGGAAGAACAGGAGATGGATCAGGAGTACGGCAGTTTTACGAAGTTCCCGGATCTGATCCTGATGGACGGCGGTCGCGGACAGGTGAATATTGCCCTGTCCGTACTGGAAGAACTGGGGATTGACATTCCGGTCTGCGGCATGGTGAAGGATGACAACCACCGTACCAGAGGCCTGTATTACCATAATATTGAACTTCCTATTGACACCCATTCCGAGGGCTTTAAGCTGATCACCAGAATTCAGGATGAAGCCCATCGTTTTGCCATTGAGTATCATAGATCCCTGCGCAGCAAGACCCAGGTGAAGTCTGTGCTGGACGATATTCCCGGAGTGGGGCCGGCTCGGAGAAAGGCCCTGATGCGGCACTTCAAGTCGCTGCAGGAGATCCGGCAGGCAACGGTAGAAGAATTGATGGAAATTCCGGAAATGAACGAACGTACAGCACAGGAAATAGTGGCCTTTTTTGCTTCACAGACGCGTCCGCCTGTGGTACAATCGTAAGTAATGTGGTAACTTCAAAAGTTACGATACAATAATGAAGCGGGGAACCTTCAGGAGAATGTAGGGGTGGGTTTTTCGCGGAAAGGTATGGAGATTAGTATGGCAAGTGTAAGTTTGACCCGCGTTATTGAGAAAATGAAACTGGAAAATCTCACACCGGAGATCGATGTGAAGCATGTGAAGATCACCCAGCCGGATATCAACCGTCCGGCACTGCAGCTGGCCGGATATTTCGAGCATTTCGATGCCACCAGATTACAGATCGTCGGATTTGTGGAATATACCTATATGGAAGGCATGACGGATGAGACCCGTAAGGAAGCGTATGAGAAGCTGATGGCCTATGACATTCCCTGTATCGTATTCAGCCGGGACCTGAAGCCGGATCCTATTTTTCTGGAGACGGCGGTCCGTGACCAGATTCCCATATTGTCTACGAAAAAATCCACTTCTGACTTTATGTCGGAGATCATCCGCTGGTTGAATGTCAAGCTGGCTCCCTGTATCTCCGTGCATGGTGTACTGGTGGATGTCTACGGTGAAGGCGTTCTGATCACCGGTGAAAGCGGCATCGGTAAATCCGAGGCCGCTCTGGAACTGATCCGAAGAGGTCATCGTCTGGTAACCGATGACGTGGTAGAACTCCGCAAGGTCAGTGATGACACACTGGTAGGCTCCGCACCGGATATTACCAAGCATTTTATCGAACTGCGCGGTATCGGTATCGTGGATGTCAAGGCACTGTTCGGTGCATTGTCTGTAAAGGACACCCAGACCATTGATCTGGTCATCCGTCTGGAAGACTGGGATAAGGATAAAGAGTACGACAGACTGGGATTGGAAGAGAATTATACCGAATATCTGGGGAACAAGGTGGTATGTCACAATATTCCGATCCGTCCCGGCCGTAATCTGGCGGTCATCTGTGAGACCGCAGCTATCAACCATCGCCAGAAGAAGATGGGCTACAACGCAGCGAAGGAACTGTACACCCGTGTACAGAACTCTCTGGCAAAAAGACGTGAGGAGGACGAGGACGATGAGTAAGTATGTATTTGGGGTAGACGTGGGAGGAACCACAGTCAAATTAGGACTTTTCAATGAGGAAGGACAGGTGCTGGACAAGTGGGAGATCCCCACGGTCAAGGATAACGGCGGAGAGAGAGTATTGCCGGATATCGCAGCATCCATTAAAAATAAGATGCAGGAGAAGAACATTACGGCAGCAGAACTGGTGGGTGTGGGAATCGGCGCTCCTGGTGCAGTCAATGCGGACGGCTATATGGTCAACGGTGCAGTCAATATCGGATGGGGCTCTTTTGATCTGGCCGAGACCCTGAAAAAGGAACTGGATCTTCCTGTAACGGTGAAGGCAGGTAACGACGCCAATGTGGCAGCTCTGGGCGAAATGTGGCAGGGCGGAGGAAAGGGCTATTCCAGCCTGGTAGCCGTTACTCTGGGAACCGGTGTCGGCGGCGGCATCATTATCGACGGCAAGATCCTGACCGGTGCCAACGGTGCCGGTGGTGAGATCGGACACATTCATATTGAAGATAATGAGACGGAGGTCTGCGGCTGCAAGAATAAGGGCTGTCTGGAGCAGTATGCATCCGCTACCGGAATTACCCGCCTGGCCAACAGACGTCTGGCAAAGGACGATGCTCCCAGTGTATTACGTGGCGGGGAAATCTCTGCAAAGACCGTGTTTGATGCGGTGAAAGCAGGAGACAGGGTAGCTGTCGAGATCGCAGAACAGTTTGGCGAATATCTGGGCAAGGGACTGGCCGTAGTAGCCAATGTGGCAGATCCCCAGATCTTCGTTATCGGCGGCGGTGTATCCAAGGCCGGAGATATTTTATTCCAGTACATAGAGCCTTCCTATAAGAGATATGCTTTCGGCCCCTGCAAACAGGCGAAATTCGCACTGGCTACGCTGGGTAATGATGCCGGAATCTACGGCGCAGCGGCACTGGTATTAAAGTAGGCTTCCGCGGCATAATTATAACAAAAAGAAAGAGCGGCCTGACATGATAAGTGCAGCAGTAATAGAAGCATTAAAAGAGATAGTACCGGCAGATAAAATTCTGTTACAGGAACCGATGAAATTGCATACGACATTCCGGATCGGCGGCCCGGCGGACTGCCTGATCTATCTGGAAAACGAGGAGCAGCTTAGCAGGATCCGGAAATATCTTCATCTGGTGGACGTTCCCTATACTGTGATCGGTAACGGGAGCAATCTGCTGGTAAGCGATAACGGATATGCGGGGATCATTCTGGTGATCGGCCGGTATATGAGTAAGATTGAAGTGAAGGATTGCTGTCTGGAGGCGGAGGCCGGGGCCCTGATGAGCCAGGTGGCGAAGGCGGCAAAAGAGCATGGCCTGACAGGACTGGAATTCGCAGCGGGGATTCCCGGTACCATCGGTGGCGGAGCCGTGATGAACGCCGGAGCCTATGGTGGAGAGATGAGCCAGGTCGTGACGATGGTAACGGTGGTCAACCGTAGTGGCGAGATTATGGAACTGGATAACAGTACCATGGAGTACGGCTACCGTACCAGCGTGATCCAGAACCAGCCTTTTGTAGTGACGAAAGTGACTTTCCGCCTGCAGCCCGGAGATCCGGAACAGATTGCAGCCAGAATGGAAGAACTGGCGCTTCGCCGCAGAGAGAAACAGCCACTGGAATATCCCAGTGCGGGCAGTACTTTTAAACGTCCCGAGGGACATTTTGCCGGACAACTGATCATGGAGGCGGGGCTTCGCGGATATTCCGTAGGAGGAGCCAAAGTGTCGGATAAGCATTGCGGTTTTATCATCAATACCGGCAATGCTACCGCAGAAGATGTAAAAGATGTGATCTGGGAAGTACAGAGAAGGGTGAAAGAACGTTTTCACGTCGATCTGGAACCGGAGATTAAATTCCTGTAACTGTTCAGAGCCTCAAAGAGGAGATTTTGTAAATGTGATTCTGAATAGTTACGTATGCAACATGAAATTACAGGTGAGAGGTGCATATGAGATTTGTAGTAGTAACAGGTATGAGTGGCGGAGGAAAGAGAACGGCGTTAAAGCTTTTGGAGGATGCCGGCTTTTATTGCGTGGATAACCTGCCGGTATCGCTTGTGGAGAAGTTCGTGGAACTGATCGCTATGCCGGGCAGTGAGATCAGTAAGGTGGCTCTGGGACTGGATGTCAGGGCGGACCAGAATTTCACGGATGCTACCCGTATTTTGCAGCAATTAAAAGAAAAAGGCTACAAATTCGAGATTCTGTTTATGGACTCCGACGATACTGCTCTGATAAAACGGTATAAGGAGACCAGACGTGTGCACCCTCTTGCCGCAGACGGCAGAGTGGAGGACGGTATTCACAAGGAGCGTAAGATCCTGGACACGATCCGAAAGAATTCGGATTATGTTATCGATACCTCCAATCTGTTAGTCCGGGAACTGAAGGAAGAGTTAGATCGTATTTTTGTACAGAACGAAGAATACAACAGCCTTATGGTAACGGTCATGTCCTTCGGATTCAAGCACGGGATCCCGGCAGATGCAGATCTGGTCTTTGATGTAAGGTTTTTACCCAATCCGTATTATATAGAAGAACTGAAACCTCAGACCGGTAATGACAAAGGGGTGCAGGATTATGTAATGAGTTTTCCGGAGACCGGAATCTTTCTGGACAAGCTGACGGACATGATCCAGTTCCTGATCCCGAACTATATCAAAGAAGGTAAATACCGTCTGGTCATCGCCATCGGATGTACCGGAGGTAAGCACAGAAGCGTTACGCTGGCGAATAAGTTATACGAACGTATGAAGGCGGAAGGCCATTACGGTATCAAGCTGTACCACCGGGATGTACCCAGAGAAGGAATCTGACATGTCATTTTCGAGCGAGGTAAAGGAAGAACTGACGAAGCATATCAGTCCGGCGAGACATTGCCAGATTGCGGAACTGGCAGCACTCATGCACTTTAGCGGACAATACGGACGCTCTGCAGAGGGCGATTTCATGATCGGTTTCCAGACGGAAAACGAGGCGGTTGTCAGAAAAGGCTTTACATTATTGAAAAAAACATATAATATAGATACTGATGTTAAAATCAGTGAGGAACAGATGCGGAGCGTAATCGACAAGATCGGCGATCTGTCGGAGCCGGTAAGTCCCCTGCTGATTAAAAATTCCTGCTGTCAAAGAGCGTTTTTAAGAGGAGCTTTTCTCTGCATTGGTTCTATGAGCGATCCGCAGAAAAGTTATCACCTGGAATTTGTATGCACCGATGAGGACAAAGCGAGACAACTACAGAGTGTGATACAGGGATTTGACATAGAAGCCAAGATCGTGCTTCGGAAGAAGTATTACGTTGTCTATCTGAAGGAAGGATCCGGTATTGTAGATATTCTGAATGTATGCGAGGCACCTGTTGCCTTGATGAAGCTGGAAAATCTCAGAATTGTAAAGGAAATGCGCAATTCTGTGAACCGGAGAGTGAACTGCGAGACCGCCAACATTACCAAAACGGTGACGGCGGCGACCCGCCAGATAGAGGATATTATTTATATCCGGGATCACTACGGATTGGAGAATCTGCCGGAACCCTTAAGCCAGATGGCGGAAGTCAGACTGGAGAATCCGGATACTCCGTTGAAGGAACTGGGAGAATATCTGGATCCGCCCGTGGGAAAGTCCGGTGTGAACCACAGGCTGCGCAGACTCAGCGAACTTGCAGATAGAATCAGGACGTAAAAGAGGAGGAAAATTATGACAAAAAGGAG
>Ga0129310_1003096_pt1 | contig 11153 bp, 9 predicted proteins | sample Go1ome_2_FD_94433 | JGI IMG/M metagenome (GOLD analysis project Ga0129310, IMG submission 94433) | Western lowland gorrila individual fecal microbial communities from Wisconsin, USA - Go1022A metagenome | ecosystem: Host-associated > Mammals > Digestive system > Large intestine > Fecal | place...
GGAAATTCCGGTGACGATTGCCGGATTTGATCTCTGTGCCGGCAATATCGGTCTGGATCGCTATGAGCTGTCCTATCTGGCCCATGGATCCAAACCGGCACAGTTTTTGGAGCAGGCCACTTCTAAGCTTTTGCAGTTCAATCTGGATACCAGAGGGGTACATATGGTGGATCTTCCCGATGCCATTGCCATGGCAGCTGCAGTATGGCCGGAATTTGTTCAGGATAAGGTGACATGCCACTGTTATTGCTGTACCGAGCCGGGACATTCCTATGGACAGGTGATCTTCTACCAGAAGGGCCGTACCTATGAGGCGATGCCGGAGATCAGCCGGTTTAATGCAGAAGTTATTAAAAAAGTAGATGAAACACTGTTTACTGAGCGCTTTATGGATCTGCTGATGGAGGAAGGGGGAAAAGAAGCATGAAAAATCTGAAGAAGCTGACGATTCTTCACTCCAACGATATGCATGGAGATTTCCTGGCGGAGAAGGTGGACGACAAGCTGGTGGGCGGCGTGTCCATGCTGTCCGGGTATGTCAATAAGGTGCGTCACGAGGAAGAGAATGTGCTCTACGCCATTTCCGGAGATATGTTCCGCGGATCTGTCATTGACAGTGAGTATCGGGGCATTTCCACCATTGAGATCATGAATATGCTTTCTCCGGACGTGGTGACCCTGGGCAACCATGAGGTGGACTACGGCCTTGCCCATCTGCTCTTCATTGAAAAATGTGCCAAGTTTCCGATTATCAATGCCAATATGTATCTGACTACCAATTACGTCCGTCTGTTCCGCTCTCATATTATCAAGGAGATTGACGGAATGAAGATATTGTTCATCGGAATCCTGACAGAGGATGTTTTGAGCCAGACCAAACAGGATACGCTGATCGGTTCTCTGATAGATGTACATGAAGCGGTGGAGGAGGTTGGAAAAATCTGCAACGCCTATCAGACCGAGGATATTGATTTTACGGTACTTTTAACCCACATTGGTTTTGAGGCAGATAAGAAACTGGCTGCATTGCTGGATCCGAACTGGGGTGTAGACATCATTATTGGCGGTCACAGCCACACGCTGCTGGAAAAGGCAGAGGTAGTAGCCGGTATTCCGATTGTGCAGGCCGCCATGGGAACCGATCAGATCGGCCGGTTTGACATTATGGTGGATACGGACAACAACTGTATCGACAGCTATACCTGGAAGCTGATCCCGATTGACGAGGATCATTGTCCGAGAGACCTTGAACTGGAAAAGGTAATTCAGAAATATAAGGAGCAGACGGATTCCAAATACTGCCGCGTGGTGACGCGTCTGGCGGATCGCTATACCCATCCGGCACGAAATCAGGAGACACTGCTTGGCAAGCTGCTTGCCGATGCGTTTAAGGATGTGCTCGATGTGGATATCATGCTGCTGGGTTCCGGCAGTATTCGGGGTGAGAAGCTTGGACCGATTATACAGTATCAGGACCTTTTGCAGGTATTCCCATACAATGATGAGATCTACCGGGTCTGCGTGACCGGAGAGCAGCTGCGGAGAATGGTGAAGCGGATCCTCCGCAACCATGGCGAGCATGATGAATACTATCAGTTTTCCAGAGGCTTCCGCATCGAATATGACCAGGAGACGCAGGAGCTGGTCAGCCTGTCTTTCAACGGGTACGAAATTCGGGACAGTGACCAGTACACGCTGGGGCTGCAGAGCTTCCACCTGAAAAACATGGAGAAATTCCTGGATGTGAGTCTGGAAGAGGTTACGGCAAACAAACGTCCGAAAATCATTTCTACAAAATCTACCGATGTACTGGAAGAGTATTTCAGCCAGCATGAGCTGATTCGCGTTTCCAATGAACAGAGATTGATTCTGCGGTAACGGGCAGACCGCGGCGGCTCTCCCGGAAAAGTCTGCACGAAAGTACATTGTGCCCAAAGGAACCGACTGGTATGCTTTGTTGAATGAGCTGTGTGATGCTGAATAAAGAAAGGCCGAGGCATTCCCTCAATGTAAGCGCTTAATAAAACGGTGGTTAGACTTTACCCCTTCCTCCGTGGTGAACTTTTAAATTGAAGTGAAAGCTCAAAACTTAAGTCAACTAATGTTCAAGTTTTCAGAGTTTTGAAAGTTTTCAGAGTCACTTTGCAATAAAACAGATTGGCTCAGCGTCGGAGGACAGGCCATGAAAATATCGGAAGCAAAACATCAGGTCATGCTTCAGCAGTGGACCGAACTCATCAAGGAGCAGAAAGCCAGCGGGATGAAAGTCAACGCATGGTGCAAGAAACATGGAGTGTGATATTATTATATTGGGCCGAAGCAGGAGGTAATCTGGACTGAACTCCAGGGAGGAAGTTGCAAAGATGGATGTAGATATAAACGCGATTGTAGAGAGAATTCAAGATGCAAGTGAACTGTCTTATAATTACTATAAGCCGCTTGTGGATAGAATTATTGCAGAAAACGCATCCGAAGGGGAAGTGGAACATCTGTTGGATTACATGCTTGATGTATGCTGTGATAATAGAATGCTGAATCTGTTCAAGAAGGTTTGCAGACGATATTATAGTCTTTATCCGGAAATGATTGCATCTGAGATACTGGCATATAAGGAATGGTATGAGGATTGAATGATTTTTGTCTTAAATCAAAGGATGGGGTGGTTGCTGAGTGTATAGAAAATAGACAAAGAATGATATAGAATCGACCGGATGTGCTTTTAATGGAGGTCAAGGCGTATTCGCCATGGATGTTCAATGAACGAATGGCAATCCGTGACAAGGTAAAACGGAACACGGAAAACTGCCGGGGCATTCTCTTTGTGGATGACGACGCAGACGGTGAGTTGACCGAAAAGGTACGGCAGGCAAAGCGCGAGGGTCTGATAGACGCTTTTCTCTTCGGTTCGGTGTCCGAAAACTACTTTGCTTCGGTGATCGACAGCGTTTAAATCAGGCAACGGTAAAACGCAATTTGGCTTTATGCACCGACAAAAAACGCATAGACAAATCTTCAAATTGATTTTGAGGGAGGGAATGATAGTATGACAAAAACGAACACACGAAGTCGCATCGTCAGCATCCTGCTGGTGCTTATGATGCTGCTGACAATGGGGCGCGAGCCGAGGAGAGTAAAACGGGTACGTTGAAGATCACCGTGGATGTGCAGGGACTGTATGGGGGGGTCGATGCAGGAGGCAAGACATTTAGCTTTGAGATTCTCCGCAAATACGCTGTTTATGGCCACTATAAAAAAGTGGACATTACCATTGAGCCGGGCAAAACAGAGGGCACAATGGATGTGCCAGTCGAGGAAGGAACATATGTCGTAGAGCAAACCAGCCATGCTACGATAGACGGATATGATTGGAAGAATGCGTCCCATCAACCCGGCAACATAATGGAAAGCAGCGAACTGGACGTGTATGCAGGCAAGACAAAGTCGGTTGCCGTACATAATTCTTATGAAATAGCGGTAACAAAGGAGATCACAGAACTGCCGATCACGGTGACCGGATATGCGCTGGGTGCAAAGGTGAGCGACATCAATGCTTCAACAGGCCAGATGCGCGTTGATATCCCAAAGGTTACCGTTAAGCAGCGCAATGCAAGCGGCGGCTGGGATGATCTGGCGCCTGATGCCACGATTCAGGAAAACATTCAGTATGCGGTAGAAATCTTGGTTAACGCAAAACATGGGTATACCTACACCGGGCTTACAGGGAATAACGTGACCGTAAACGGAGCTAAAGCCGATACCTTTGACTCGCCGTGGAGCGGTACGCCAATTGCGGATATGCGGGTATTCCACGAGCTTGAGGTTCTGCAGGTCGTCAAGCCGGTGAAGAGCATCAAGATCACAACACAGCCCACCAAGACCACATACACGGCCGGCGAGAAGTTCGACCCGACGGGCATGGTGGTCACGGCGGTTTACGACGACAACAGCGAGGCTGTCCTCGCCGAGAACGACTATACGATCTTCTATGGTGACAAGCTCACGCAGGGGCAGACGGATGTGAGGATCCAGTATATTGATGGCAGCGGCAATAGCGGTATCTATGTCGACCTGCCTATCACCGTCACGCCTCCCGCAGGACATACCCACACTGCTACTTTGGTAACAGGTAAGGCAGCTACTTGCACTGCTGACGGTTGGAAAGATTACTACAAGTGCAGTTGTGGCAAATTCTTTGAAGATGCCGCTTGCACAAAGGAAATCTCTGATCTTGATGCTTGGAAAACCACTAATGGTCAAGGTAAGATTTCTGCTATCGGACATGACTGGGGCAAATGGACAAAGGTTGACAGCAGCAAGCATCAGAGATTTTGCAAAAACGACGCAAACCATGTAGAAATTGAAGACCACAACTTTAGCGATCGTACCTGTACGAAGTGTGGCTACACCAAGCCTTCCAGTTCTTCTGGCGGCGGAGGTTCTTCCAGCAGCAAGGGCGGCTCCGGCTACACCAAGCCTTCCAGTTCTTCTGGCGGCGGAGGTTCTTCCAGCAGCAAGGGCGGCTCCGGCTACACCACCTGGATATTAGATGATATCGGCTGGTGGTTAAAATACGCCGATGGCAGCTACGCAAAAGGAAGTATCACAACGGATGCTGCAGGCAAACAGATCGAAATCCCGCATTGGGAATTTATCAATGGCAAATGGTTTGCATTTGGTGCAAGTGGTTATATTATAACCGGCTGGCTCTATGATCCGGGATACAAACACTGGTTCTACATCGATGTGAACCGCGGCATGCTGACCGGCTGGCAGCTCTTAAATAACAAGTGGTATTACTTCAACCCGGTATCCGATGGTACAAGAGGACGTCTCTTCGTGAATACAACTACTCCGGATGGATATAAAGTCGGAGCAGACGGAGCCTGGATCCAGTAAAAGAAAAAGTAGAGAAATAAAATAGGAAACAAGAAAGACAGTCATCGTGGGGTAAACTTACGGTGGCTGTTTTTTCGATGAGGATTATTTAGGGAATGTGCAAAATAGCGGCAAAGCCGCATGGATAAAGGGCACTGAAAAAGTCTGATTCTAAAAAAGAATTGGGCTTTTTTATTATTTCCATTATAATAGAAATATGAGGAAGGAGGACCTGTCATGTTAAAAGATCATTCGCAGTTACAATTATCATTGTCACCTTATCAGGGGCTTTATGATGCGATCATTCCCGCAGATCATCTTTTGCGTAGAATTAAAGAAAATATAGACTTCAGCTTTGTAAATCCAATGCTTCGTAAGCAATATTGTGAAAATTTCGGTCGCCCGGCAAAGGAACCAGAAATGATGTTTAAACTGCTTTTCCTGAAAAAGCTGTACGATCTTTCTGACGAAGCCCTGATTAGCAGCGCCCAGACGGACATGGCATATAAATTTTTCCTTGATCTGGAACCAGAAGCAAAAATGATAGATCCCAGTCTTCTCACAAAATTCAGAAAAACTCGTATTACACCCGAATTATTCATGAGGACGTAATCCTCATCAAGTTTGAAGTTCTTTTTCTATGAAATTTTTTCACCTATTAAGTGAAAGCAAAAAGTATCAAAAATGCAAGTAACTATGCGGCATTGACCGCATTGAAATGAATTATCATGAATAATTCAGGGTAAATTTTATTGGAATGATATATAATGTTTGCAACAGGCCCCCCCTTGTTTGAGTGAGTAGGTTCTTGGTCGTACTTCAATTATACATTATTCAGCAGAGGGTGTCTTTCTTTTGTGTAAAATTTAGGATTTACTCATTTATAGAATATAAAATAAGTTTCTATTCACATCGTCATATATGGGAGGGAGTATGAAGAAAGACGAAAATAGACAAAAAAGGACGATAAAAAGGACTGCCAGGGTTCTTGCAGTGTTTACCGGAGCATGTCTGGTGATGCTTCTTGGAGGCTGTGGGAAGAAAGAGAAGGAGCCGGTGACGGTCACGCTGTGGCATGTCTATGGCGGGCAGACGGAATCGCCTTTAAATGATCTGATCGATGAATTTAATGAGACTGTTGGAAAAGATAAAAATATCCGCGTGGAGGTAGGCAGTGTGACAAACACAAATATCATCCACGAAGGAGTCCTTGCAGCAGCAAATAAGGAACCAGGTGCATCAGAGCTTCCGGATATGTTTGTTTCTTATCCGAAAACTGTGACTGCAATGCCGGATCCGGATGTTCTTGTTAATTATAAGGATTATTTTACAGATGAGGAACTTTCGGCTTTTATTCCTGAATTTATCCAGGAAGGAACGATTGACGGAAAGCTTGAGATCCTTCCGATTGCGAAATCTACGGAGATCCTGTTTTATAATAAGACCGCCTTTGACCGTTTTGCAGAGGAGACCGGGGCAGATCCTTCGGAGTTTGGGACCTGGGATGGCCTTTACAGGCTTGCAGAGGTGTATGAGGACTGGTGTGGGGGAACTAAGCCGTTTTTTGTCCATGACTATCATTTTGATTATTTCCAGGTTGGTGTAGAGTCTCTGGGAGAGTCGTTTTTTGACGAAAATGGAGTCTGTTTCAATTCTGCATTCCGTCGGGTCTGGGAACCTTATGCGAGAGCAGCATTAAAGGGCGGTGTATGGCTTCAGGGCGGTTATGCCACGGAGCCGCTGCGGACCGGGGATTCGATCGTTTCCGTTGCGTCTTCGGCCAGTGTTCTTTATTATTCAACAACGGTTACTTATGCGGATAATACAACGGAGGAAGTGGAGATCAAGGCGCTTCCGTGTCCGGTTTTTGAGAATGGCAAGAAGCTTGTTATGCAGAGAGGTGCGGGAATCTGTACTGTAAAGTCTACGCCGGAACGTGAGGAAGCATGTATGGTATTCCTGAAATGGCTGACGGATCCGCAGAAAAATGTGGAGTTTGTGACCCAGCTTGGTTATATGCCGGTAAAACAGGAGTCCTTTGATGTGTACCTTCCAAAGGCACTTGAAGGGATCCAGGATCCGATGTACCGGTCTTTATATGAGGCATTTTTAAAGATGCAGGAAGAATATGAGTTCTATACTGCGCCCCAGAGACCGGATTACCTGGAACTGGAGACTGATTTTGAGAATGATATCCGGGATGATCTTGATATGTTCCGGAAAAGATACTTGGAAACCATCGCCGAAGATCCGGAACCGCCGATATGGAAGGCGCTTGACCAGTTCGAGATGACATTTAGCCAGTGATGGTTCCGAATACAGGAAGGGGGAGGTTTTTGAATATGTTTCGAAGAAAGATAAAAGACATACAGGAACATGACAAAAACCGGGGGATCAGTCTGGGACGGCGGTTGTTTCTGTATTGGCTGATCATGGTGCTTGCGGTCATGGCAGCAGTATTTGTTGTGTTGATCGTTGCCGGAGTGTTCAGCAATGACGCCGGAAAGCTTGGTGGAACGCTTTCTGTCCAGCAGAAAAACACAACCATGACGTTTAATAAGCTGATCGATACACTAAATGCACAGAATCTTGCACTTTCCGAGCAGATTACGCGAGAGGTATCGGGTATCCTAGAAACGGAGGGACAGACTTTTGAGGATCTGGATAATAACCCGGAGCTGATCACCAGGATTGAGGAACGGATGTGCTTCTATCTTCAGACAATCGTCCGTTCGCGAAGCTGCAGTGGTGCGTACTTTATCCTTGATGCAACAACGAATACAGAGGCACCGGGAGCAGACCACTCTAGAATGGGGCTGTATCTGCGGAGTGGAAATGTGGGTACGGACGGAATGGCGAACCAGTACATCACGTTTTTCCGCGGAGTTGCAGATGTTGCAAGAAAAGAGAATATCCAGATGCACAATCGCTGGAATCTGGAATTTGATATTGATAATGTTCCCGGCTATGAGGTCCTGATGGACTTTGACGGGAGACGTATTTTGGATAGCTACTATCTTTCAAACCGTGTAACACTTTCCGGAACATGGGAACAGGTAGTTCTTTTGAGTGTTCCGGTAGTCCTTGAGGGAAAGGTTCGTGGAGTCTGCGGCGTAGAACTTTCGGAGCTGTTTTTTAATCTGGTATTCCCGGCAGTGGAGAGCCCTTATGGGAATATGGTTACAGTTGTTGCGCCGATCGCTGATAAGCGTCTTCTTCTGGATGGTGCGATTTCTGGAAAGACAGCTGGAACGTATTTTACAACAGCTGGAACGCTTCTGATCAAAAATGGGGAGCATTATAATACTTATTCGGACGGAAGCCGTACATATTTTGGAAATCATATTGTGATCCCGAAAGCTGTGGACGGAAGGAGCGATCTGACTCTTGTTACCCTTGTACCGGAGCTCAGTTACCAGAGCAGTGTGGCGAAAAACAGGACGTTCTGGCTTTGCGGAGGTCTTGGTTTTCTTGTTTTGATGCTTCTTGCTGCCATGTTCCTTACAAGGCGGTTTATGTTGCCGATCCAGAAGCAGATCCGTGCGCTGAAAGACCAGAAAGAACCACAGGAGGAATTTAATTCAGGTATCATTGAAATCGATGAGCTTCTTGCCTATATGCATGCGAGACAGGCGAAGCCCGACGAGGAGAGTAAAATGCCTCCGGGTATGGAAGAGCTGTTCTTTGATTTTGCAAGACGGGTCGAAACACTGACCCCGATGGAGCGGACGGTACTCCAGTATTATATTAATGGTTTCAGTGTAAATGAAATTGCGGAAAAGGAGTTTATCAGTCTCAGTACGGTAAGAAAGCACAATTCGAATATCAATCGAAAGCTTGGAGTATCAACCAGAGAAGAGCTGCTTCTTTATATTGATATGTTCCGGCGGTGTGATCTTATGGAGAAGATCGCATATTGTACCGATCCAGAGAAAAAAAGATAGAGAGAACGGATGAGCAGCAGGCAGCGAAGACGGAGAAATCCCTGAAAAAGCTGTAACAGGAAGAAAAAGGATCATAAAAAACAGAAAACATATTTTAAGCGGGAGATGCTTTGATCAGAAGCGTTCTCCCGTTTGATTTTTATGAAAACCAGAATGACACTATATGTTGATTTATAAACGGATTCAATGTATATATATAGTATGCTCACTGTGAGTATTTTGTTTATAACAGCAGAAGATACTTATGGTGAGTATATATTTTTTTATGAAATCATGTAGACTATTTATAAAGAAGTTTTATGAAATGGATTTTTGAAATTTCAAAAAAGCAGAGAAAAAGAAATAAAGCAGAGAAAAGGAAAATGGGCACAAAATCAGGTACAAAAAGTTGAAATATAAGGAGGATGCCATGAGAAAATGGAACACATTTGGGCTGTTTGTCCTGCTGTTGACGGTATTGACAGCATGCAACCGGGCACAAAGTACGGAACAGGCAACAAAAAATGTTCCGGTTACAGCGAAGGCCGAAACGGATGCGATTATTGTTTCCACTACTGCAGAATTGATATCGTCCATAACGCCGGATGCCTACATTATTCTGAAATCCGGTACCTACAATTTTTCAGCATTGACGGAGGCGGAAATCGCAGGGGCTGGTGCTTATGTGAATCCGGATCTGCTAAAGCAGGGCGAGTTTTTTGTTTATAATGCTCCCGGATTGATTCTGGAGGCAGAGGAGAGCGGATTTGTGCGGCTGGTTACGGAGAATGGATATGCAGATGTGATGACTCTTTCGTACTGCGATGGTGCAGCGTTGAAGGGGCTGGTTCTGGGGCATGAGGTTGAAAAAGGGGAATGTGATGCCAATGTTCTGAAGCTTCTTACTTCCCAGAGTGTGACCGTGGAGAATTGCAGTCTATTTGGCTGCGGCACATATGGAATCTATGGAGAGGACGCAGCGGTACTTACTGTTACCGGAACAGAGATTTATGAATGTACCAACGGTATTTTGAATCTGTCTGAGACTTCACACGCAGTTTTTGATCATTGCAAATTCCATGACAATGACGGAATGTTCTTCTTATGGGGAGATACGCAGATCCAGATCAGGAATACAGAGATCTCTAAAAACCAGGGGAGTTTGCTGCAGGCCTATAACAGTGAACAGTTAGATGCAGATTCGATTCATATGAGCTTCCTAAACTGCCGCTTCCAGGATAACTGCGGGATGGGACGACCGGAAGACTTATCCTGTGCCACCTTCGAAGGCTGCGAGTTTTCATCGGAGCCTACATCCGTCTCTGTCGGAATGACCTATGATGATCTGATCGAACGATATCGTGTGTTGGCGGTGGATCCGGATGCATTCCCGGATGCTCGCGGAGCCGGGGAGCAGAATTTTCTCATGCTTGCCCGGGAGATCAAGACAGACTGGGAGGAGGAGCCTTCGGATATCCTGGGCTATGCGATTCAGGATCTCAACGGTGATGGCGTGGCGGAGCTGGCGATCGGATTCCAATCAGAATCCGGTACATATCTGTCAGAGCTTTTTACACTGGCAGACGGAACGCCGAAATTGGTCTTTGGAGAAACGGAGGACGGTTATTCATGGCTGAAGGATGGCAGCTTCTTTTATAACGGCAGCCGCAGCGCATCGGAAAACGGACGGGGAATTTATCAGCTGACGGATGATGGTACAGCCCTGATCTGCAAAGAATTTTATGTTCTCCGGATGTTGGATGGAGATGAATCAAACGCTACGGTTTATTATAATACGACCGGAAGCTGGGAGATTGAGGATTCTCAGAAGATCCATATGACAGCAGACGAATTTTGGTCCATGGAGCCGGAGTGTGCGTATTTGTCGATGACTCCATTTAAAGGAACCGATTGATTCCTTTTCAACAATAGAAAACGATAAACGAGAAGCTTGGCAGTTGATCCTGCGGAGCTTCTTTTTTTGTCGGATCACATGGTGGGATGGCAAAGGGAGAGGTGAAGGATCGGACCTCCAGACATGCTGAAATGAACCATATATATTGAATGAAATAAAATATACACACCATATCTTGTATACTCATTGTGAGTATATTGTCAAAAATAGCTAAAATACTCACTGTGAGTATATATTTTTTATACATAATATAGTATAAAGAAGGAAATAGACTGGATAAAACGAACAGGGGGAAATCAGAATGAATAATCCGTACATTACAAAAAAAACAACAAGACCGAGACCCTGGCAGGGAGCGATCCTTGGAATCTGTGGTTTTTTTACAATTGTTCTGGGTTCAATGGTCCCGGACTATGTCACTACAAAAGGTGCCATGGATA
>Ga0129310_1003098_pt1 | contig 11147 bp, 8 predicted proteins | sample Go1ome_2_FD_94433 | JGI IMG/M metagenome (GOLD analysis project Ga0129310, IMG submission 94433) | Western lowland gorrila individual fecal microbial communities from Wisconsin, USA - Go1022A metagenome | ecosystem: Host-associated > Mammals > Digestive system > Large intestine > Fecal | place...
ACAATCAATTCTTAAATAATTATAAAAACCAACTGTTCCTCTTTTGTATCTACTTATTTTATTTGCTTTTACATCTAAATCAGAACTTCTCCACCAGCATACCACTTCGATAAGCCTGCAGCAGTTCTTCCAGCTCTGCAATATTTTCCCGGAGCACTTTACCGGTATCGGTATCATTTACGGTTTTCCGTTTTACCACGTTCTGCTCCATAACGATATGAGAATGGATACACGTCTCATTCAGAACCGTATCTTCCATGGAAGTAAATGGTTCATGGGCAGCCAGCACCAGTCCGTAAGAGTTGTAGATCAGGGTGTATCCTGCAATGCCGGTCTTCTGCTGATATGCCTTGGAAAATCCACCATCAATGATCAGCAGTTTTCCACCGCATTTTACCGGAGATTCGCCTTTTTTCACAATAACCGGAATATGACCGTTGATGATATGTGCCCCCTGTACCGGAAGTCCGAACTCCTTCAGAATCTTATCTACAATCTCTTCTTTCTCAAACAGACGGTAATAAGCATTTTTCGGCTCCTCATGTGTCTCCTTATCATCAATAAAGTAACGCTCAAAAGTTGCCATACGCTCTTTTCCAAATACCGGTGAATGTTTGTTTTTCCAGATAAACCAGAGAATATCCTCACCGCGTTTCTTCTCTACCGGGTCAATGGAATAATAACCTTTTCTGGCATAATGTTCCAAAATGTCATACAACGCTTTTCCACTGTAAGTCTTGCCATAAATATTGACTTTCATAAAGCTGCCGTCATCATTCATCGGCACACAGCCATGATACAGCAGATTTCCATTATATACTTTGTAAAGGCTTCCCTTTGTATACAGGAAACGGATGTGGCGTTGCAGACGCTCACTGCCAAGGAAACTGTTTTTCAGACGCTCTACCACATCTTCTTCCTGCTGCGTCAGTTTGTATGGATCCTTCGGATCAATGGTCGGGAAATAGGTATCATTCAGCGGATACTCTTTTCCGTTCAATTTGATTGTTCCCTGCTCATAATCAATCTTATCCAGAAGCAGACGCTCTTTCATATCCCACTCCGGATGTTCTTTGATCAGCTGGCCTTCCGTCTTGAACTGAATTACCGTAATAGCCTTGTGCATCATGGCATCCATCTCTGCATAGTCACGGTCGTATTCCTTGTCATCGTCCCGCACATGGACATTAAAAGTCTTGCTCGTATGTCCCTGATAGCAGTCCATGGCCAGACGCATCAATGGAATCATATTGATCCCGTAAGCATCTTCCAGAATGGACAGATTTCCATATCGTGCGGAAATACGCAGCATGTTACACATACATGGCACAGAGCCGGCTGCCGCTCCCATCCAGAGAATATCATGGTTTCCCCACTGAATGTCCACGGAATGATGTTTCATCAGATCGTCCATGATCAGATGCGGATATGGTCCTCTGTCAAAAATATCACCGACTACATGCAGATGGTCCACGGTAAATCTGCGGATCAGATAACAGAAATCTGCGATCAGCTGTGCTGCTCTGCCAGTATGGATAACAGAATTGATGATTTCATTATAATAAGCTTCCTGATCTGCCACGTCCGGTCTGCCAGTCATCAGCTCCTCGATAATATATGCAAAATCCTTCGGTAATGATTTGCGCACTTTGGAACGGGTATATTTGGATGATGCATTTTTACATACACGGATCAGACGGAAAATGGTCACCTTATACCAGTCTTCCAGGTTTTCCCGCTCCGTCAGTTTCCCCTCGATCTGCTTGATCTTCAGCTCCGGATAATAAATCAGTGTCGCCAGTGTACGCTTCTCCGGAATACCCAGAGAGCTTCCAAACTCATCTTCAATTTTTCGCTGCACGGCACCGGAACCATTACACATGACATGACGGAACTGCTCATACTCCCCATGAACATCCGTGATAAAGTGCTCCGTTGCCTTCGGCAAACTCAAAATTGCCTTAAGGTTGACAATCTCTGTTGCCGCCGCCGCAATGTTTGGATATTGTGTTGCCAGTACTTTCAAATACTTGATATCTGCATTTTCCATGTCTGGTAGTCCCCCTTATATTATGATACTTCTGGTCACATTACTTATATTTATCTAATTCTTTTTACAACTTGCGCGTACCATACTCCCGCTTAGGATGCGCTTTTGATCACATCTGCCATTCCGTAAAATCCGGCTGGTTTTCCTGCCAGGTATTTTGCAGCCTCAATGGCTCCCTTTCCAAAGATGGCTTTGGAATATGCAGTGTGTTTGAATGTGATGACCTCGTCGGTTCCCGCAAAGATCACTTCATGCTCGCCTACGATATTGCCACCACGAACGGCCTGAATGCCGATCTCATATTTATCACGTTTTTTACGCTCCTGGGAACGGTCGTATTTGTAAGAATATGCCTCATCTAATGCCTCGTTCATAGAATCTGCCAGTGCAATGGCTGTTCCGCTCGGCGCATCCAGTTTCTGGTTGTGATGTTTCTCCACGATTTCCATATCAAATCCGGCCGGTGCCAGTACTTTTGCTGCAGTCTGAAGAAGCTCCATTAAGGTATTTACACCCAGAGACATGTTTGCTGATTTTAATACCGCTACTTTCTCACTGGATGTTTTTAACAATGCATCCTGCTCTGCAGAAAGTCCTGTGGTACATACAACCACCGGAATCTGGTGCTCCACACTGTATGCCATCAGTGCATCAATGCAGCTGACATGAGAAAAATCGATGATCGCCTCGGCCTCAACATCACAGTCTGCAATATTTGCAAATACCGGATAACCGTAGTGCTGCTCTGTATTGATATCAATACCTGCTACGATCTCGATCTCCGGATCTTTCTCACACAGATCACTGATGACATGTCCCATATGTCCGTTGCATCCATTCATAATTACTTTTGTCATATTCTAACTTCCTCCGTAAATTTCACACTTACTATCTAAACTCACTATTTAACTATAATACCCCCGCACGTCATGCGGGGGCAATAGTTTTTCTTGTTTTTTATTATATTCATGTTACAGTTCACTCATCACATGAATTCAGGTAATGATCATGCTTGCATGAGGAATTACCTGGATGCATAGTGATGAAGGGAGCGCCTTTTTATGAGCAAAAATAGTAGCCGGCACCTTCTTGAACAAAGTTCAAGAAGTATCGCTCGCAAGCGAGCTCTTTTGCGAATGGCGCGGGTGAACTGTCATTGCTTATTTCATTAATCCGTATTTCACCATTTCCTGGCGCAGAAGCTCTTTGTGTGCATCTTCCATCTCACACAGCGGTGCTCTCAGCGGGCCTGCTTCCCATCCGAGCATGTTCATGGCTGTTTTTACCGGGATCGGATTTACTTCACAGAACAATGCGTTGATCAGCGGAATGGCATCCAGCTGTAATTTTGCTGCTTTTTTGTAATCGCCCTCAAGGAACTCCATAACGATGTCATGTGTCTGACGCGGTGCGATATTGGATAATACAGAGATTACACCAAGTCCGCCAAGGGATAACAGCGGTACTACCTGATCATCATTTCCGGAATACAGCTCCAGTTTGCCGTCACACAGATTCATGGTCTTTGCTGCATGGGACAGATCTCCGGTTGCATCTTTCAGACCTACGATATTATCTACATTTTTCACCAGATGAGCAATGGTCTCCGGATTCAGTCCGCATCCTGTTCTGGATGGTACATTATACATGATCACCGGCACTTTGACGGACTCTGCCACGCGTGTATAATGTGCGATAAGTCCTTTCTGAGTCGCTTTGTTATAATAAGGAGTTACGATCAGAACCGCATCTACGCCGTCTTTGTCAGCTTCCTGGGAAAGCTCGATGGCTGTCTGTGTGCTGTTGGAACCTGTTCCGGCGATAACCGGGACACGGTGTTTTGTAAATTCTACTGCTGCTTTTACAACTTTTTTATGTTCTTCCTCAGATAACGTTGCACTCTCACCTGTAGTACCTGCAATAACGATGGCATCCGTACCGTTATCGATCTGATAATTAATGTTTCTCTCCAGCAGATCGTAATCTACCTCTAAATTCTCCTTCATTGGTGTTACAATTGCTACACCTGCTCCTCTGAAAATTGGCATTTCATAATCCTCCTATTTAAAATACTTCAACAAACGAAACGAATACCTGCTTTCCTCTGAATAGTCTCCGAAAAAAATGAACCAGCCGTGCGCTGGTTCATCAAAAATAATCCTTATCAATATGAATAAGAGTAAATCATTTCTATTCCAGTGATAGCGCACCATCGTTTCCGATGACAGTTACAATGTTCTTCACATTGTACCCAAGCAATATACATCCGCTCCTGTATATCCTTTCGGCGTGTCTTCCTTTCCTCTGCCCTCTTCTGCGATTCGGTACATCCGACAGATTACTCTTAATTCACGCAACCTCTATCTTATATTGTCTTATCGGTGCTCAATATATCACTTTAAACGAGAAATGTCAACCTTTATGATTCTTTTTTTATACAGATTTCGTACACATCATCTGCCCGTGCCAGGATTCCATCACTGATCACCTGTCCGGTCATGATCATATGCATGTCATCTGACTTCAGTTCCATCAGGTGAAGGATCTCCTCCTCTGTCACAATATGCTCATCCAGAAGTCCCAACACTTCATCCAGGATCAGAATATTGCACTCTCCTGTCTGCAACACCTTTCTTGCATAATTAATACCGTTTTTCATGTTCATCTGTTCTTCCTGCTGCTCTTCTTCCGGCAATTCATGATAATACTTCTCTGATTTCTGAAAACGGAACAGACGAATTTCCGGTTCAAGGCGTCCAAGGAAACTGATCTCATCCTCATCCTTGCGTTTTAAAAACTGGATAACAATGACAGACTCTCCTTTGCTTGCCTCGTGAATGGCATATCCCAGAGCTGCGGAAGTTTTTCCTTTACCCTCTCCGTAATATACCTGTATTTTTCCTGTACTCATAGTCTCCTCCTTTGAAGTCAAACAACACGTAAGCAACGTATATATTTACCGTTCAACTTTCATATGTGTCTCATTTTTGTTTTCCACATAATATCAAATCGAAATCTAACATAGCACATTTGTTAGAAAAATGCAACCAGAGCGCAATCCGACTGCTCGCCTGCTGCTAATCCTGCTCCAGCAAATCTACTTTGCTGACGGAAACCTCATAAGCAATCCGGTGCTCCACTTCCTCTTCACTGATGCGTTTCACATACTCTCTGCTCTGCACCCGGCCAACGATCTGAATATGGCTTCCAACGGTAAATCCTGATGCAAAACGGGCATTTCTGCCCCAGCAGATACATGGTATGTAGTCTGATTTTCCGTAGGAACGGTTGACTGCCAGCAAAACATCCGCAATCTCCCGTCCCAGTGGTGTCTTCCGGTAAATCGGTTCCTTACAGATATATCCATCCAGAAAAATCTGGTTTGTTTTCTCATTTTCATCTATCTCATCCAAAAACTCAAGTTCCCTGACAAACACTGACAGCACCAGACGGTTCTTTTTCTCCTCATGGCGGTTGTAGGAACGAAACTGTCCGCTGACACGGATCAGCTGTCCGGTGTAATCCTGCTCGGTGTCGATCAGACGTTCCGAGATCATCAACGGAATATAATCGGAGTAATTACTCAGACGATTCACCGCAAGTTCTACCATATAAAATCCTTCCCCAAACACCTCATGACTGAATTGAAATTCTGAAACAATTTCTCCCATCATCGTTACCTGGTTGTTTTCAAACAATTTATCTGTCATTTTTGTAAGCTCCCTTCTTCACATGTACTTCTTTGTGTTTTCAATCTATTCTGCTTTTTCGTTTCTTAGAACACTTTTTTTCTGCCGGCTCCCATAATGTACCATGTATGGGACGAATATTTTCGTTTATTTTGTCGATAACCTTTTTCCTATTCCCCCTTGTCAAATCTGAATTTTGTGATAAAATAAATTGGTTGCACTAATGAATATTATATATTTTCTATCACTTAGATAGGAAACACTTAACAACTGATTATTTTCAGAAGGAAGGATACATGTAATGAAAACAAAGAGAGAGGACATTAGAAATATTGCCATCATCGCTCACGTAGACCACGGTAAAACAACACTGGTTGATGAGCTGCTGAAACAGTCCGGCGTCTTCCGTCAGAATCAGGAAGTGCAGGAACGTGTCATGGATTCCAATGATATCGAGCGTGAAAGAGGAATCACGATTCTGTCAAAAAATACTGCTGTATTTTACAAAGATACAAAAATTAACATCATCGACACACCAGGTCATGCCGATTTCGGTGGCGAGGTTGAGCGTGTACTGAAAATGGTAAACGGCGTTATCCTCGTAGTTGATGCTTTCGAAGGCGCTATGCCACAGACAAAATTCGTTCTGATGAAAGCATTAGAGCTGAATCTGCCGGTTATCGTCTGCATCAACAAGATCGACCGTCCGGAAGCAAGACCTGACGAAGTCATCGACGAAGTTCTGGAACTGTTCATGGATCTGGATGCTTCCGATGAGCAGCTTGACTGCCCGTTCGTTTACGCATCTGCAAAGAACGGTTACGCAACTTTAAGTCTTGATGACGAGCCAAAAGACATGATGCCACTGTTTGAGACCATCTTAAACTACATCCCTGCTCCGGAAGGTGACCCGGATGCAAACACACAGGTTCTGATCAGTACCATCGACTACAATGAGTACGTTGGACGTATCGGTGTCGGCAAAGTCGACAACGGATGCCTGCGTGTCAACCAGGATGCCATCATGCTGAACGCACACGATCCTGAGAAACAGAAAAAAGTCCGCATCAGCAAACTGTATGAGTTTGACGGCTTAAATAAAGTAGAAGTAAAAGAAGCAAAAATCGGTTCTATCGTAGCAATCTCCGGTATCGCAGATATCCATATCGGTGATACGATCTGTGATCCGGAAAATCCGGTAGCAATCCCGTTCCAGAAGATCTCCGAGCCGACCATCTCCATGAACTTCATCGTAAACGACAGCCCGCTGGCAGGTCAGGAAGGTAAATACGTAACTTCCCGTCACATCCGTGACCGTCTGTTCAAAGAGCTGAACACAGACGTTTCCCTCCGTGTAGAGGAAACAGACAGTGCCGACAGCTTCAAAGTATCCGGTCGTGGTGAGCTGCATCTGTCCGTCCTGATCGAGAACATGCGTCGTGAGGGTTATGAGTTTGCAGTAAGTAAAGCAGAAGTTCTGTACCATACAGATGAAAACGGCAAAAAGACAGAGCCGATGGAAATGGCTTACGTAGATGTACCGGATGAGTTCACCGGTGTTGTTATCGAAAAACTGAGCCAGCGTAAAGGTGAGCTGCAGAACATGGGAAGCATCAGCGGCGGTTATACCCGTCTGGAGTTCAAGATCCCGTCCCGTGGTCTCATCGGTTACCGTGGAGATTTCATGACAGATACAAAAGGTAATGGTATCATCAACACCATCTTCTGTGGTTATGAGCCATACCGTGGAGATATCCAGTATCGTAAACTTGGTTCCCTGATTGCCTTCGAATCCGGTGAATCCGTAGCATACGGTCTGTTCTCCGCACAGGAGCGTGGTTCCCTGTTTATCGGACCTGGCGAGAAAGTATATTCCGGTATGGTTATCGGACAGTGCTCCCGTGCAGAAGATATTGAGTTAAATGTCTGCAAAAAGAAACATCTGACCAATACACGTTCCTCTTCCGCTGATGAGGCGCTGACACTGACACCGCCGAGAATCCTCAGTCTGGAGCAGGCACTGGATTTCATCGATACCGATGAGCTTCTGGAGGTAACTCCGGAGAGCCTGAGAATCCGTAAAAAGATTCTGGATCCGACTCTGAGAAAACGTGCGTCTTTCAAAAAGTAAATTTTGATAAAACGTTAAGTAGTGAACAAAAAAGAGCAAAAAAGCATCCGACAGCCTAAGACGGCTTGCCGGATGTTTTTTTGCTCTTTTTTGCTTTTAAGTTTACAAATGAAAGATGCTGTTTTATTTCAGCAAAAAATTATATAGACAGATTTTATCATCAAAGTAGGCGTCTCAGCCTGCGTGATGATACAAATCTGTCTTCAATAATTATAATGCTTTAATACGCTCCAGGGCAGCAAGTGTATTCTCGTATGTTCCAAATGCTGTCAGTCTGAAGTAGCCTTCTCCACTCGGACCAAATCCGGATCCCGGTGTACCTACAACGTTTGCTTTTTCAAGCAGGTAATCGAAGAACTCCCAGGATGTCATCTGATCCGGTGTCTTTAACCAGATATATGGTGCGTTTACGCCGCCGAATACTTCGAATCCTGCATCCTGAAGTCCGCCTTTGATGGCTGCTGCATTTTTCATGTAATAAGCAACCTGCTCTTTTAACTGTGCTTTACCAGCTTCGCTGTAAACAGCTTCGCCGGCACGCTGTACGATGTACGGAGCGCCGTTGAATTTTGTTCCGTGACGTCTTGCCCACATCTGGTGTAAGGATACATCTCCGCATTTCAAATCCTTTGGAACAACTGCGTAGCCCAGACGAACACCGGTAAATCCAGCATTCTTTGAGAAGCTCTTTAACTCGATGGCACAGGTTCTTGCGCCTTCGCACTCAAAGATGGTATGTGCTACGTTGTCCTCGGAAATATATGCTTCGTATGCGCCATCGTAAATGATAACTGCACCGATTCTGTTTGCATAATCAACCCACTCCTGTAACTGATCTTTTGTGATGGTTGTTCCTGTCGGATTGTTCGGCAGACACAGATAAATGATGTCCGGATCTTCTTTCGGGAACTCCGGTACGAAATTGTTTTCTTTTGTACATGGCATGTAGATCACATTGCTCCACATCTCTGTCTTCGGATCGTATGTACCGGTTCTGCCAGCCATTACGTTGGAATCCACATAAACCGGATAAACCGGGTCACATACAGCGATACGGTTATCTACAGAAAAGATCTCCTGAATGTTTCCGGAATCACTCTTTGCACCGTCAGATACGAAGATTTCATCTGCGCTGATATCGCATCCTCTTGCTTTGTAATCGTTGTCTGCAATGGCAGTGCGCAGAAACTCATAACCAAGATCCGGCGCATAGCCGTGGAATGTCTCTGCATTTCCCATCTCAGTTACAGCACCATGCATTGCATCAATAATTGCTGGTGCCAGTGGTTGTGTTACATCACCGATACCAAGACGAATCAGTGTTTTCTCCGGATTTGCAGCCTGAAATGCACTTACTTTTTTTGCAATTGTGCTGAACAGATAACTGCCCGGAAGTTTCTGATAATTGTCGTTTACTTTAAACATATTTACAACTCTCTATACTTTCTTATATATTTTGCACAAAAAAGCCTCTATTTTAGCCATCTGTGCAATGGTTAATCAAGTTACAAACAATAACAAACTTATAATAATGGGCGAAAACTGTATCATTTCTGGTTCAATGTACTTCGTTTTCCAGTCAGAAAGGTACACGAAATAAAACGTCATCCTTTTTATGAAGGCGAATCTGTGTCCCATTCTTCCCTATGGCTGCTAACCTCTCATATCTAACAGGATCATCCTTTCTTAAAAAGAGTCCTAAATTCCTTCGTCCAGCCTACCCATAGTGGGGTGCCGCCTTTGCTCCTCATCAGGGTCATGCCCTATAAATTATGTCTTAGCGGCTTCGCTCTGCTTTTGTCATTGCCTAGAGAGCACTCCTGTAATCCAGCACCAATTGAATCCTTGGCGGACGTTATCTGTTACAGTATGTGCTTTTTGTTATGCTGCCTCTGGCCTGATGATGTCCCTTCGGAACTTTTCTTCATCAAAATCACAGCCTGTTTGTAATACTACATAGAAGATCCGGATCGCTTTACATGCCACAGCTATTTTCGCCTGCATTCCTCCTAATGGATTCTTTTTCCTGTTCCTATAATAAAGGAACACATCCTGAAAAGCAGGGTTCCAATTCATCAGTGCACGCGCCGATTCGTACATCGTTCTCCGTAGTTTTCTTCTGCCCCTTTTACTGATCCTTGGCTGTCCTTTCTTTTTACCGGAACTTTTCTTGACTATTTCAAGTCCTGCAAGTTTCTGTATCTGTTTGGGATCAGTGAAACGTCCGATATCACCAACCTCTGCAACGAAGCCAATCACAGTACTCATCCCTACTCCTTTAATGGCGAGCAGTTTCTCCACATTTGGTACTTCTTTTACTTTTTCTTCCAGGTATTCATCTAATCGTCTAAGCTGTTCTGCTTTAAGCATGTAGTCATTTACAAGAACCCATATCTCGAGTCTTGCAGCTTCTCCTGCTTCCAATCCCACACTGTTTTGTGCAGCTTCTAACAGGGTCTGTGCCCTCTTAATCCCCGCCGCACGTAACTTTGCATTTCGCCATATCTGATTAATTCCACCGGCTCCGATTTTTAAGATATCCTGCGGTAATGGTGCTTCTTTCAACAACAATAATCCACTGGTTGAATCCCAATCGGCATAACACTCTAAATACTCTGGGAAAAACTTTTGAAGCCACCCCTGTATCTGATTGGACAATCGTATATGCTGCTTCATGATCTGGTCTCTGCAAACAGAAGCCTCTCTGATCTCCGCATACACTCCACTCGGAAGATAAGAAGTAGAATACCTTCCATCTTTTACAAGTAACGCTATTGTTTTTGGATCTTTCAGGTCACTCTTTTCCGGGCTGTTATCATCCAGTTCTTTGCTTCGGTTGACTGTAAATGGATTGACTGTTACTAACTGTACTCCATGATCCTGCAAAAACTTCTGGAATGTAAGCCAGTAGCAACCGGTAGGCTCGCAGCCGACAATTACTTTTTTCATTCCGGTCTTGTTCATGACTTCCTCTGTCCATCGCAAAAATGTAAGAAATCCCATTCCTGTGTTACTGAATCTGAATACTCTTCTTGAAAGTTCAAATCCTCTCCAGTCAAACGCTCTGCAAAAGTGAGTTTTGGATCCAATATCAACTCCAACAATTAAAGTGTCTGCTGTTACTTGCTTTAGTCTGTCATTCTGTGTTAAATTCATTATAGAAACCTCCAGTTTAATTAAGATGTTTTTTCATCCGCCAAGATGAACACCTTAATTGTACTTCGAGGTTTCTTTTTATTCAATTGACGTTATTTCTGAATTACAGGAATGCTCCTCA
>Ga0129310_1003099_pt1 | contig 11141 bp, 12 predicted proteins | sample Go1ome_2_FD_94433 | JGI IMG/M metagenome (GOLD analysis project Ga0129310, IMG submission 94433) | Western lowland gorrila individual fecal microbial communities from Wisconsin, USA - Go1022A metagenome | ecosystem: Host-associated > Mammals > Digestive system > Large intestine > Fecal | place...
CTATAATTTCATCATACGATACCCAATACCGATATGTGTTTGTATCAGCGCCTGACTGCTGTCACTCAGCTTTTTTCGCAGGGTAGCCATAAATACACGCAGGGAGGCTTCGCTGTTATCCGCAGGAGTTCCCCATACACTTTGGATAATGTATTTATGTGTCAGCACCTTGCCGACATTCTTGGCAAGCAGGCAAAGCAGCTTGTATTCTATCGGTGTCAGGTGAAGTTCTTCATCATCAAGGTGAACACAGCCCGAAACATAGTCTATCCGCAATCTGCCGTTGACAAACTCCGTGACCGAGATATTTTCGGACTTCATAAGCCGCCTTTGTATCACCCTGAGCCTTGCGAGAAGCTCATCGACAGAGAAAGGTTTTGTCAGGTAATCATCTGCACCTTTGTCAAGTGCTGTTATCTTATCCCTGTCCTCGCTCCTTGCACTGACTATGATGATAGGAACATCGCTCCAAGTGCGTATATGCTCTATGACCTCAACGCCGTCAATGTCGGGCAGTCCAAGGTCAAGTATGATAATATCAGGCTTGTGCGAAGCGCTGAGCATGATCGCTTCATTGCCCCTGACAGCGGTGATAAAGCGATAGTCATTCATTTTCAGTGTCGTGGTTATAAGATTTCTGATGGGCTTGTCATCCTCCACCACCAGAACAAGATATTCATTCATTCAGATCAACCTCTCCTATTGGCAGAGTAAAGCTGACAACTGTACCGTTTGGTATATTGTCGCTGACAGATATAGTACCGCCGTGTGAAGTAATAATTGACCTGCACAGTGCAAGCCCCAGCCCCAGACTTCTTCTGCTGTCTGAGGAACGGCTGCCGCCCGTATAGAACATATCAAATACCTTTTCCTTTTCATCATCGGAGATACCTGTGCCGTGATCGGACACGGATATCACTGCATACGCGTTTTCACGGCGCACAGTAACGGTAACATCAGAATTTTCATCACTGTACTTGACTGCATTATCCATAAGATTGACTATGACCTGAACGATAAGGTTCGCATCTGCCATGACAGGGATTATCTCGTCAAGCATATCAACTATGATATTTCGCTTTGAGTGAGTGCGTTCGGTGTGTCTGACAGCCTCCTGCACGATGTCATCAAGTATCTCTACCGAGATATTGAGCTGCATTCTGCCGTCCTCAATTCGTGTGGCATATAAGAGATTTTCCACCATTCCGATAAGCCACATAGATTCGGAATAAATATCCGTATATATCTGCTGACGGGATGTTTCATCAAGCGTATCGCCGCCCGAAATGAGCGTGCTTGCATTTCCCGATATGGAAGTCAGCGGTGTTCTGAGGTCATGGGATATGGAACGGAGCATATTAGCTCTAAGCTGTTCATTCTGCGCCAGAAGTGCTGCCTCCTCCTTTTCACGGGCATTCTGCTCGGCGATCAGGATATTGCGTTTGAGCTTATTGGCAAGCGTTCCTGCAATAAATGCTGTAATAAACATCGTAACAAATGTGACAGGATAGCCTGCATCGTGAGCTGAAAGAGAAAACTCAGGATAGGTGAAGAAGTAGTTAAAAAGTACAACGCCCACTACCGATGAGATCAGACAAAACTGTATCTTAGACGTGAAAATGGATATCACAAGTACAGCGATGATATACAGCATAATGATATCCGCATCGGCAAGATGAAAGGCTTTGAAAGCATACCCGGCAAGGGTTGCAGCGGTCAGCACCACAAGACACACGGAAAGGTCTTTAAAAAAGAGCTTTGCATTATTCAAACAAACACCCCTGAATAATCTTATCACAAAATATTACGATAGTCAATATCACACCTTGAAGCATTTGCGTATATCCTGCACCTCTCCTATGATAAACGTCACGTCATCATTCTGAATGACCGTATCGTGAGCAGGTATAAATACTTCGTTCCCACGCTTTATCGTCAGCATATTTATCTTGAATTTCTTGCGTATGTCGATCTGAGCGAGAGTTTTGCCGAACCATTCTTTCGGCGCTTTCATCTCATATATAGAATAGTTGTTGTCAAGCTGTATAAAATCCAGTATGCTTTCGGAGGCGTACTTTGTGGCAAGGCGTATGGCTGTCTGTTTCTCGGGATAGACCACCTCGTCCGCTCCGCTCATTTTGAGAAACTTCATCTGAACATCGTTTGTCGCCCTCGAAACAACAAATGGCGCACCCAGCTCTTTAAGAAGATTGGTAGTTTCAAGCGACGACTGGAAAAGTCCGCCAAGAGCTACGATACACACGTCATAGCTGTTCACACCCAGCGAACGAAGAAATTCCTCATTTGTGCTGTCGCCTATCCTTGCACTACCCACAAAGGGGAGTATATCGTCAACACGTTCTTCTTTTATATCTACCGCCATTACCTCGCATTTGAATTCAGACATTCGTTTTGCGATGTTGCTCCCGAACTCGCCAAGTCCCAATATCAGTACTGTTGTCATGATCATTCTCCTATCCGACTGTTATTTTTTCAAGCGGCAGTTTTATCTTTGAACTTTCTGCCGACGGCAGAGCCGCATATATAAGCGTCAGACCGCCCACTCTACCAAAGAACATAAGTGCCATAAGTATCGCACGGGATATTCCCGAAAGCGTGCTTGTTATCCCGAGAGTCAGCCCCACTGTGCCTATTGCCGAGCCTGTTTCAAACAGACAGGTCAGCAACGGAAGATTTTCTATTCTGCTGATAATGACACCACTTGTGAAGAACAAAACAAGATACATAAACAGGACAGCGCCCGCACTGCGGACTGTTTCTTCGGATATTCTTCTTTTGAAACAATGCACATCGTTCCTGCGGCTGAAAACCGTAATGGCAGAAAGGAACAGTACCGCAAGAGTGGCAGTTTTCATGCCGCCTGCTGTAGAGCCCGGCGATCCGCCGACAAGCATAAGTATTATCATTACCGCCGTGCCCGATTCCTCCATAGCGGCAAGATCGGTTGTGTTGAAACCTGCGGTTCGGGTAGTGACCGACTGAAAAACGGAATAGATCATTCTGTTTCCAAATGAGGCATCCTCATATTCACAGAAAAAGAAATATACCGCAGGCAGAACGATAAGCACAGCTGATGTCAGCAGAACGACTTTGCTTTGCATGGAGTATTTTTTCAGATGATGTTTATAAGTGCCTATATCGTGCCACACCAGAAAACCTATACCGCCTGTGATGATAAGCAACATGATAACGATATTCAGATATATATTGCTGTGATATGAAGTGAGTGACGAGAAATGTCCCCGAATGCCCAGCAGATCAAAGCCTGCATTGCAGAAAGCGGAAACGCTGTGAAATACCGCATATCCTATCCCCTTGAGTATCCCGAAGTCCTTGCAGAACACGGGCGCAAGCAGTGACGCACCGATCAGCTCTATGATAAGCGATGTTTTAAGGATAAAGCCTGTCAGTTTCACGATACCGCCAACCTGCGGTGCGGAGATGGATTCCTGCATTGTACTGCGCTGCCACAGACCTATCTTCCTGCCTGATGCTCTGATAATAGCTAAACCTATGGTGATAACGCCCATACCTCCGATCTGTATCAGCGTCAAAATGACCGCCTGTCCGAACATAGACCAGTATGTAGCAGTATCCTTTACAACAAGCCCGGTCACACAGGTAGCTGAAACGGCTGTGAACATTGCATCAGGGAATGAAGTCACACACCGCTGCCTTGATGAGATCGGCAGCATCAGAAGCAGCGTACCTACCAGAATCAGGCAAAAGAAACTGATAATGATGACCTGAAATGAAGTCATATGATTTCTGTTTTTTACTCTATTTTTATGTAACATCGTACACCTCTCGTCCAAATGATAGCTTTATTATATCACATGAGCGGTTAAGGTGCTGTTAAGATTACGGTTACGGTGTTAAGATTTCGTTAAGGCACAATATTGATGTGTGCTGCTTGACCGTAGTCTATTGGCGCAACCATAAACTGTTCCGTACAAGTCCGTTTAAGCATTATGGCGCGCGCCACAATGACAGCATACCCTTTTGGAACTGAATAACACACAAAGACCTGAGATTTGCTCAAACAAGCACTTCTCAGGTCTTTTCTTTTTTAGGCGGTTAGTTTTCCGCTCCGCAGGCTCGGACTGTTACGAGTGACATACCAAGCTGTAAATGTAACCTACTATAATCAGAAGGGCGGTAGTAAGCATAAGAACTGTCTGCTTTGATAGCAGTTGAAGATTGACACTAATCTATCATTGTGGTATAATAATCAGGGTGATCCTATGAGCAAGAACCTTGAACTTTTCCTGACCTTCATGAAGATCGGCGCATTTACATTTGGCGGTGGATATGCCATGATACCGCTGATACAGCGTGAGGTCTGTGACAATAAACAATGGCTGAATGAGGACGATTTACTGGAGATCGTGGCGATTGCAGAATCAACACCGGGTCCGGTTGCGATCAATGCTGCTACCTTTGTAGGCAGCCGTACCGCAGGAACTCTCGGTGCTGTCTGTGCAACGCTGGGAGTGGTGCTGCCGTCATTCCTGATCATCTCGCTTATTTCTTTTATCCTGAAAGCCTTTCAGGAGTCAAGAGCTGTACAGTACGCATTTATGGGTATCCGTGCAGGCGTTCTTGCATTGATACTCAAAGCGGTCTATACCATGTTCATGGCAACGAAGAAGCACGCTGTTTCCTATGTTATCATGGCAGCGGCACTGGTGCTGACGGCTTTTCTGAAAATAGATGCAGTATTCGTTATCATCGGCTGTGGAGTGTTTGGGCTTGTATGGTCGCTTCTGTTCAGAAAGGAGGACAAGCTATGATATGGATCAAGCTTTTCCTGACCTTTCTGAAGATCGGTGCCTTTACCTTCGGCGGCGGTTATGCAATGCTTCCTCTGATACAGAGTGAAGTAGAGCGTCACAGCTGGCTCACACAGGCTGAGGTGGTGGACTTCATCGCTGTCAGCGAAAGCACACCGGGACCGCTTGCGATCAATATGGCGACTTTCGTTGGTATCCGAACAGGCGGTATTTTCGGTGCTGTCTGTGCAACGCTCGGAGTTGTCCTGCCGTCCTTTGTGATAATCCTGATCGTTGCGAAGTTCTATGAGAAATTCCGCAAGAGCCGTGCCGTTGACGGCGTGATGTACGGTCTGCGTCCTGCGGTGATCGGTCTGATCGGGGCGGCGTTTCTGTCTGTCGGTATGACGGTTTTCTTTCCGAATGGGATACAGACTGCGGTATTCTCAGGTGCAGGCTTTTGGCTCTCTCTCGGCTTATTTGCTCTCGGTGCTGTGCTTGCTTTCAAAAAGCTCCACCCGATAGCGATCATAGGCATTTCTGCTGTTATCGGTAGGATAGGCGGATATGTTTTAGAATTGTAAATATTAGACCTTGACCGCTTGAAATATCAGGCGGTTTATGCTATAATATAGTTAGCATACGTAAACTATATGTGAGGTGACAGTGATGGATAAAAGAATCGTGTTATCGCTATTGCTCGCATCTGCCGCAACGATGACCGCTTGTTCGGGAGGAGAGGTCAAGCCCGATGCAGATGGAAACTATACATTAAGCGGCTCTGCCGAGTGCAGCTTTAAGAAGGAAGATGCAAACTATACGATCTTCTTGAATGTAAAGGCTGACAAGGACGGCAATATCATATCCGTTGAAGATGCGGGAACGCAGATCATGGAAGGCAAGGACGGCAAGTACAAGCAGGCACAGGTGCTGTTCGATGAGCTGAAGGGGAAGAATATCGACACGGTAGACGAAGTCGATGCGGTGTCGGGGGCAACAGTTTCATGCGATGGGATAAAGTCGGCAGTAAAGGATGCACTGAGTTCTCTGAAAGGATAGGTGAAGCCATATGAAAAAATATATCCCCGAAGAAATGGTGAAAATAAGCCGTTATCAGGATTTCTTTCCCACACTTTATAATGATATTCGGCGGGATATTTACAGACGAATGGCTGAACTTATCAAAGAAGAACAAGAATACTGTGACAAGCGCAATTATTACCACATGGCACAGATACTTACCTCTATCGCTATGTATGAGGTCTTGCAGAAACACGGCATCAGTGAGGAAGAAGCGTACAAGACCGTTTCAGAAAAGATGTGGGCATTTCTTGATCCTACGAGTATGCAGAAGCTCGCCCGAAAGAGCTTTTTCCTGCCGCTTATGAAAAAGATAGTGCCTATGGGCTTTAAGAAAAAATCTGGTCACGGCTGGCGTTACACATGGCACAGGGACGATCCGAAGGATAGGTTTCACTTTGAGTGCAACGAGTGTATCTATGCCAAGATACTCGGCAAGCGTGGAATGATGAAGCTCGGAGCTATGTGCTGTCATGCGGATATTATCAATTAGGCAGTCTGCCTTATACAGATTTTATTCGTACAAAGACGCTCTGTCAGGGCGGCGACTGCTGCGACTTTCTGTTTGTCCGCCATGATACGGAGGAATTTGAGAGGACAAAGAGTATATAGTATAGAAAAAATTTCCGTGAGTTTTTCGCTCACGGAATTTATGTTATATGACAGTTTCGCCGCTGTGCAGAGCAATGAGCTTATCGTCAATTATTTCCTTCATCAGCTCTCACCGCAGGAGTGGTTTCCGCAGGAATGACCTTCGCCGTGTTCATGGTGATGATCGCAGGTCGGATTCTCATTCTGAACAAGTGTCTTTGCAAGGAAAGCCTGTACCGCTTCATCGGCACTCCCCATATTACCGCCGTAGAGGGTGATGCCAGCCTCCTGCATAGCCATCTGCGCACCTCCGCCGATGCCTCCGCAGATAAGCACATCTGCCTGAGCATTTTTCAGAAATCCCGCAAGCGCACCGTGTCCTGCACCATTTGTTCCGACTACCTGTTCATTGATGATCTTGCCGTCGGCAACATCGTAGAGCTTGAACTGCTCGGTCTTGCCGAAATGCTGAAAGATCTGTCCGTTTTCATAGGTTACTGCGATTCTCATAATACCATTTCCTTTCCGTGCGATCTCCTCGGAGACTGTGTTATCAAGAGTATAATTTCCGCCTGAAATGATTATGCGTCTGCCTTCGACCAAAGCCTGAGCAAGTTTTTTTCTTGCGGTATCATAGATAGCCGTGACAGTTGTCCTCGCCACGTTCATCTCCTGAGCGCATTGTTCCTGCGTCTTTGACTGATAATCTATCAGACGTATCGTTTCAAACTCGTCAAGCGACATAACGACCGTATCGTTAGCTGTATCCTGATCGGGCGCAAAGCTCCAGTAATCGGGATAACAACAGATACGGCGTGATTTCTGAGGTCTTGGCATAATAGCATCTCCTTTCTGACTTATGTCGATTATAGCATAGTTTTCGACTTATGTCAAGTACAAAATTGAATTTCTCGGTTTAGATTCACTATTGACAACTTGCAAGCAAAATGTTATAATAATAACAGAAAATTTCATACGGGAATGATGTTCTCCCACGGGAAACCGAAACCGCTTATCATAAGCTGATGACTTCTGCGTTTTACGCAATAGTTGTCGGCTTTTTTATTTTATGGAGGTATTTTTATGTTATTATCACTTGCAATCATTTTTCTTGTTGGGCTGTCTGCCGCTGCTATCTTTGAAAAGATTGGCTTGCCCCGTATCATCGGTATGCTCGGTGTGGGTATCGTGGCAAGCCCCTATGTGCTTGATTTGCTCGATCCGAAAATACTCGGTATCTCCTCGGAGCTTCGGCAGATAGCACTCATCATCATACTGATAAAGGCAGGACTTTCGCTGAATTTGTCCGACCTGAAAAAAGTCGGCAGACCTGCGGTGTTGATGTCCTTTGTGCCTGCCTGCTGTGAGATAGTCGGGTATGTTGTTTTCGCACCTATCTTGCTTGGGGTAGATCGAATCGAAGCAGCCGTCATGGGAGCGGTGCTGAGTGCGGTTTCTCCTGCGGTGGTCGTACCACGAATGGTGAAGCTGATTGAAGATAAATGGGGTACGAAAAAAAGCATACCCCAGATGATACTTGCAGGAGCTTCCTGCGATGATATTTTTGTGATCGTGCTGTTCTCCACATTTGTAACAATGGCGCAGGGCGGCTCGGCAAAGGTCGCGGACTTCCTGAATATACCTATATCCATTGTACTTGGTGTTCTGCTCGGTGCGGTGGTCGGGATCGGGCTGTATCTGCTGTTTGATCGGTCATATCAGCACAAGCACAAGATAAGGAACAGCACGAAGGTCATTATCCTGCTTGGTACAGCGTTCCTGCTTATGAGCATTGAAACGCTTGTAAAACCCTATGCTGCTTTATCCGGACTGCTTGCTGTTGTGGCTATGGCTTGCGTAGTCAAGCTAAAAGCTGAAAGCAAAGTATCATCACGGCTCTCCGAGAAGTTCGGCAAGCTGTGGATAGCCGCCGAGGTCATGCTGTTCGTGCTTGTGGGTGCGGCGGTAGATGTGCGTTATACCTTGTCGGCAGGCGGTATGGCTGTGCTGATGATATTCATAGCCCTTGTTTTCAGGGCTGTGGGCGTGTATCTGTGTCTGCTCAGTACTGAGTTAAACGCAAGGGAGCGTATTTTCTGCGTGATAGCCTATCTTCCGAAAGCGACGGTGCAGGCGGCTATCGGCTCGGTGCCGCTGTCTCTCGGTCTGCCTTGCGGAAAGATCGTGCTGTCGGTGGCGGTGCTTGCAATACTGATAACAGCTCCGCTTGGGGCAATTGGAATTGACAGGAGTTATATGCGGTTGCTTGATGCTCAAAAATAATGATCAAGCAGAGGTAGGCTCTGCGATCGGGTGTTCCGATTCATACTCTCTCACACGGCGGTAAAAAGTGTTATGCCGACCGCATGAACAAGTTCACGCTAACCATTCTCCGCATAAAGTCACGCCCTGTGATGCTCTTTGACTTCCATTCCCCATAAAGCTGCCCGAACCTCGTCAAGTCGATCGGGGTGGGCTTTCTGCCTGTGTACTTGCCCTGAGCCTTTGCAATCTCGATGCCTTCACGCACATAGTCAAGCATAGCCCTGAGCTGAGGGCGGTCTTTAGCAAATTGCAAAGCATTTTGCGTGCTCACTGAAATCTTCTCGGAGAAGATGCGATCAACCTGATAATCGCACATTATCTCCTGCTGACGGGCGGTTTCTTGTCTTTCTGTTGATACACGGATGTATCCTGTTTTGCTCATAGTTGTTGTTTCCTTTCTGATGTAATAATTTTTTCTTTCTGTTGATATGTGATTGACTTATTTGCGGTGATGATGTATAATTACAGATAAGGGCAGGCACTTGACTTGCTCGTTAAGATCGGAATTAAGGAGACAATATAATGACTGTTTCAAAGAAGAAGAAAGTAAAAAAGATACTGCTGATATTTCTTGTCATAGTAGCTGTGTTCTTATTGTTCACCTTTGTCCGACACAGGATCATGCTGAAAAATGAGGAAGATTTAGTAAGACCTGTGGGACAGATGGTCGATGTGGACGGTCATAAAATGTGCGTATATACCGAGGGTGAAGGAGATAAAACGCTGGTTTTCATGTCAGGTAGCGGAACGATCACCCCGATACTTGATTTCAAAAGCATATATCCTAAGCTGACCGATAAATACCGTATAGCGGTAGTAGAGAAATTCGGTTACGGATATAGTGAACACGTTGATAGACCGCGCGATGTGGCGTCTACTCTTGCCGATACGAGAACTGCGCTTGCGGGTGCGGGTCTGGAAGCACCTTATGTGCTTTGCCCACATTCCTTTTCGGGAATAGAGGCATTGTATTGGGCGCAGACCTATCCTGACGAAGTAGAGGCTATCATCGGGTTGGATATGGCGGTTCCCGAATATTACAATTACACACCTGACGGTACACTCGCTGTGCCGTATTACAGACTGCTGCACTGTTTGCTTGACTTGGGAATAGGCAGATACCTGCCCGACAGTACCTTTTTGCCCTCGGGCGATTTTCTTACGGAGGAAGAACGCAAAACTTGGATAGCGCTTGGCAACCGCAATTACGCAAACATAGACACCGCAAAAGAAGCCAACATGGCTAAGGATAATGCGGCAGTGGTTGCTTCGGGGGACAAGCCGGAAGCCCCGATGCTTATGTTTGTAGCCACAGGCAAGGGAGATAAATGGATGGAGGTCAGCTACCGTTTCGCTGAGAATATGCCTAGCATAAAGACCATTGAGCTTGACTGTGACCATTACATCTTTCACTATGAAGCCGATAAAATGACGGAGGAGATAGGCTCGTTCCTTGATGATCTCTGAATAAATGCACTCTCATATATACACATCACCACGGCAAGGAGAACGTTCTCCCTGCCGTTATTTTATTCAAGCTGATTTTTCTTTCTCTTGTCAGCCTGTTCGCTTCTTTCTTTGAGGTATCGTACTTGGCTGACTGCTCGTTGTACTGTTCTGATCTGCTGGCTCTCGTAGAAGTAGCCCAGCGTTTTCGCTCTTGTGAATTTCGCCCTCGGATTGCATTCTTTATCGTTACATTCAAATTTTTACCCTGCCTGACCGCCCATAAAAAACACCCTTCTACTTTAAGACGGGTACTCGTAAAGAAGTTTTTATGATTTGAAGATAAGGTTGCGTAACCTATGCGGTTACGCAGCCTTTCTTTTTTGTTGTACTTCATACTGTCAGCAACAGCAGTCGTTACGGCAACGTTGAAACGATAGTGAATCTCGATCTCCTGAGTGCGGTGACCTCTGCTCTTGTCAGGAGCGTGAACGACGATCTTCTCGATCAGTTCATGCATAATCTCAGGTGTCAGCTCCGTGATATGCTCATATTTCTGTACTGCCCTGATGAATGCGGTCACATCGGCTGACTTCTGTTCGGCAGTATCAATGTAAGCAGTCAGCTCTGCTACGGTAACCCGCCCCAGTAAAAATGACACATGAAGGAAATGAACGTATTGAACATGGTTATTATAAGATCATGAATGGACAATTGAGCATATTTGATTAAGCATTCCTTGCTATTTAATCAATGCAATTTTATTATCGATCTCCCGTTTTATTAGAACCTGTCTTCACAAGCTAAAATCTACGCAACAGGGTTTGTAAATTTGAAATGATACAAATATTTTCTTGGTAAAAAGTTTTAATTTCATAGTCCTTTGACAAACGCCTAGACCAAGTC
>Ga0129310_1003101_pt1 | contig 11132 bp, 11 predicted proteins | sample Go1ome_2_FD_94433 | JGI IMG/M metagenome (GOLD analysis project Ga0129310, IMG submission 94433) | Western lowland gorrila individual fecal microbial communities from Wisconsin, USA - Go1022A metagenome | ecosystem: Host-associated > Mammals > Digestive system > Large intestine > Fecal | place...
CCCTTTACAAAATCGAAATTTCAGGTATAATAATCATCGTCCGGTGCGCCTCTGTAGCTCAGTCGGTAGAGCAGGGGACTGAAAATCCCCGTGTCATTGGTTCGATTCCGATCGGAGGCACCAGTCAAGGAAACCCAGCAGGGTTTCCGAATATGCGGCCGTAGCTCATCTGGTAGAGCGCCACCTTGCCAAGGTGGAGGTAGCGAGTTCGAGCCTCGTCGGCCGCTCCATAACGGAGCAGCAAAAGTTGCTCCAATATGGCCCGGTAGCTCAGTTGGTTAGAGCACCAGCCTGTCACGCTGGGGGTCGTCGGTTCGAGCCCGATCCGGGTCGCCACCAAGAAAGCGCAAGCTTTCACCTACTTTGAAACTTGTTTTCAGGGCATCAGAAATGATGGGTGCAAGGTAAAATGCACCGAATATGCGGCCGTAGCTCATCTGGTAGAGCGCCACCTTGCCAAGGTGGAGGTAGCGAGTTCGAGCCTCGTCGGCCGCTCCAATGGAGTGGTATTCATCACTCCCTATATGGTGACGTGGCCAAGTGGTAAGGCAAGGGTCTGCAAAACCCTCATCCACCAGTTCAAATCTGGTCGTCACCTCCAAAGGATTCCCGGAAGCTTCGGCTTCCGGGATTTTTTGTTTTGCGCTGCTGACCGGAATATCGTGAAAAGCTCCCCCTGAGTGGACAGACTTCCCCCGGCCGGGGGAAGATGGCGAAGCCAAAAAGGGGAACAGCTGGCGAGCTTCAGCGAGACTGAGAGGGTTTGCTTCCTGCTGTGCGAAAATCTCCCGTTCCCGGAATGATTATCGCAGGTTTGGCTGGATTTGCAAACAGGAAGGTGCTACAATGGCTATACTACTATAGAAAGGAGCTGACGCCATGCCCACCGAAAATCATACCACCCTCACCCCGGATACGCCGGTGCGCTACCTGAAGGGCGTCGGCCCCAAGACCGCCGAGCGGTTCGAGAAGCTGGGCATCGTGACGCTGGCCGACCTTCTGTGCCACTACCCGCGCAGATATATCGACTTCACCAAGCCCTACTCCATCGCGGAGGCCCCCGCCGATGTGGAATGCGTGGTAAAGGCCGAGGTGTTCGCAAAGCCCGGCGGACGCATCCTGCCGGGCGGGCGGCGGATGGAGCGCATCACCGCCGGGGACGATGTGTCCAGTCTGGAGATTACATGGTTCAATAACCCCTATGCCGCCCAGAAGCTGCAGCTGGGACAGGAATACTATTTTCAGGGCATCGTTACCGGCGGGATGCTGCGCCGCCAGATGGTCAACCCGCAGGTACGCACCGCCGATCAGATCACGGCTTCTCCCTTTGAAGCCGTCTACCCCCAGACTGAGGGCCTGACCAGCAATGCCATTGCCAAATGTGTGCGTCAGCTTCTGCCCCACGCAGAGCTGCTGCCCGACCCGCTGCCGCCGGAAATGCTGGCAAAATACCGTCTGCTCTCCAAGGCAGATGCCGTGCGGGCCATCCACTGCCCTGCCACGGAAGAGCAGGCCTATGCCGCCCGGCGGCGGCTCATTTACGAAGAGCTGCTGGTGCTGCAGCTGGGCATTGGCCGGATGAAGAACCGGGGTGCCGCTGCCACCGGTGCCCCCATGCAGCTTGCCGACCCGTCCCCATTCTGGGCCAGTCTGCCCTTCTCCCCCACCGGTGCCCAGCGCCGGGCCGTGAGCGAGATTCTGGCCGACATGGCAGGTCAGACCTCCATGAACCGCCTTTTGCAGGGCGATGTGGGCAGCGGCAAAACGCTGGTGGCGGCTGCCGCCATCTGGGCGTGCATCCGGGCGGGGTATCAGGCCGCACTGCTGGCCCCCACCGAAATTCTGGCCGCCCAGCACGCCGAGGGTCTGAACCGGATGCTTGCCCCCTTCGGGATGCGGGTGGCTCTGCTGACCGGCGGCATGAAGGCCGCTGCACGACGCACCACGCTTGCCGCCATCCGGAACGACGAAGCCGACCTTGTGGTGGGCACCCACGCCATCCTCAGCGAGGGCGTAGAATTTGCCCGGCTGGGTCTTGCCGTGATCGACGAGCAGCACCGCTTTGGGGTGCGTCAGCGCGGGATGCTGGCCGAAAAAGCCGTGAACCCGCATCTGTTGGTGATGAGCGCCACTCCCATCCCCCGCACGCTGGGCCTGCTCATCTACGGCGACCTGGACATCTCCATTCTGGACGAGCTGCCGCCGGGCCGCACCCCGGTCAAGACCCGATGCATCACCGGCAAAAAGCGGCATGATCTCTACCATTTTCTCGATCAGGAGATCGGCAGAGGGCGGCAGGTGTATCTGGTGTGCCCGGCCATTGAGGATGTGCCGGACGGCGGGCTGAATGCCGTCAAGAGCTACTACGAGGACATTGCCAAGGCCCTGCTGCCGGACCGCCGGGTAGGCCTGATGCACGGCAAGCTGAAGCCCAAGGAAAAAGCCGCCGTCATGGAGGACTTCAAGGCCGGGCGTCTGGACGCACTGGTGTCCACCACCGTCATCGAGGTGGGCGTGGATGTGCCCAATGCCAGCGTAATGGTGATCGAAAACGCAGAGCGCTACGGCCTGAGCGCTCTGCACCAGCTGCGCGGCCGCGTGGGACGTGGCGCTGCGGAAAGCTGGTGCTTCCTTGTCAGCGACAATCAAAGCGAAAACGTACAAAAGCGGCTGAAATTTTTGTGCAGCACCACGGACGGCTTTGCGGTGGCGCAGTACGATCTGGAGACCCGCGGGCCCGGCGACTTTTTCGGCAGCCGTCAGCACGGCCTGCCCACCCTGCAGATCGCCGACCTGATGAACGACACCCGCACCCTTCACGCCGCCCAGAGCGAGGCCGCCGCCATGCTGGCAGAAGACCCTCTGCTGGAAGCGCCGGAGCACGCGCTGCTGGAACAGCAGGTGCAGCAGATGTTTGAGAAAGCCGGAGCCATGAACTGATCCGGAGTTTTTTGCGCACAAACAGCATCAAATGCAAAAGCCGCTGCACAGCTGGTGCAGCGGCCCCTGTTATCGAACGGAACGCTTTGCGTGCCGTTCGCCCATGCTTATCACATCGCAGAACACACAGCGGCTTTTGGTGGAAAGCTGGGTATCCTTATGGTAGCAGCCAAAAAACCACTTGTCGTAGGTCAGCTTCAACAAAATTTTATCCAGAAAACTGTGCAGCTGGTTGCTCTCGCCGCTGGCAAGGGCAGTAAAATCCAAAAATCTGCTTGGCGCATCGTGGGTCAGCACATAATCCACTTTGTAATCGCAGGCTGCAAGGTTCTCCTCACAGAAGGCGTATTCCTCATCCGAGGGCATTTCTTCCTTCCACCAGTTCACGCCGGGTTCCCGGTCCTCCCGGTCCTGACTTTCCGCACCGCCAAAGCACAGATACTTTTTTCCTTCCAGTTCCAGCACGCTGCCGCGGCACACATGGTACACATTGCCGCCCAGTGCCTGCACCTTGCCGCCAAAGCGTTCCTCGGTGGGATACTGCTTCAAAAGATCGTAGTTTTCGTGGCTTCCGTCCAGAAACAGCAGGGTATACGGGCGCTTGCGCAGCCAATCCAGCTTTTTCTGTTCCTCCCTGCTGCCGTCCCACACAAAACCGAAATCGCCCAGCACCACCACGGTGTCCCGTTTGCCCAGCCAGCGCAGCTTGCCGTGTTTGAAGCGGTCGATGTCGCCGTGGGTGTCCCCTGTCAGATATACCATTCCTGTCCTCCCTGATCGGATGTGAAATCGGCACAATAAGCCTTGTCACACCCCGCCAAACCTGTTATTATAAAGAATACAGCCTTCCGCTGTGATCTCGTTCTTACCCGGCGCACTGCACCTGTGCCGTGCTGCCTGTTGTTTTATATTATCGCTTTTTAAAGGAATTGTCCACATGAAACGTATTTTTGCACTGGTTTTGTCGTTTGCTGTCCTGTTCAGCTGCCTGCTTCTGCCTGCCGGCGCCATGTTCGACCCCACCCCGGTCTATCAGGTGCAGGCGCAGAGCGCCTACATCGTCAACACCGACACCAACATCATCGTCTACGATAAGGACAGCGCAAAGCAGGTACCGGCCGGCGGCCTGACCAAATATATGACCATTGCCCTGCTGCTGACCAACTACGCCGACCATCTGGACGACACATTCCAGATGCCGTTTGCCATTTCGGATTATGTATACAATACCAACAACGCCGACATGCGTTCCAACGAGACCTTCACCTACCGGGAAGCCGTCTACGCCATGCTGACCCGCAACGCCAACGAAGCCGCCATGGGTCTGGCCTACACCCTTTCCGGCGGCGATCTGGCCGGCTGGGTGAGCCAGATGAACACTCTGTCCCAGCGCATCGGCACCACCGGCAGCACATGGACCGACGCCTGCGGCATCGACAGCGGCAATGTGACCTGCGCCGTGGATATGTACCTGATCCTGCGCTACCTGATGAGCTTCGATGCCTTTGCCGAGATCTCCGGTGCTCCCACCTTTACGATGCCCGCCAAGGAAAAGCACCGGTCGTCCTCCATTCTGGTCAGCCAGAACGCCGCGCTGAGCAAATCCAGCGGCGGCAAATACTACCGCAGTGCCATGCAGGGCGGCATGTGCGATGTGACCGCCTTTAAAAACGACAGCGGCCGCCAGAGCTATGTTTCCTGGGCCAACAAGGACGGTGCCACCTATATTTTCTGCGTGATGCAGAGCCCCGACACCTGCGACGATTTCGGCTATGCCAACCGCCGCCCCGCCCTGTGCGAGACCGTGAAGCTGATGGACTGGGTGTTCGACAGCTTTTCCATTCAGGCCGCGCTGGATACCGACCTTACGCTGGCCGAGATCCCGGTGAAGTATTCCTCCGACACCAGTTCCCTGCAGCTGTACCCCGCCGACAGCATGATGACCCTGCTGCCCTCCACCGGTGACGGCAGCGTGACCCAGAAATACTTCCACCTGCCGGATGCGGTCAGTGCGCCCATCCAGCAGGGCGATGTGGTGGGCACCGTGGAGCTGAAGCTGGCCGGTGAGACCATCGGCGTGGTGGACCTGATCGCCGGGCAGGATGTCAGTTTGAACCCGCTGCTGTTCACGGTGGCCCGGTTCCGGGAGTTTCTGGGCAGTCTGTACCTCAAAGTTGTGATAACGCTAAGTATTATCTCTGCTGCAATTTACTTTTTGTGGACGTTCCTGAACGGCTGGAACCGCCGCAAGCCCACCAGAAAGATCCACCGCCGCTGAGTTTTGCACCGCTCAGCCGCACTTTGTGGAAAAAAGTGATGCAAAAAGCCCCGCCAGCCTTTTTCAGGATGACGGGGCTTTTGGTTGCGCCAGCAGGAGTCGAACCTACGATGGGGGAGTCAAAGTCCCCTGCCTTACCGCTTGGCGATGGCGCATCGTGCAAGATATTATACCATATTCTTTGTTTTTCCACAAGGGGAAGGCTCCACTTTTCCGGTTTTGCGGCCGTCCTACGCAGCCTTTTGCGCTGCTTGATTTGTAAAAAAGCGGTTTTTTCATTCCTGCAGCAAAATCCGCCTAATTTGTTGCGCTTTTGTTGCGCTCTGTGTGGTAAAAATAAGTTTGAATAAACCTCCTCATCCCGGCTTTTTCGTCTGCTGCCCTGCGGCGGGGGACACGAGGTCTGTTCTGGTGTTTCCGCAGTCGGCTGCACCATTCTCCCAACTCGTCAGGAAAGTGAGGAGTCCTATGAAAAAGATCCTGAAAATGCTGGTTCTCGGCCTGCTCAGTGCGGCGCTGCTGTGTTGTGCACTGCCCTCCGCCTTTGCTGCAGAGCAAAAGGACGCACAGATCTACACCATTGGTCTGGATGCCATGGGCGGCACCAGCTCTGTTGTGGCCGTTACCACCAACCTGAACGGCAAGCTCAGCGCTCTGCCCGCCCAGCCCACGCTGGACGGCTACACCTTTGATGGCTGGTACACCGAGACGGTGGGCGGCACAAAGGTGACCACTTCAACGGTGTTCACAGGGGATACCACCGTGTATGCCCACTGGACCGTCAAGAGCACCGCCGCTTCCAGCAGCACCAGCACCTCCAAGCCCGCTCAGCCCGAGCAGACGGAACAGGATGACGGCATGGCCCTGAGCATCCTTACCGTTGCCGGTGCCCTGCTCACCACGCTGGCCGTGGCTGCCTTTATGTAACGACCTGTTTTTGCCTTACACTTCATCAAACCATCAATCGAAAGGAAGATCCCCATGTCTGTTATGAAACTGCCTGCTAATTACGCCGTCATCAACGAAGAGGAAATGGTCTATCTGGACGGCGGTGCCAGCGACCTGTACAACGACTTCCTGAATGTAGGCAAGGTGTTCAACGCCATCGCCCGCATCTTCTCGGGTGCAAGCTCCATCATCAACAACGTCAACGTGATCTATCAGTCCTTCCTGACCCTGAGCGACCTGCTGAAGGGCTTCTGAGCATCTCCGCATTTTCTGTAATTTTCAAGAACTGTTCTCATTTAGGGGACAGTTCTTTTTGTTTTTATCCATCCATTCCATCTTCCGCAGCGGGCCCCACTCTATTGGGGAAATTTTTTTATGATTTTTGCAGAAAGACGCATAAATCGGCCTTTTTTGTTGCGCTTCTGTTACAGTTTCTGTGATAATATTGTTACACATTCGTGTCAGTGTTGTTGCACATCGTATGCTATCCTATAGATTGTGCGTTTGACTTTTAAATATACGCAGTCCGGTAGAATGACGGTATCTCAAAGCCGTCATTTTCACAACGGGAATTTGTGTTTGATAACTTTTTTCCGGTCGCTCAGACCATCTTTTGCGGAGAAACAGACCACTATGCCAGACCGTGAACTGCGGCGGATGCGCCGCGCCGAATTAGTCGAGATCATTCTGGCGCTCAAGCAGACCGAGGACAGGCTCCGGGCAGAGAACGCTGCCCTGTCTGCCCAGCTGCAGGAGCGTCAGATCCATATTGAAAACGCCGGTTCCATTGCGCAGGCCGCGCTGGAGCTGAACAAGGTGTTTGAAGCCGCACAGGCGGCTGCGGACGAGTATGTTGCATCGGTGCGCGCCGCAAACAAAAACACCGATGCCGCCGCCAATGCCCTGCGGGCACAAGCTGAGGCCGAGGCGGAGCAGATCCTTGCGCAGGCCCAGACCGAAGCCGCAAACCTGAAGGCCCGCACCCAGAAAGAGTGTGACGAGCAGGCAGAGGCTGCGGCGCGCAGCCGTGCCCAGACCGAGGCCGACTGCAAGGCCATGCTTGCGCGGACCCAGCAGGAGATCCGGCAGCGCTGGGCCGCCTTTGACCGCCGCGCCAGCGAGCTGCTGGACGGCTACCACAGCACGGAGTTCCTGCCGGAGGAGCATGCCGAAAAATGCGACAAATGAAAGAGCAAAAGATCAAGTTCACGCCCATCCCCTCCACCGCCGAGGTGAAGGCAGAGCATGACCGGCTGGCTTACCGCCGCCGCTATCTTCGCGTGCTGCGCAGCACGGTGTATGCCCTGCTGGTGGTTGCAGCCATCGCGGTGCTGTTGGCCACCCTGTTTTTGCCGGTGCTTCAGGTCTCCGGCGACAGCATGAACCCCACCCTGCAGGATAAGGACATCATCCTGCTGGTCAAGACCGGCGACATGAAAACCGGCGACCTGTGCGGTTTTTACTGGCAGAACAAGCTTCTGCTCAAACGTGTCATCGGTCTGCCTGGCGATGTGATCACGCTGGACGAGGACGGCGTTGTCACTGTGAACGGTCAGACGCTGGACGAGCCTTACGTGGACGAGCTTGCCTTGGGGGAATGCGACATCAAGTTCCCCTATCAGGTGCCGGAAAACCGTTATTTTGTGCTGGGCGACCATCGGGCCACCTCCATCGACAGCCGCAGCAGTGTGATCGGCTCGGTGGAAAAAAGCCAGATCGTGGGCAAGGTCTTTCTGAGGGTTTGGCCCTTGTCCAGTTTTTCGCTGATGTTCTAGTCCCGGCGGGGCCGGTATTACTTTGTAGCAGCAGGCGGCACGGCTATAACGCTTACCGCTCTGGTGTGTTGGGTCTGCAGAGCGTGCAGATGCAGAAGGCAGGGCTGCACCCTTCTTACGCAGCGGCAAGATCATTCCTGCGCTGTATGCGGACCCGATAAAGGAATCAAACGCAAAATTTGAGAGGAGTTTTTACAAGCGATGAAAAAGACGATCAAAAAACTCATGGCTGCCCTGCTGGCTGTTGCCCTGCTGTGCGCCATGGCGGTGCCTGCGTTTGCGGAGGATGCGTCCCACAACAGCAGCAACACAAATGGCAAAATTACCATTAACAATGCTGTTAACGATACCGCGTATAAGATTTATCGCATTCTGGATCTTCAGTATAACGAAACCGCGAAATCCTACCGTTATGTAACCAACGACACTTGGAGCACTTTTGTTGTCGGCAAGTCTGACTACCTGACCGTGAACCCCACCGGCAATGTTACTTGGAACCAGAGCGCTGATATTAAAGCCTTTGCTCAGCTTGCCGGTCAGTACGCTAAAGACAACGCTTCCACCGTTTTGCCCGTAGACAAAAAAAGCGGCAATAACAGCACGGTAGAGTTTACCGGCCTGCCCCTCGGCTGGTATCTGGTAGTTTCCGGTCTTACGAACGATGCCATCTGCTCCATTGATACCACCGACACGAGCGTAGTAATCAGCGAAAAGAACGGTAAGCCTTTCATTGAGAAGTATGTCTATAGAGGTGACCCTGCCACTTCCAAAGGCGAATACAGCAACGATGCAGGCATTGGCGATACTGTAAACTTTTTGATCAACGTTTCCGTGCTCGACGGCACTCCTACCGGCTACGTTATTCACGATGCTATGAGCAAGGGTCTATCTTTCAATGAAGATTCTGTTACGGTCAAACGCTATCGCCCCACTGCCGAAAATCCCTTAGCCTTTGATGTTCTGACCAAGGGCACCGAATACACCGTTAAAAAGACCGATACCTGCGATGCCAGCGATAAAATCAAGAACTGCACCTTTGAGGTGGCCTTAGATGATTCCGTTTTGAAGCCCAACGACGTGATCATGGTCGAGTACACCGCTACCGTTACCAAAGATGCGGTCATCGGCGTTGAAGGCAACCCCAATAAAACCATTCTGAAGTACGGCAAAGACTACGCTGAAGAATCCACCACCAAGACTTACGTCTGGGAGATGGGCGTGCACAAATATACTGAGCTCGGCGCAGACAAAACACATACCCCGCTGAAAGATGCTGAGTTCAAGCTGTACAAGGACGATGGCGCAAACAAGAAGTACGCGACCTTCTCTACCGCCACCACTGCGGAAGGTACTTCCGTCTACAAGCTGACTAGCTGGGTGGACGATGCAGCCAATGCCACCGCCGTTGTTACCCCTGCTTCCGGCAACATCAAACTGGAAGGTCTGGACGCAGGCAACTACTATCTGGAAGAGACCACCGCTCCCACCGGCTACAACAAGCTGAACGCTCCCATCCCGGTCAAGATCGAGAGCACTCTGCCCACCGTTGCAGGCGCTAACGCCACCTACGAGGTCAAGTACGGTACTGAAAACACTAAAACCGGTACAGACAACCGTGTGCCTGTCATCAATCAGGCCGGTGTGGAGCTGCCTTCCACCGGCGGCATGGGCACCACCCTGTTCTATGTCATCGGCGGCGGCCTGATGGTGGCGGCAGTGGTCCTGCTGGTCACCAAAAAGCGCATGGAGAACAAGTGATTCTTCTCCCCGGAAAAATCCTATAGCAGCAGGAGATGCGGAGGTCTTGCGGCCTCCGCATCCTTTCCTTAATCTTATAACATTAGGGAGCAGCCCATGAAAAAGAACAAAAGCACCATCATCTTGATCCTCGTCTTTTTCGTGGGTCTATCCGTGATGCTATACCCCACCATCAGCAATTACGTCAACCAGCTGCACCAGACCCGCGCCGTGGCCACCTACGCCGCCGATGTGGATAAGCTGTCGGATACAGATTACACCGCCTATTTTGAAGCGGCCGATGCCTTCAATGCGCAGATCGCCGCAGACCCGGATGCCCTTTATTTTCCGGACCGCTTCCCGTCCTACGAGAGCACGCTGGACGTGACCGGCACCGGCATCATGGGCTATATCACCATTGAAAAGATCGGCGTGGAACTGCCCATCTACCACGGCACCGGCGATGCCGTGCTGCAGGTAGCCGCCGGTCATCTGGAAGGCACCAGCCTGCCGGTGGGCGGTGCCAGCACCCACGCGGTCATTTCGGCCCACCGGGGCCTGCCCAGCGCCAAGCTGTTCACCAATCTGGATCAGCTGGAGGTGGGCGATACCTTCACCATCACGGTGCTGGACCGGGTGCTCACCTACGAGGTGGACAACATTTCCATCATCCTGCCCACCGAGACCGACAGCCTGAAGGTGTCGGAGGGCAAGGACTACATCACCCTGATGACCTGCACCCCCTACGGCATCAACACCCACCGGCTGCTGGTGCGGGGACGCCGCATCACCACGCCGGACAAGCTCAAGCACATCCGTGTGACCTCCGATGCCATCAAGATCGAGCCCATCCTCACCGCGCCCATCATGGCGCTGCCCCTGCTTCTGGTGCTGCTGTTCTGGCTGCTGTTCGCTCCCAGCAAACGCAGCTCCGCAAAGGGCAAAACGCACAAAACCCACGAAACGCGCTGAGGAGCCGCTTTTATCCGCGGCTTTGCACGGAATAAGATCTCCAACAAAAAAGCATCTGCAGCCGTAATGACTGCAGATGCTTTTTTTGCCTGTTCAGCGGTCCTCCCGGAGGGAGAGCCGGTTTTGTTTACTGCTGTGCCTGCTGCTCGGCGCGCTTGGCTTCCAGCGCCAGAATGGCGTCGCGGCGGCTCAGGTTGATGCGGCCCTGCTGGTCGATGTCGGTCACCTTGACCACGATGGCATCACCCACGGCCACCACATCCTCCACGCGCTCCACACGCTTGGTGTCCAGCTTGGAGATGTGCACCAGACCTTCCTTGCCCGGTGCGATCTCCACGAAGGCACCAAAGTTCATCAGACGGGTCACCTTGCCCTTGTAGATGGCACCGATCTCGGGGTCCTCCACAATGGTCTTGATGGTAAAGATGGCGCGCTTTGCGTCCTCCTGATCCACGGCAGAGACGAACACATGGCCGTCCTCC
>Ga0129310_1003103_pt1 | contig 11131 bp, 13 predicted proteins | sample Go1ome_2_FD_94433 | JGI IMG/M metagenome (GOLD analysis project Ga0129310, IMG submission 94433) | Western lowland gorrila individual fecal microbial communities from Wisconsin, USA - Go1022A metagenome | ecosystem: Host-associated > Mammals > Digestive system > Large intestine > Fecal | place...
CAAGCAGGTGGCGGACATGATGTCCGTCAGCCCGGACACCATCACCCGCCGCATCAACGCAGGCTGCTGCGGGCCGGACGGCGTGATCGAGCTGGGCGGCCGGCGGCGCATCACCGAGCAGGGACTGGCGGCGCTGGAAGCGGCCTGCCGCTGGAAGTTCGCATGAAAGGAGGCAAACCAATGCTGTACGAATTGAGCATTTACGAGGTGATGACCCTGCAGTCGGCGCTTTCGTCGGCCCAGTGGCTGGCAGCAGAAAACGCCGGAGCCGCCGCCCGCTCGGCGGCCAACCGGCACCTGCCGGAGGCCGAACGCGCTTCGGCTGCCCGGATTGCCAAGCGGTACCAGGAGCGGGCCGCCGCCTTTGAGGCCCTCTTTGAGGCGCTCAAAGACGGGCATGAGATCACCAGCCTGGAGCAGGCCAGGGAGGCGCTGGAGCGATGAGAGTGCTGCTGAGCCTGCTGCCATGGCTGGGGCTGGCGGCGCTGATCTGGTACGTGTTGGCCTGCATTATCGCAGACCGCAAGCCGAAGGCAGCCCCGGCGGTGGCCCTGATGCTGGGCACCTGGCTGCTGGCCGTGTTGACAACCTAAAAGGAGGACTACAAATGACCCAGTACATCATCGTACATAAAAAGGCCGCCCCGGCTGCAACCCGGGACGACCTCAAGCATGCCAAAGCTACCCGCCCCGGCACTGAATCTATCTTACCCCGCAACCTGCCCCGCGTCAACTGGGGCGGCGTTTTCGGCGGCTTGCTGGGCGCCCTGGCCGCGGCCGCCATCTGGGTGCCGGTGGCCTACCTGACCCGCGGCTACTGGGCCGTGGGCGGCGAAATCTTTTTGATTGGCCTGGCCGCTGGGCTGGGCAGCTGGCTGGGAGGTGACGCGCGGTGAATGACAAGCGTGTCAAATACGAGGCCCTGGATGCAATGTGGGCGTTTGTTCAGATGGGCGCATACCAGCTGCACACGGAGGATATTGACGCCATGAAGGACGCCTGCGAGCAGCTTCGCCACATGCTGGTGCAGAAAACCGCCGGGCAGCGGCGTGACAAGCGCGGAGACGTCGACTTCCACGAGTTGGACGAGGTCACCAACACCATTGTAATTTGCGCAATGATTTTATATTTGAGCGGTTCGCTCGACATGCTGGGAGGTGACCCCCGTGGCGGATGTGGAAATTGACCAGGACACTCTGGACTGGATGCGCTGCACCTACCGCGAAGCCAGAAGTAAAACCAAAGCAATCCCCATCCTGGCCCAGTGCACCGGGCTGACCCACGCACAAGTCCGTGCGGCATTGGGGCTGCCGGAGTCAGCGGCAAAGCACACCGCGCAGAGGACCCGCGCACTGGCACTGCTGGCCCGGGGCTACACGCAGCAGCGCGTGGCCATCATGGTGGGGGCCGCCCCTGTAACCGTCAGCGGCTGGGCCAAGCAGGCCCGAGAGGAAGGTACTCACCATGAAATGTGACATGAATTGCGCGGCCTGCACTCGCCCGGCCACGAAGTGCCACGGCGGCAGCTACCGTACACCATATGCAGAGCGGGACATTCTGCCGACTAAGAAGCCCCCGCATGGGCCTACGCCCGAGTGCTTGCCCGCGCTGAATCGGTGCGGGCGCGAGAGGAGAACGGAATGAATGAAGATTATGTGATTGCTCAGAATGCTGAGACCGGCTGCCTGTGTACGGCTTTTCGCGGCCGCTTCTGGCTCTGGGCCAAGGGAAAGCGCTGCTGGGTGCTCAGCCCAACGGTCGAAAGAGAATACATGGACGCCCAGGAAGATGGACTGCCCCAAAGTAAGCAAGACTGGCTGGCCAACAGCAATGACTGGCTGCTCATGGACGACTACGAGGTGCCAGACGCTGTGGTAAAGGCCCTGCGCACACTGCCCAACAAGGAGGAAACACCATGCAAAGTGAATATGACTGTCCCGAATGCGGATGCTGCTGTGACTATGGCCGTCCCTGCTGCCACGTTGGCGGAGGAAACATCGACCACCCAGGCGGATGCAAACAGCTGCCCGCCGGGCCCCTGCTCCCCTGCGGATGCTTCCGGTGCAATGTCAAACCCGTCCGGTGCCGCAGCTGCCTGTTCGGCAGCGGAGTTTGATTATTCGGGGCTGGATGCCCAAACCGTTACCGACCTGCATCTGGCGGAGCGGGAGTTCAGCGCAGGTAAAAAGCTGGCCGAGATCGGCCTGCGGCGTATGGCCGACGGTGTGGCCATCGCCCACGAGGCACTGTGCGGAGCTAGTCCCAATTTGGGACTAGCTCACAACAACCAATACAGCGAGGATACCTTCCGCCGCTGGTGCGCAAGTCTGGGGCTTGCAAAAACCACCGCATTTCGCCTACTGCAGGTTGCCCAGCTTTTTGACGCCAGCTCTCCCAAACAGCAGGAAATCCTGCAGGAGCTCTCTCCCAGCCTGCTGTACGCCGCCGCCAAACCCAGCGCTCCCGCGGAGGCTGTGGCCGCCGTGAAGGCCGGCGACATCACCACCCACAAGGAGTATCAGGAGATGGTGGCCCGGCTGAAAAGTGAGACGGCCCGGGCGGACGCAGCCGAGCGGGATGCCCGCAGTGAAAAGGACAGGCGATCTGCTGCCGAGGCCCGGCTGGATGCCACGCTGGCCGATCTGGACGCGGAGCGCAGGCGAGCCGATGAGGCCGAGGCCCGCCCCATTGAGGTGGCCGTGCAGCAGCCCGGCGAAGCGGAGCTTGCGAAGTATTACGCCGAGGGCGAACGCCGTGCCCGGGAGAAGCTGGCCGCCCAGATCGACAGTGCCGACCGGGCCGCTGCCAAGTACAAAACTGATAACGCCAAGCTGCGGTCGCAGCTGTCCGGCAAATCCGACCATCTGGCCGCCGTGGAGAAGGAACTTGCCAAGCTGAAGGCCCAGCTGGCCAGATACCGCACCAGCGAGCCGGTCACTCTGGTGCGCTGCTGTGAATGCGCGTATGAATCGCGCTGCTGCGGCCTCGGGATGCTGGATATGCCTGAGGACGAGCTGGAGAAACTGCAGCTTGCGCTCACGGCCTGTGCGGCGGGCAAGCGAAAGAACTGACAAAGGAGAAGGAACAATGGTAAAGATCAATGCATTGCAGATTGAGAACACCAAGCGCATCCGCGCGGTGGCGCTTTCCCCCGCTGCAAACGGCCTGACGATCATCGGCGGCCGCAACGGCCAGGGCAAAACCAGCGTGCTGGACGCCATCGCGTGGGCACTGGGCGGCAAACGGTTCACCCCCAGCAGCCCCGCCCGGGACGGCAGTGTGGTGCCGCCCTACCTGAAAGTGGAGCTCTCCAACGGGCTGGTGGTAGAGCGCCGGGGCAAAAACAGCGAGCTGCGCGTCACCGACCCCACCGGCCAGCGTGCCGGGCAGACCCTGCTGGACAGCTTTGTCAGCGCCTTTGCGCTGGATCTGCCCCGCTTTTTGGATGCCGGCGACAAGGACAAGGCCGACATTCTGCTGGGCATCATCGGTGTGAAGGATCAGCTGGCAAAGCTGGACCTGGAAATTCAGAAGGTTTACGACGAGCGGCACAGCCTGGGCCGGATCGCCGACCAGAAGAAGAAATTTGCGCAGGAGCTGCCCTACTGGGAGGGCATGCCGGCAGAGCCGATCTCTGCCAGCGAACTCATCCGCCGGCAGCAGGAGATTCTGGCGCGCAACGGGGAAAACCAGCGCAAGCGGGCCAAAGCCGCCCAGCTGGACGCCCAGGCAAAAGCCCTGCAAAGCCGGGTGGCCGCCCTGTCGGAGCAGCTGCAGCAGCTGGCCGACCAGTACGAGGCCTGCCTGCGCGATCTGCAGATCGCCAACACCGACGCTGCCGACCTGCAGGACGAATCCACCGCGGAGCTGGAAGAGAGCCTGCGCACCATCGAACAGCAGAATGCCAAGATCCGGCAGAACATGGACCGGCAGCGCGCCGTGGCCGAGGCCGATCAGTATACGCAGCAGTACGCCGACTGCACCCAGCAGCTGACGGAGCTGCGGAAGGAGCGGCTGGACCTGCTTCAGGGGGCCGACCTTCCCCTGCCCGGGCTGAGCGTGAATGAAAGCGGGCAGCTTACCTACCAGGACAAGGCGTGGGACTGCATGTCCGGTGCACAGCAGCTCATGGCCGCCACCAGCATTGTGCGGAGGGTGAACCCCCAGTGCGGCTTTGTGCTGCTGGACAAGCTGGAGCAGATGGACCCGGACACGCTGGCGCAGTTCGGCGCCTGGCTGGAGCAGGAGGGCCTTCAGGCCATTGCCACCCGGGTCTCCACCGGAAGCGAATGCAGCATTATCATTGAGGACGGCTATGCCGCGCAGGACAACACGGCAGCTCCCGCCCCGACCCGAAACAACTGGAAAGCAGGTGAATTTTAATGAGTTATCCCATTTCCGGCGGCCGCATCGAAACGGCCAAAAAGGTGATCGTGTATGGCCCGGAGGGCATCGGCAAAACGACCTTTGCTGCCCGGTTCCCGGACCCCGTGTTCATCGACACGGAGCACAGCACCGACGCCTACGAGGTCAAGCGCTTCCCCTACCCTACCAGCTGGGCCATGCTCACCGGCGAGGTGCAGCAGGTGCGGGATGATCCCAGCTGCTGCCGCACGCTGGTGATCGACACGGCAGACTGGGCCGAAAAGCTCTGCACCGCCGCACTGCTGGCCCGGTGCAAGAAGTCCGGCATTGAGGAGTTTGGCTATGGCAAGGGCTACGTCTATCTGGGCGAGGACTTTGGCAAGCTGCTGAACCTGCTGGAAGAGGTCAAGGCAAAGGGCGTCAATGTGGTGCTCACCGCTCACGCAAAGCTATCCAAGTTTGAGCAGCCGGACGAACTGGGCAGCTACGACCGCTGGGAGCTGAAGCTCTCCAAGTACATCCTGCCCATGGTGAAGGAATGGGCCGATCTGATCCTGTTTGCCAACTACAAGACGTTTGCCGTTGCCAGCGATGACAGCGGCAAAAAGTTCAAGGCCCAGGGCGGCAAGCGGGTGATGTACACCACCCACCACCCCTGCTGGGACGCCAAAAACCGGTACGGCCTGGCCGAAGAGCTGCCCTTTGAGTTTGAATCCATTGCCGCCCTGTTCGGCAGTATGGAGCCCATCGGAAAACGCGCAGAGCCTGCACCCAGCCCGGCCCCGGTATCCAAAGAGAGTCCGATTCTGGACGCAGCCACCGCCGCCCCCATTCCCGAGCCACCCGCTGCACAGCCGCAGCCGGCCGCGCAGACTGCTTTGCCCGGCAGCCCCCAGTATCAGGAGGAAAGCCGCATCCAGCAGCAGAAGCTGATGGCCAACGGTGTGCCGGAGCAGCTGGCCCAGCTGATGGCCGCCAACCACATCACCGAACAGCAGGTCCAGAACGTGGTGGGCAACGTGCGGGGGTACTTCCCAGCGGATATGCCCATCAAGGATTATCCGGCCGACTTTCTCCAGGGCGTTCTCATCGGGGCATGGCCGCAGGTGCTGGATATGATCACCCAGTGCGACGATGTGCCATTCTGACAAAACGACTTTTTTCACAAGAACCAAGGAGGTTTATCCATGTCCGAGTACAATGCATCCGCAAGCCGCGAGTTTGCCTGGGACGATGAAATCACCCAGGACTCCACCTTTGTGCTGCTGCCCGAAGGCGATTATCCCTTTACTGTATCCACCGTAACGCGCGCCCGCCATCCCGGCAGCGCCAAGCTGCCGCCCTGCAACAAGGCCGAATTGGTACTGCTGGTGGAGGGCCCCGGCGGGGAGGCCACCATCAAGCACAATCTGTTCCTGCATTCCAAGTGCGAGGGCCTGCTCTGCGCGTTCTTCACAGCCATCGGCCTGCGCCGGCATGGCCAGCCCCTGCGTATGCGCTGGGACATTCAGGGCCGCACGGGTATGTGCCATGTGGGTGTACGGGAGTATACGGGCAAAGACGGCGAAACCCGCAAGGCCAATGAGATTCTGCGCTTCCTTGACCCGGAGGACGCGCCGAAGCAGACGCAGCTGGGAGCCGGCACCCAGCAGTGGCAGCCCGGGAGCTTCTGATCCATGCCGATGCCGTTAAGGCCTTATCAGCAGCAAGCGCGCGCGGCCGTCCACCAGGAATGGGAGGACGGCCGTCGCCGTACTCTGCTGGTGCTCCCGACCGGGTGCGGAAAAACCATTGTGTTCGCCAAAATCGCTGAGGACCAGGTCCGTGCCGGAGACCGTGTTCTGATTTTGGCCCACCGGGGAGAGCTGCTGGAGCAGGCTGCCGATAAACTGAAAAAGAGCACCGGGCTGACCGCAAGCACCGAAAAGGCCGAGGAGAGCTGCATCGGCCAGTGGAACCGGGTGGTGGTGGGCAGCGTGCAGACGCTTACCCGCGCCAAGCGGCTGGCCCAGTTTTCGCCGGACTACTTCGGCACCATCATCGTGGATGAGGCCCATCACGCCATCAGCGACAGCTACCTTCGGGTGCTGGATCACTTTTCGGGTGCAAAGGTTCTCGGCGTGACCGCCACCCCTGACCGGGGCGACCTGCGCAACCTGGGCGAAGTGTTCGACAGTCTGGCCTATGAGTACCAGCTGCCGCAGGCCATTCGGGACGGATTTTTGTGCAAGATCAAGGCGCTGACCATCCCCCTGAAGCTGGACATCTCGGGCGTGGAGCTGAGCGGCGGCGACTTTGCTGCCAAAGGCCTCGGCACTGCGCTGGATCCGTATCTGGAGCAGATCGCGGCCGAGATGGCCGCCGTGTGCAAAGGCCGCCGCACGGTGGTGTTCCTTCCGCTGGTGGCCACCAGTCAAAAGTTCCGGGACATCCTCATCGCCCATGGATTCCGGGCCGCCGAGGTGAACGGCCAGAGCGAGGACCGGGCCCAGGTGCTGGCGGATTTTGCCGCCGGGCAGTACGACGTGCTGTGCAACAGCATGCTGCTCACCGAGGGCTGGGACTGCCCGGAGGTGGATTGCATCGCCGTGCTTCGGCCCACCAAAAGCCGGGCCTTGTACAGCCAGATGGTCGGCCGCGGAACCCGGCTGGCCGAAAGCAAAACGCACCTGCTGCTTCTGGATTTTCTGTGGCTCACCGAGCGGCACGAGCTGTGCCGCCCGGCCGATCTGATCTGCACCGACCGGGCCGTGGCCGCCCGCATGACCGAGGATGTGGCCGCCTGCGGTGAGCCGGTGGACATCGAAGCCGCCGAGCAAACCGCCAGCGAGGAAGTTTTGCAGCAGCGCGAAGAAGCCCTTGCAAAGCAGCTGGCTGAGATGCGCAAGCGCAAGAAACGGCTTGTGGACCCGCTGCAGTACGCTATGAGCATTCAGGCACAGGAGCTGGAAAGCTATGTGCCTGCCTTTGGCTGGGAAGCAGAAAAGCCCACCGAACAGCAACAGCAGCTGCTGGAGAAACAGGGCATTCTGCCGGACGCCGTTGCTACAGCAGGCCAGGCCCGCCAGCTGCTGGATCGCCTGCAGCAGCGGCGCACCGATGGGCTGACCACCCCGAAGCAGATCCGGTTTCTGGAGCAGAAAGGCTTTGTGCACGTGGGCACCTGGAGCTTTGAGGCCGCCCGCCAGATGATCGACCGCATTGCCGCGTCCGGCTGGCGGCTGCCGCCGGGCGTAAAGCCATCCACCTACAAGCCTGAGGGATAAGCAAATGGAGCACGAAAAAGAACAAGATCTTCGCGCCGCGCTGGATGCCATCAGCCCCGCCGCGCTGGAGTACAGCCAATGGGCAATGGTGGGCATGGCGCTGAAGGAAAGCGGCTATCCCCTGTCCCTGTGGGAGGACTGGAGCCGCCGGGATGCCAGCCGGTTCCACCCGGGCGAATGCGCCCGGAAATGGGAGAGTTTCCGGGGCAGCCCATCCCCGGTGACGGCCGCCAGCATCTTTGAGCTGGCCTATAAAAGCGGCTATGTACCCAGCGGGCAGGCGCTGGCGTGGGACGCCCAGATTTCGGACGAAACGCGCCTTGTGGACCCCCGCTGGGTGGAGCCCTGCGACCTTCAGATTCCGGACGAGTGGAACCCGGCCGATCAGCTGAAGCGCTATCTTCAGGTGCTGTTTGAGGCCGATGAGCACGTGGCGTTTGTCACCGAGAGCTTTCTGGCCGATGACCGCCGCCGCCCCACCCGGGGCTGCTGGGACCGCACCGCCGGGCAGCTGATCGAGGCCCTCACGCTCTGCCGCGGGGACATCGGCGCCGTTGTGGGTGACTGCGACCCGGAGGTAGGTGCCTGGATCTGCTTCAACCCGGTGGACGGAGCCGGCCGCAAGGACGCCAACGTCACCGCCTACCGCTATGCACTGGTGGAGTGCGACAACATGGACCTGGGCAAGCAGCAGGCCATCATCCGGCAGCTGGAGCTGCCCTGCGCGGCGCTGGTTTACAGCGGCGGCAAGAGCATCCACGCCATTGTAAAGGTGGATGCACCGGACTATGCCGAATACCGCAAGCGCGTGGATTATCTGTATGCAGCCTGCCAGAAAAACGGCCTGACCATCGACCAGCAGAACCGCAACCCGTCCCGATTGTCCCGGATGCCGGGCATCGTGCGGGGCAGCCAGCGGCAGGTTCTGCTGGACACCAACATCGGCAAAAGCTGCTGGGAGGACTGGCGAGACTGGCTGGAATCAGAGACCGACGAGCTGCCGGACACGGAATGCCTGGCGGACAACTGGCAAGACCTGCCGCCGCTGGCCCCGCCTCTGATCGAGGGAGTGCTGCGGCAGGGGCACAAGATGCTGCTGGCCGGCCCCTCGAAAGCAGGCAAGAGCTTTGCCCTGATCGAGCTTGCCATCGCCATCGCCGAGGGCAAGCGCTGGATGGGCTGCTTTCCCTGCGCCCAGGGGCGGGTGCTGTACATCAATCTGGAGCTGGATCGGGCCAGCTGCCTGCACCGCTTTCGGGACGTATACGCAGCCATGCAGCTGCCGGCGAAGAATCTGGCCAGCATCGACATCTGGAACCTTCGCGGTGCGGCCGTGCCCATGGATAAACTCGCCCCGAAGCTCATCCGCCGGGCCAGTAAAAAAGGCTACATCGCCATCATTCTGGACCCCATCTATAAGGTCATCACCGGCGACGAGAACAGCGCCGAGGCCATGTCGATCTTCTGTAACCAGTTTGACAAGGTTTGCAGGGAGCTGTCCTGTGCCGTCATCTACTGCCACCACCACTCCAAAGGCCTGCAGGGCGGCAAACGCAGCGCCGACCGTGCATCCGGCTCCGGCGTGTTTGCCCGGGACCCGGACGCCATGCTGGACGTGATCGAGCTGCCGCTTACCCAGGCCCTGACCGAACACCTGCAAAACAAGGCCGAATGCGCCGCCCGCATGGCCGCATTGACGGCTGCGGGCTGTGCGGAAGAAATCGGCCCGGACGAAGCCCTCAGCCCCGCGCAGCTGCGCCAGGCCTGCCAGAAGCTGCCGGACAAGGCCGCACAGGCCGCCGACCTTGCCGCCGATCATGCGCGGGAAACCGCCAAGAGCTGCACCGCCTGGCGCGTGGAGGGCACCCTGCGCGAGTTTGCCCGGTTTGAGCCGCTCAACCTGTTTTTTGATTACCCGATTCACCGCCGGGATGACTCCGGCGTGCTGGCAGACATCCAGCCGGAGAGCGATGTCCCGCGCTGGCAGAAGGGCGTAAAAGCCAACGCCAAGGCCGCCTCGGCAAGCCGCAAAGAAGATCAGAAGCGCAGCCTGGAAGCCGCCTTCTCCGCGGTGGAAAGTCTGGGCGATAAGCCCACCTTGTACAACCTGGCCGAGTACCTCGGCACCAGCGAAAAGACCGTCCGCAGACGGGTACAGGCCCACGGCGGATACTGGATTGACGGGGTGAATGTGGGCAAAAAATGACCGTCACTTTAGTACGCGAAGGTGGGACAAATCCGGACAAAGCCTAGGCTTTGTCCCGGGACAGGACAGCCTTATATACTACGTATATAAAGTTTGTCCCTGTCCGTGACAGGTCAGTGGGTATCCCTCTACACGAGGGGCCTGAAGGCGCCCCTCGTTCGGGGTACCCTCCCACTGACATACGCGCGAAGAGAGGAGAACTTGAAGATGAAATTTTTCTTACCCATGGAGCCGCCGACCACAACGCACCAGGAAAAAGCCATTCGGGTGCAGCGCAGCCGCACCGGGAAAGTTTATCCGGTGGTATATGAGCCGTCGGAACTGAAAGCTGCCCGTGCCAAGCTGACCGCGGCCGTTGCTCAGCACCGTCCCGCACAGCCCATGGAGGGAGCGCTACGGCTGCTGGTGAAATGGTGCTTTCCCTGCACCGGGAGCCATGTGGATGGCGAGTACCGCACCAGCAAGCCGGACACCGACAACCTGCAGAAGCTGCTGAAGGACTGTATGACGGCCCGCGGCTACTGGAAGGACGATGCACAGGTGGCCAGTGAGATCTGCGAGAAGTTCTGGGCCGATGTGCCGGGAATTTACATCGAGGTGCAGCCGCTGGACCAGCCGCCCGCCATCCCCCGCAGCCAGTATGCCGACCTGGCTGCACTCGAATAACGGAGGTACGCCATGACAAAAGAAGACTATCAGGCCCTCACGGCCTGGCTGTGGCGATACCGGCAGGCCCTGCGGGAAGAGATCCGCCTGCGGGAACGCATCCGCACTGCTACGGCCCGAGCCACGGCCACCACGCCCTGCCTGTCCCTCTCCATGGGGCGCAGCGGGCCCGGCGATAAGATCGGCGCGGCCGTGGAGCTGCTGGTGGCCGAGCAGGCCGCCCTGTGCGACCAGCTGGCCGCAACGCATACAAGGCTGGAGGAGATCACCAAAACAATTTCGGGGCTGGAGGACCCCATGCAGCGGGAGGTGCTGGAGCTTCGGTACGTGGACGGGCTAAAATGGTGGCAGATTGCCAACCGGATGTACATCAGCGAGCGCTGGGTGCGCAGTCTGCACCGCAAAGCACTGGAGGTAATGCAAAAGAGCTCCGCTCAGTTCCGCTTTTCCGGCGTAGAATAATACCATGGAGCCGGACGGAAAGAGGGAACCCCTTCGGCTCCCACGCGAACCTCCATTGTTCTTTTTCTCCAGGCGCGCCGGCAGGCCGCGCCGCTCAGTAGTCTGCCACACACCAAGCACCGACCCATCCGCAAGCAGGGCCGGTGCTTTTTATATCCTCGACCCCG
>Ga0129310_1003107_pt1 | contig 11120 bp, 8 predicted proteins | sample Go1ome_2_FD_94433 | JGI IMG/M metagenome (GOLD analysis project Ga0129310, IMG submission 94433) | Western lowland gorrila individual fecal microbial communities from Wisconsin, USA - Go1022A metagenome | ecosystem: Host-associated > Mammals > Digestive system > Large intestine > Fecal | place...
GTATAAGAAGATTCATTCCTTTATAATAGCTAACTTTCGTTACATCTCCCATTTCAACAATCTGCTGCCTCTTAACCAGCGTTATTGCCTGCAAAAATTGATATATAAATTATTTAGTACATATAAACTGAACCATATCACGTACATGGCGCACGGAGGGTAATGAAGAACCTATCAATGTATACTGTTTATTCCCGATATTGCCGGAAAACGGGCGCAGTTCACAATCCCCCTCTTTGGCAGTTATTGTATATGTCTCATTTGAGCGATAAATGCCTTCTGTAGTATATACCATCAGCGTATATGTTGTAGTATCTGATTTCTCCCATTTCACCGTACCGTCTGCCTGCTTACCATCTATATATATTTTTGCATTTGTCACCTTTATATCGCTTACACCTTCCGCATGTACCGGTTTATTTCCCGCAAATGCGGCAATACATATAGCTACACATATTAATAATCGTTTCATGACCTGTCTTAACATATTTTTCCACTCCTTTCTTCCTATTATAACCAGCAACAGAAAGACTGCCAAAAACAAAGCCAGGATATATCTGTAATGTTCATCTCCTGTTTTTGCCTGCTTGTTACCACTTGACACCTTTTCCTGATTGACCACATCATTTATAACCTGATCGGTTTCCGATAATGTCTCCTGCGCCGGTGCATCTTCCTGTTTTGCATTTGCAATCTGCAAGACTACATTTAAATTTGTCCTGTCTAATACAATCTCACGCATCGTATCATCCAATACATATTTATCCAATGTGCCGGTCTCCTGCAGGTAATACATTCCGACAGGAAGCTTACCAATCCATATCTCGCCATGTTCATCTGTCACAAATATACCCAGTAAGTTTCTATCTTTGTCAAATAATCGAAATTCAACACCCTGCAGCGCTGTCTTCACAACAGAATCTGTCTTGATCACCTTAATACTCCCCTGATATTTTCGATTGACAACAGGCGTCTCCCTGTTCAGATCAATATCAATGTCTTTTCCCTCTGAAGTCACATGAAACTCGTGCACATCTGTATCTTTTCTATAACTCTCATCTTTTGCTTTGATCTCTTTGTAATAGTATGTTCCTGCAACTAAGGTTTCCTCAAATACTGCTACTCCCTCTTTGTCTGTTGTACAGTATCCCAGACAGGAACCTGCTTTTACAATCACCTCTCCATTCACATTACAAATATCTTCTTTTGCATATATTCCAAATACAACTCCTGCTACCGGTTCTTCCTTATATTCAAACAACGTATCTGTGCGACTGACATGCAATGCCATATCTTTATGAAATGCCACCTCGGCACGCTTATGAATACGAAATCCGGTTACTACCTTCTCGTTATAGAATTCCACCGTTTTAGTCTGTATCTTTTGTGTGGTATCTGCTTCGATCCGTACCTCTTTCTCATCAACTGTTTGCTTCAGACTCCCGTCATTCCATACCTCAGAAACATAATAAGTGCCGGGAGACAGATTACTACTTCTTGCTTCTCCACTTTCATCCGTAAAAAGTGTCTCTATCAGATTGCCGGCAGCATCCCGAATCTCAAACTTAATGTTCCTCGCCGCAAGAGATTCAAATACCAACTTCCGATAAAGACCATTGGTTGTCTGCTTTGTTTCTGCATCTGCCAACAGTTCTCCCGTCTTACGGATCAAAATAATATTTTCCTGTTCTTCATTTTGAAAAGTATGAGTAAACAATGCTCCAGACGCAAACACCGAATTTTCCAGACATACATGCTCAAATATATAAGATTCATCTGCCAAAGCATAAGATTCATTTTCCCCTTCCGGTGGCTGCGTCTCTACTACTAAATACTTACCATATGGCAGTTTCAGTTCAAAAAAGGCCTGTCCGTTCCGATTGCTCTTAACAGTTTCCAACGGAATCCAACGATTCTCTTCTATCGTCTCTTTTCCATCCTTTCTAGACACTACTGCTGGCTGCGTCTGTTCCACGGAAAACAGTTTACCTCCCATATAATTCTGATTATCAATATGTGCATAAATTGTAAATTCCGCTCCCGCTAATCGTTTTCCCGCTGTGCTTTCCTTTGTAACCATACAATGTGCAGGAGTCAGTTCGTTCACATAACCATTGCGTTCTTTCACAATCTCGGTCGGCTGATCCGCTTCATTGACAGCGATATCAAAATATAATCTCTCACCGGAAACCCAGTATCCTTCATATGGTGTCATTTTCTCCACCACATAATATCGTCCTAAAGGAAGATTTTTGTATTGGATCTGTCCATCACCATCCGTTTTCTCTTCTATATACGCATTATGCCCTCCGATCTGATTCCAGATAGAATTCTTCAGCACTTCATTGGTTATCAGCTGATCCGCTGCAAAAAGCAAAGTATCCTGTGCATAAATATCACCGGCTGCATGTAATTCAAATGTTACATTCTGTAATTCCCGCGTATGATATACAAATGTTCCATTCTCAAACCCAACAAACATCTTTCCGGTCTTCCGCAAAATAGCATCGCCATCAAAATACGCATTCGGAATCGTATAACAATATGAAACTCCTGATTCTTCTGCACCCATTTTTACCCCGGGTGCATTCCATATCGGAGTGATCACCAATTGCTTATTGGAATCCTCCGTCACAGAAAACCTTGCAACTGCGTGATTTCCCCACTCATTAGTATACAATTTCATACCTGCCGGTGCTGAGGTTTCTGAAATTGCATAGATTCCCGGCTTATCAATTTCAACATATTCTCCCGCAGTAAAATTACGTCCCAAATAACTACCATCTGCCGGTCCACCGCCTATATAAAATTGCGCACCATCAACCGGATTTCCATACTCATCAACCTTATTGATATAGACGCCGGTAGAAGTATAAGTATCCTCAGTTCCGTATACTCTGACAGCAAAGTACGCCGGTGAAGAAAATGCAGCGTCATAACTCAAGGTCTGGGTCTTTTCATCAAATCCTGTCTTAAGATAAGAAATTTCTGTCGCCCCTTCGTAGGTCGAATTCACTTTCATAATAACGAGTATTGCATCCTGCTCTGACGTAGCGATCTTTTCTGTCCCATCTGACTGTTTTGCCGATACAACCAGATTACCATCCTGACCGACTGATGCCGTAGCCACAGAATTCTCTAACCGACTGCCGTCTGCCTTATAGCATCCTGTCACCTCAACGGAACCCCATCCATCTCCGGCAGCAAAATATTTCCATGCAGAACCCTTGATCCGGATCGTTCCTTGCAGATCATATCCATTTTGATGTGTAACCGGTAATTTCTTAGTTCCTGTTACAATATTACTTCTGTTTTTCTTACTCTCTGTCTCAGCTTTGGTAATAGCTGTTATATTATCGGAATAACTCGTCATTCCCGCATTCCGTTTTGAATTCAATTCGGTTAATTGCCATAAATAACCGGAATACTTCAACAAATGGTTTGCACCTTCCGTTCCACCTTCATTCCAGATTGCCTGTTGCGCCGCAACGTACCCATCTTCTGACGACCATCCACCATGCTTCTTAAAATAATCCATTGCAACCGCAATCCGAAAGGTATTATCATCAGATCCCCATGCACCGGAATACTTAGATGGCTGGAATATACCACTTTTCATAACTTTGCCCTTTTCCATACAAAATATATAATGCCTTCCGGCGTCACCCGTATTCACATACCATTTAAAATGCCCGGATGCCCACTGATCTGCTGCCATAATAAATCCTAATGGTACTTTATCGTCCGGACCCGCATTTTTCAGTGGTTTTTCAACCATTGCATTATTTAATTTAATTCCGGAAGTTCCTTTCTCTTCCTGTTGCTCCCCAGAATCTGTCTCTTCACTTGTAAATAAGGGCATAGAGGCTTCATCTGTCCCGACATTTTCTGTCTCCGGAACATCCGGCATTACCCCTTCCCTCATGTCGGTATCCGGCTTCGTGTCTTGTTGAGTCTCCGGCACTATTGCCGCTGATTCTTCTTCATTTGCCTCCTCCTGTTTTGCTAATTCGCCGGTACTCGCATCTGCACTTGTTTCCACTTCAATCTGACTCTCATCTTTCCCGGTTATCTCTTGCGTCTCAGGCTGAGTCACCATCATTTTCTCAGCGGCTTTTCCAACATCCGCATCTATTGACGATATAACTTCTTCTGTTTTTCCTACTTGCATCCCACCTGCAGTATCCTCTGTTATCCCTTCTGCATATACGCCCGTTACATTCACAGGCAGCATAGTTATCAGCAATACCACAACGAGAAATGTTGCCATTATGCGCTTTATTTTTAACCGCATCCATTCATCTCCTTACTCGTATAATGTATTATCGAAATGTTTGCAAACAATTGATTGTGTCATTATACGGTGTTAAATTCTGCTTGTCTATAATTATGACTAAAAATGCAAAATAAAAATAAAGCGCCCTTTTTTGTTCAAACGTTTGATCAAAAAATTCAAAATTATGTAATAATTTCATAACTTTATGAACAAATAGTCAAAATTATGAAATAATTTCAAACGTTTGACTTTTTCGTTCATAAATTATTTTCCTATAAAAAAATAAGCAGCCTGCATTCAGACCGCCTATCCACTAAATAACTATATATTGCATTATTTTAAAATATTGATTTTATTATATCTAATGGTCATATTGCTGCACCGCTATATCTTATAATATATATTCCATCTGCCTTTCCTTTGTTTGCATTCCCATCTTATCATAGAATTTTTCTGCTGAAGTATTTCCTGTCCATACATTCAATGTCACCTCATAACACCCCAGTTGCTTTGCCTCTTTTTTTACATATTCAAACAGACTTTCACCTATATGCCGCCCCCTTACCTCTTGATCAACACACAGATCATCAATAAAAAGGGACTTAAATGGTACCATATTGTTAGCAAAAGGTTGTTCCTGCAATTGACAAAACGCATACCCCACACAAACATCATCCTCATCTACTGCAACATATATTGGTTTTTCTTCATTTTTCAAAAGTTCTATTAATCCGTCTACCGTATACTTTGTCGTACCCGGAATAAAAATATCAGGCCTTATATCTGCGTGAATTTGCAATACCTGCGCTAACAATTCCAAAATTCTCGGAATATCTTTTTCTTCTGCTTTTCTGATAACCATTTTACCCTCCGTCAATCAATACAATCCGGCAATCCGAAGCAATACATCCTTATTCTCATCAAATATCCTGTTATATTGATGATACGGCACCGGACAAGTCTTTGTTCCAACCTCAATCGTAATACTTGGCACCTTAATCTTCTCTAACATATAGTCCAGGCAGTCTCCTGAAGATGAGCCGACATATCCTGCCGAATCTCTATATCCCGTCTCTTTTCTGGCAATCTTATATATCTTTGTCGTCTCTCTCTTTATTCTCTTATTCTTGCCACTATACGAACCGAAAATAATATTCCCCATCGCATGGTAATTGACCTGTGCACATAACTGCTGATCTGCCTTCAATTGTTTGGTTAATCGAATAATTGCCTTTGTCTCTTCTTCACTGCTCGCCTTCTTCCCGGAGTATCCTCCCAATCCTTTCTTTCCCTGAATCTTAAATCGGATCGGGAAATTCCGATTGATGTCCACTCCTTTAGAATTAGACTTCCAGTTCGGGTTCTTATATTGTGCAATATGCACACCGTCCGGATTCGCCATTACAATCATATGAAGTTGTACATTATCAAATACCTCAGATGGTTTCATCCCATGAATAGACTTGTTATAGTTTTTGAGATAATATTCTGCGATACGCATCATCGTAGCACTACACACATACTCTCTTGCATGGACTGTGCTGACGACCAGAATGGATTTCTCAGCATTCGGATTACCAATTGCAACATCATAAATGTTACGCTTCTGCTTCGTGACACCAATAACTGTATAAGAACAATAATCCGGATACCTCTTCGCTAATTGCTTGATATCCTTCTTCATCTGACTGTATGTATACTTTTGCGATGTACAGTTCACAATAGACTTCGTCTTTGCCTGTGTGCTCCATGGCAACAACATGCTGATCAAGAAAACTGCTATCATGTACTTTGTTATTCTTTTCATACGTATTCTTCCTCACATTCTTATGTTCTGATTGTTTTGTGTACCTTCCTGCATATCTCCCATGAATCGTCATCATCACCTGCCTTCGCAAGTGCTTCTAACAACATATTAACCTCATTCTCCCGCATGAATACCATTGTCTATCGGAAGCTGATAAACCAATCATATCTCATAATACACAATTCGTCGCTTAACTAATGGTTCAGTATATGGTCATGTATTTTTTAAATTTTAGCATATTCTTTATGATAATTCCATATCTATTCCTCAGCAAGCATTCTATACCCGAAACCAGCAAGTCTTGCATATTCTTCAGGACTGCTTCTGATTGAGGGAGTTGTTTATTCGTTACATCAACCGTATATAATAGGTATTCTTACCCGAACCGCCTTTCAACAATGCACCATCTTTTACAAGGGTTCGCAAGGAACCTTCTATAGAACTAACACTAAGCGATGGACAAAGTTCTCTGATATCCTTTTTTGAGAATTTGCCTATCTTATTCATAGTCGCTTTACGCACCATCTCTAATGCAGGCAGCTTCTCTTCTATTATTCCAAATCGATCTTCAAAGTCCTTACATGCCGCAAGTATTGTTTCCAAAAGATACTTTATAAAAGGTACTACATCTTCTTTTCCTTCATGCCATCCCTCCTGTGCCTTTCCTAATGCTTCATAATATAAATCTTTATTCTCAGCAATCTTAGCTTCCAGTGAAATGTATCTGCCTACATAAAATCCACTTCTGTATAAAAGAAGTGTCGTGAGCAGTCTGCTCATTCGTCCATTTCCATCATTAAAAGGATGAATACAAAGAAAATCATGTATAAACACAGGAATCGCAATCAACGGTTCAACTTCCAGATTACCAATCACTCTATTGTATTCCTCACATATCCTTTCAAGTGCTTCTGGTGTGTCAAACGGATCTAATGGAGTAAACAACACCTTCGTATGTCGGTCCGGGTATGTTGCACTGATATAATTCTGCACAGTCTTTGTTTGTCCGGCAATCGGGTTATTCATATGACTATACAGTATCTTATGAAGCTGAAGGATATAATTCTTTGTGATAGGAATTGCGTCATAACTTTCATGAATAATATTTAATACATCTCTATATCCTGCAATCTCTTCTTCATCTCTGTTTTTGGGAGTTGTTTTTTCTTCTACCAACTGTCTTATCCGGGTATTGGTCGTCACAATCCCTTCAATCGCATTCGAACTCTCTGTACTCTGAATCTTCGCTATCTCTACCAGTTTCTCTAATTCGTCCGGTCTTTGTTTCATATATAATTCCTGTTTGCCAACATATCTATATATTCCGGCAATCAGGCTTAACACATCAGAATCCCATTTTTGATCTTTAATTTTACTATAATTAAAATCTCTCATTCCCTTAACCGCACTCCTTTCCCTTAAATTTTATCATTTTTTAAGGGAAAGTCAATATTCTATATGTGTTTTCCCTTTTAAATAAGCTCTTTATCTAAAAGAAAAGCAATCACATTAATATTCAAAATACCCTCTAAGAAAAGCCATTCTATTCTCCCCTTCGTAATATCATTGCAAACTACATTGCTTGAAAAATTAAAATTCCTCTTTTTTTATTTTCTTTACAAAAGGAGGATTTTATTATGTCAGATTATCCACAAGTAAAAGTTGCTGCCGTACAGGCATCCCCTGTCATGTTAGATTTAGAGGCTACCGTTCAGAAAACCTGTAAACTGGTCGATGAAGCTGCTTCTAATGGTGCAAAAGTAATCGCTTTCCCGGAAGCTTTCATTCCCGGTTATCCTTGGTGGATTTGGCTCGGAAATGCTGATTATGGTATGAAATATTACATTGACCTCTACAAAAATGCCGTTGAAATTCCAAGCAAAGCGATTCGGGATTTAAGTGAAGCTGCCAGAAGAAATAAAGTATACTTCTGTGTATCCGTCACAGAAAAGGATGGCGGTTCTCTCTATTTGACACAGCTATGGTTTAACCCTTCCGGTGATTTGATTGGAAAACACAGAAAATTAAAAGCCACTAATGCAGAAAAAACAATCTGGGGAGACGGAGACGGAAGTATGATGCCCGTATTTGAAACCGAATATGGTAATCTTGGAGGATTACAGTGCTGGGAACATTATCTTCCACTCAATATTGCCGCTATGGCTTCCTTAAATGAACAGATTCATGTGTCCTCATGGCCGATCGGCATGCCGGTAGAAGGACATCTGTTTGGTCCGGAACAATGCCTGAATGCTGCAAAATATTATGCATTAAGTAACCAGGTATTCTGTCTGGTATCTTCTCAGATCTGGACAGACGATCAGCGTGACCGTATCTGTGAAACTGATTATCAAAAGAATTATATGAAAAATGGATACGGCATTACCTGTATTCTTGCTCCAAACGGATTAGAGATCGGCAATCACCTTGAACACGACGAAGAAGGAATTACATATGCCGATATTGACCTGTCCCAGATTATACCAGGAAAATTCCTGATCGATACCGCCGGGCACTATTCTACACCGGGATTCCTTAGCCTGAATTTTGACCGCAGCGTTCACGTTCCTGTCAACAAGATTGGTGATACCAAGCCAACTGTGTATAGCTACCAGGATATCCAAAATAGTAAAGAGGATTAAACTGATAAAAAGGGGCATTGCTTTACTGATTAAGAAATCAATGGTGCAATGTCCCTTTTCTTAAAGTGCAAAGATCAATGTCAAATCTGTCTGTCAGGTCTACAGTTCTTTCAGAACCCCTCCGATATCTTCATTCATGCAGACAGACTTTTTCCTTATTTCTTCCGGTGCATATGCTTCCCCCTGATTCAAACACACATAAAATGCATGTTGAAATGTGTTTGTCATCTGCCAGAATGGATATTTTATAATACCAGGCGTATTATATCCTACACCAAGCTCCACGAAGACTATTTTCTGCTTTTTATGATCCTGTATAAACCTCTCGTACCGTTCGGCTGCCTGGTGCCATCCGTCATCTTCAACAAATGTCTGATCCGATCTGAGATTCATACTCATCGGCTTCCCACAGTGTGGGCAATATGGAATCAGACCGGACGGAACCGTAAGCTTTATTTCTCCGTCTTCCGGTTTTTGCAGTTCCCCGTCTTTAATCCGGAATCCCTGACTCAGCACCATTTTCTTTATGGTTTCTTCATTGTCATAGGTTTCTTTGTGGCAAGGTTCACTACATTGAAACAATCCATAATCTCCCTGCGTATAAAAGATTCTATTTTTATTAAAGCCTGCCTTCTGAAAACAATGATCCACATTTGTCGTCAGTACAAAATAATCCTTCTCTTTCACCAGCTCATACAAATCCTGATATACCGGTCTGGGAGCATCCATATAACGGTTGATATAGATATATCTGCACCAGTATCCCCAGTGCTCTTCCAATGTTTTATATGGATAGAAGCCTCCTGCATACATATCAGAAAATCCATATTTCTTTCTAAAATCCGAAAAATATTTTTCAAATCTTTCTCCATTATACACAAAACCGGCTGATGTAGAAAATCCTGCACCAGCCCCTATTACAACAGCATCTGCTGCCTGAATTTTTTCTTTTATCTGTAATATCTTATCTGAGTAACCATTCATAGAGTCGTTCATCTTCCTCTTTAAAAACATTAAATATCACCTTTATCTTTGATTTTGTCTTTTCTTTATATTGCTTTACTGTCTGTACTGCAAGCTCGGCAGCTCTTTTATTTGGGAACATAAATACACCGGTTGAAATACAACAAAAAGCAATACTCTTTACTTCATTCTCATCCGCTATCCTAAGACACGATTCATAGCAGGATATCAGTAAATCTTCATGTTCCTTTGTCAGCTTTCCCTGTACAATCGGACCAACCGTATGAATCACATGATCACAAGGCAGATTAAATGCTGGCGTAATCTTTGCCTGCCCTGTCGGTTCCTCCTGTCCCTGTTTTATCATCATATGATTGCAATAGTTGCGAAGCTGAATTCCTGCATAGGTATGAATGCAATTATCAATACAGTTATGGCAAGGCTGATAGCAGCCTGTCATACCACTGTTGGCTGCATTTACAATCGCTCCCACTCCAAGTCTTGTAATATCACCCTTCCAGATAGAAAGATCAGGCTGTACCTCTCCGATATCTGCCAATGTGACTATCCCTTTTTTCTCATTTTCTTCTGAAAGGTACGCATCCTGAATCTGTAAAAACGCATCATCCATCTTTCCCGGCATTCTTATATTCATAAGCGATCTGAGCAGTATTTTCTGCTCGCCTGTATCTGATGGAATCTGCATGTTCTCATATTCTGGTCGCTCTTTCAGCAATCCATTAATTAAATATCTTCTTCTATCAATCTGATTCATTTCCTGATCACCGCTTTCACCGGACAATGCTCATAACAGTTTCCACAGTGCAGACAATGTTCCTGCCTGATAACAAAAGGCGTTCCCTTCTCAATACATTTCTGTGGACAATGTTTCATACATGTCCCACAGCCGATACAGGATTCTGTTATGTAATATCCTTTTTCTTTTATACTAGCATTTCCCAGAATATATGTCTCCCGGAAAATCGGATTCACGCCAAGATTAAAATACTCCACTTCCGCCTTATCAATACAGAAAATAATCCCGATTTCTCTTGTATCTCCCGGATATACATTCGCAAGGTACGGCTGTTCTTCAAAAATGCAATCCATCCATTTTTTCTGTTCATTCTCCGCCACTGCGTAAGCCTTTCCGGACAAACGAATCATTTCTTTATATTTCGTATAGGCAAGAATCTGAACCCTGCCATCTTCTATTAATTCTTTACAAAAATTTTTACCTCTGGCGGTAAAGAAATAGAGTGCATCCGGCTCATAATGAATCGCACTGATATTCCGTATCTGTGGTGCTCCTTCACTGTCCACTGTTGCAAATGCAAGTACTCCCACCAATTCCATTTTTTTCAAACATGTTGCTAAATCCATTTTATCGCTCCTCCAATATCTCCCCGGTAATCTCATTTCTTGTCTTCCA
>Ga0129310_1003108_pt1 | contig 11119 bp, 8 predicted proteins | sample Go1ome_2_FD_94433 | JGI IMG/M metagenome (GOLD analysis project Ga0129310, IMG submission 94433) | Western lowland gorrila individual fecal microbial communities from Wisconsin, USA - Go1022A metagenome | ecosystem: Host-associated > Mammals > Digestive system > Large intestine > Fecal | place...
AGAAAGAACAAAAGGAAGGCAAAAAATGTTTAAAAAGTACATCAGCGACCTGAAAACAGAATTTCGGGGATACAACGGCAAAAAGCTGACTCAGGACCTTATGGCGGGACTTACCGTAGCGGCGGTAGCGCTTCCGCTGGCTCTGGCGTTCGGCGTAAGCTCCGGCGCGGACGCGGCTTCCGGACTTGTGACGGCTATCGTTGCGGGTATCGTTATCGGAATACTGTCCGGCGCGTCCTACCAGATCTCCGGTCCCACCGGCGCTATGGCGGCGATACTGCTGTCAGTTTCTGCAAAGTTCGGTATCACCGGCGTGCTGACCGCGGGATTTCTGTCCGGTGCGATACTGATAGTCGCTGCGCTCTGCCGCGTCGGAAAGCTAGTAAGCTACCTGCCGGCGCCGGTCATCACGGGATTTACTTCCGGCATTGCGATAATCATTGCACTTGGTCAGATCGACAATTTCTTCGGAACTCACTCTGTCGGAGAGAATCAGATCTCAAAGATCGCGTCATATTTCACGGGAGAGGGCAGCTTCAATCCCAACTGGTGGGCAGTGATGTTCGGCGGTCTGGTCGTGCTTATCATGGTCGTCTATCCGAAGAAGTGGAATGCAGTCGTTCCCTCTTCTCTGGTGGGAATAATCGTGGCGCTTGTCGTTAATATGGTGTTTTTCGAACAGGGAACTGTAGCGGAGGTAGGAGCTATCCCCAGCAGCCTTATCACCGACGACAGTATAATCCGCAAGGGATTTGACTTTGCGAACATAACAAGCCTTATCATGCCGGCGGTTTCCATTGCGGCGCTCGGTATGATAGAGAGCCTGCTGTGCGGCGCGAGCGCAGGCAAGATGAAAGGCGAACGGCTTGACGCGAGCCGCGAGCTTGTTGCGCAGGGAATAGGAAACATGATAATCCCGCTGCTTGGCGGAGTTCCTGCAACTGCGGCTATCGCGAGAACATCCGTTGCCATAAAGTCCGGCGGACAGACAAGACTTGTCAGCGTGTTCCATTCTGTTGTACTGATACTTTCCATGTTCCTGCTCGGCGGCGTTATGAGCCGTATCCCGATGGCGGCGCTTGCGGGCGTACTCATGGTGACTGCATTCAGAATGAACGACTGGGCGGCTATAAAAAGCATTTTCAAGAAGAAGTTCAAGTCCTCCATCTCGCAGTATGTAATTACAATGGCGGCTACTGTTGTGTTTGACCTGACGGTTGCGATCGTTATCGGCGTTGTCGCTGCAATGGTAGTTTTCGTTGTAAAGAGCAGTGAGCTTCGCGTGACCTCCAGTGACATTGACGAGGATAAGCTTAAAGGCAAGGTAAGGTCAGGACATCACGAGGAATTCAAGGTCGTTTATGTATCTGGACCGCTGTTCTTCGGAACCCAGGAGAAGCTGTTAAATCAGCTGGAAGCGCTGGAGGGAAATCCGCAGGTGATCCTGTCGATGCGCGGCGTACCTACCGCTGATGATATTTCACTTGCAGAGCTGGAGCGGCTTTATAACGTGCTGCGCGAAAAGGGAACGCAGATATCGTTCACCGGCGTCCAGACCGCAGTTAGCGAGATGATGGACAGAGCCGGCTTCCGTGAGCGTATCGGCGAGGAGCATTTCTACTGGGACGCTGTAGCGGCTATCAAGGCTTTGGAAGTACGTGAGTATGGTTCAGATTACGCAGACTGACAAGTGACTGCCGATAAAGGCACATCTACGTCGTCAGCGCCAGTTTTGCAGGCACAAAGCCTAGTAAAACTGGCGCTTTCTAGCATCTGCACCTTTCTCAGCAGTTTGGAAAAGAAACGATAAAAAATCGAAGGGACGGTTTCATCGAAACAGTCCCTTTGTTTTATCAGAATTTCACGCTTCCCGGAATATCCGCCGGAGCGCTGACGAGTTCAGTAAACAGCTCGCTGTAGCTGACTTTCCCGGATTTGAGAAGCACAGCCCCGGCGCGCATGCTTACGGGGATTTCCTTTCCGTTGTGCTCCACAGTTTCGCCGTTGTGCGAGAGGATCTTCATTGCCAGCGTTTCCACGGCGGTTCTGTCGGAAAGTCCGGTCATCATAACGAATTCGTCGCCGCCTATGCGGAACATCAGCATTCCGTCGGAGCATTCGCGGTCGATGCGGCGCAGGCATTCAAGTATCACCTTGTCCCCGGCGTCGTGACCGAGGGTGTCGTTTATCTCCATGAGGTGCGAGGTGTCGAAGCTCAGTGCGTAGGTTCCCTGCCTGGATCTAATATAGTCGTATAGCTCGGAAATATCGTATTTGTTGGTCATGATAAGCTCTCCTTCACGCATAAAGTGCCTGGGGAGATCAAGCCGCGGACAAAGCCCGGAAAAGTGCCAGCTCCGGCGGTATTCCGACGGAGTTACGCCCCATACGCGGGAAAATGCCCGGGTAAAGGCTTCGGCGCTGCCCCAGCCGAATTCCATTGCGATGTCAAGCGCAGTGCGGCCGGTCTGCTGAAGCTCCCGGGCGGCTGCGGTTAGCCGTCGGCGCGTGACGTAATCCCCGACGCTTTTGTGAAATACGCTGCGGAACAGCTTTTGCAGTCCGGAGAGCGAGCAGCATGCGTTTTTCGCGCATTCCTCCTGCGAGAATTCCCCGGACAGGCTGTTTTCAATGTATTCCAGCGCGGAGGTAAGGGCGTTCAGCTTGTCGGCGTCCATGATGGTTCCCCTTTCGGTGCAGTTGTAAGCTTACAATTACATTATAGCGTAAAGGGTGGATTTTGTCTTGATAATTTCCGTAAATTCAGATGATCTCAGCGGCTTTTTCCGGAAGCTCGGCGAATTCGTGTATTTCCGGGACCGGGCGGTTCATCTGACCGAATCCATATGCCGCGCGTATGAACGGAACTCCCGCGAAATCCGCGGAATCAAGGTCGCCCTGGGTGTCGCCGATGTACACCGCCTTGTCTACCGAGTTACGCTCAATGACTAGCTTTATGTTCTCGCCCTTTGAAAGCCCGGTGGCGCCTGCGCTCTCAAAATCGTCGAACAGGTCGCGCATTTTCGCAAAGTCCAGGAAGCACTGGATATACCCGTCCTGGCAGTTGCTGACGATTATCAGCGTATAGCTTTCCCGGAGCTTTTCCAGCGTTTCGCGGAGCCTGGGGTAGAGATCGCCGCCGTGCTGCGCGATGTAATCCACTTCGTACGTCACGCACTCACGGAGCACCTTCTGGCGCAGCTCGTCCGGGGTGTTTGGCAGAGCAAGCGGGAAAATCTGATCCAGCGTCTTTCCCATGTAGCTGCGGGTATCAGCGGGAGTCAGTACCCGGGTTATCTCAGGGTATCTGCGGAATATTATGTTCCACGAAGCGCATACGCTCTCGCAGCTGTCCCACAGAGTGCCGTCAAGGTCGAAAATAAGAGCTTTTTTCATTTTTCTTCTCCTTTGTCGTGTTCATTATTGTAATTATACAATGAACTGGTGCGTTTGTCAATCGGCTTCATCACTCGCTGTCTATGCGGAATATTTCCTCATAGGACGTGTTAAGTATTGCTTTCAGCAGGATAATTTCATCTGGATAAAGATGTCGCTGACCAACTTCAATTTTGGCATATGCGCTTCGTGTTATGTCGCAGCCGTTGATCTGAAGTTTGCTGGCAACCTGCTCTTGCGTCAACCCTTTTTCTTCACGGATTTTACGGATATTGCTTCCGATGAGTGATTCGATTGTTTTGTTCATTTTTGCTAAATTCCTCCTCAAAAATTTGTGCTTGTATAGGTGCAAAAGTATTTGATTTAATTATAAGAGCGTGCTATAATAAAAATGCACTTATATAGGTGCAAAATAAGATCTTGGAGGTAATATTATGTCGAAATTTAGAAAAATCATGATGGCAAATTCTCAATACTGGATATGCCCACGTTGTCACACAACTAACTATAACTGCGACCTGCGATGTAAAGAATGCAACAATCGTCGTCCGTTCTGAGTAACTTGCACGAAATATTTTGCCGCCTCACAATGAGGCGGCATTTTCTTTTTGACAAAAGGCTACGGCTTATACCGCTGGAAAAAAGCCTTGCATTTTTTCAGCAAGTGTGATATACTAAATAAGATAATGCAGTTTTATGCCCATTTGCGGCATTACTGCGGTAAACAGGAGATGCATAAATGCCAAAGGAAAACAATTACAATGATCTCGTGTCGCTGAAAGGCCCTGACCAGGTTCGTCTGCGCCCGGGAGTTATTTTCGGTTCGGACAGCGTGGACGGCTGCCGTCACTCGGTGTTCGAGATAATCTCGAACTCCATCGACGAGGCGCGCGAGGGCTACGGAAAGCGCATAATCATTACGCTGCACGCCGATAAGTCCATAACCGTCGAGGACTATGGACGCGGTATCCCGATAGATTTCAACAAGGCTGAGGATAAGTTCAACTGGGAGCTTGCGTTCTGCACGCTGTATGCGGGAAGTAAGTACAATAACAACTCCGGCGGAAACTATTCGTTCGCCCTGGGACTTAACGGTCTGGGACTCTGTGCGACTCAGTTCGCAAGCGAATACATGGAAGTCGAGAGCCGGCGCGGTCAGTGGAATTACTCCCTGCGCTTCGAAAAGGGATTCAACGTCACTCCGGACGAGCGCGGATTCAAGAAGTCCCGCGGCGACGGCACCACCGGTACTAAGATACACTGGAAGCCGGATCTTGAGGTATTCACGGATATCAACATCGGCGCGGAGTACCTCGCGGATATCCTGCGCAGACAGGCGGTAGTCAACGACGGCGTGGAGCTTGTTTTAAAGGACGAGCACGAGGACGGCACATTCACCGAGCAGATATTCTGCTATGAAAACGGAATCAGCGACTATCTGCTGGAAGTAGTCGGCGAGAAGTCGCTGACAACTCCCCAGCACTGGACCGCCGAGCGCCAGGGCCGCGACCGCGAGGACAAGGACGAATACAAGCTGAAAATGAACGTCGCGTTTACGTTCAGCAAGGAAGTCCAGTTCATTGAGCACTATCACAACTCCAGCTGGCTGGAGCACGGCGGAAGCCCGCAGAAAGCGCTCCAGAAAGCGTTCCTGTCCCAGATAGACGGCTACCTTAAAAACGGAAACAAGTACAACAAGGGCGAGAAGAGCATAAAGTGGGAGGACATTGAGGACTGTCTGGTGTTCATCTCGAACAACTTTTCCACCCAGGCAAGCTACGAGAACCAGACGAAAAAGGCGGTAACAAACGAGTTCATCACCGAAGCGATGACTGAATGGCTGAAACATCAGCTGGAAGTCTACTTTCTTGAGAACCCCGACGAAGCCGTGAAGATAGGCACCCAGGTGCTGATAAACAAGCGCTCCCGCGAGAACGCCGACAAGGTGCGCCAGAGCACGCTCCAGAAGCTCACCGGAACCATCGACCTCACCAACCGCATAGACAAGTTCGTTGACTGCCGCAGCAAGGACGTTTCCCGCCGCGAAGTCTACATCGTGGAGGGTGATTCCGCGCTGGGTTCTGTAAAGCTCGCCAGGGACGCGGAGTTCCAGGCGGTCATTCCGGTTCGCGGTAAGATACTGAACTGCCTTAAGGCAAGCTACGACAAGATATTCAAGAGCGAGATAATCACGAATCTGATAAAGGTGCTGGGCTGCGGTGTGGAGGTCAAGACAAAGGCTAACAAGCAGCTTTCCACATTCAATCTTGACAATCTGCGCTGGAACAAGATAGTAATATGCACCGATGCCGACGAGGACGGATTCCAGATACGCACGCTGATACTCACGATGATACAGGAGCTGTGTCCCACGCTCATCGAAAAGGGATTTGTCTACATCGCGGAGTCCCCGCTGTACGAGATAACCACGAAGGAGCGCACTTATTTCGCCTACACTGAGCCGGAAAAGACGAAGATACTCGGCATGATAGGCGACGCGAAGTACACCATTCAGCGAAGCAAAGGTCTTGGTGAGAACGACCCGGATATGATGAGCCTTACCACTATGAACCCCGAGACCCGCCGTCTGATAAAGGTAAACCCGACTGACGTCGAGGCAACGCGCGAGATGTTCGACGTGCTCCTTGGCAACGACCTTGAAGGACGTAAGCGTTTCATCAAGGAAAACGGCAGCAAATATCTTGCCGCCGCTGATATCAGTTAAATTCCACGATAAAGGAAGATAGAATTGAAGAAAAACACTCCAAAGAAGCAGCCCAAGAGGTTCAGCTCTCCCATAGCCGGAGCATACATCGAGGGCAGCGGAATAGTCGAGCAGAAGGACATCGTAAGCACCCTGGAAGAAAACTACATGCCCTATGCGATGAGCGTCATCGTCAGCCGTGCGCTGCCGGAGATAGACGGCTTCAAGCCCTCTCACCGCAAGCTGCTCTATACGATGTATAAGATGGGACTTCTGACCGGAAACCGCACGAAGTCCGCGAATATCGTAGGTCAGACCATGAGATTGAACCCCCACGGCGACGCTGCGATATACGAAACGATGGTGCGTCTTGCGCGCGGAAATGAAGCGCTCCTGCACCCGTATGTTGACAGCAAGGGAAACTTCGGCAAGGCGTATTCCCGCGACATGGCGTACGCGGCTTCCCGATACACCGAAGCGAAGCTGGAGCCGATAAGCGGCGAGCTTTTCGCAGAGATAGACAAGGACGCCGTGGACATGGTGCCCAACTACGACAACACCATGCTGGAGCCGAGCCTTTTCCCGGTCAGATACCCGGCGGTGCTGGTCAACAGTAATTTCGGACTTGCCGTATCAATGGCAAGCAACATCTGCTCGTTCAATCTCAGTGAGATATGCGAAACCACCATCGCGCTGATGAAAGACCCGGAGCACAACGCGCTTTCCACGCTGAAAGGTCCGGACTTCCCGGGCGGCGGCTACATCGTCTACGACGAGGCCGAGATGAACAAGATATATCGCACCGGTACGGGTGCGGTGAAAGTCCGCGCGGTGTACAACTACGACCCGGACGCGCGCTGCATTGAGGTAACGCAGATACCTCCGACAACCACTATCGAAGCGATAATCGACAAGGTGGTCGAGCTTGTCAAGGACGGCAAGGTCAAGGAGATATCCGACGTCCGTGATGAGACCGACCTTTCCGGTCTGCGCCTGGCGTTCGACCTGAAAAAGGGACAGGATCCCGACGCAGTTATGAACAAGCTGTTCAGACTGACTCCGTTACAGGATAACTTCAACTGTAATTTCAACGTGCTGATAAACGGAACTCCGCGCGTTATGGGCGTTTATGAGATACTCAACGAGTGGACGATATTCCGCCGCGACTGCGTAAAGCGCCGTGTGGCGTTCGACCTTAAAAAGAAGAAAGAGAAGCTGCACCTGTTAAACGGTCTGAAAAAGATACTTCTCGATATCGACTACGCGATAAAGCTCATACGTGAGACCGACGAGGAATCCGAGGTAGTGCCGAATCTTATGATAGGCTTCGGTATCGACGAGGTGCAGGCGGAGTACGTCGCAGAAATCAAGCTGCGCCATATCAACCGCGAATATATTCTCAAGCGCACACAAGAAACCGCCGACCTCGAAAAAGAGATAGCGGACATGGAGGATATCCTCGGCAATGACAGCCGCGTCAATAAGCTGATAATCGAGGAACTCCGCGACATCTCCAAGAAATATGGACAGCCGCGCCGCACCATGTTCCTGTACGACGTGGAGGAATCCGCAGCGGATATTGAGGAGCCGGTCAAGTACGGGCCGGTCAATATATTCCTCACCAGGGAGGGTTACTTCAAGAAGATAACCCCGCAGTCGCTGCGCATGAGCAATCAGCATAAGCTCAAGGAAAACGACGAAATAATCTATTCCGGCGAGGTCAACGGCGGCGCGGAGCTGCTGTTCTTCACGGACAAGCACCAGGTCTACAAGACCCGCTGCGCTGATTTTGACGAAACAAAGGCGAGCACGATGGGCGACTACATTCCTGCGAAGCTCGGTTTCGACGACGGCGAGAGCATACGCTTCATGGCGGTGACGGAAGATTACAGTGAAACGCTCGTGATGTTCTTCCGCAACGGTAAGTGCGCTAAGGTGCCGCTTTCCAGCTACGAAACCAAGACGCGCCGCAGGAAGCTTTCCGGCGCATACTCCGATCTTTCGGAGCTTGTGGGGATATTCCTTATAAAGGGCGAGGCGGATTTCGTACTGAAGTCAACCGCTGGCAAGGCATTGACGTTCAATACCGCGCTTGTGCTTCCCAAGGCTGCGCGCGATACCCAGGGCGTACAGGTAATGCGCCTTACAAAGGCGGAGCTTGCGGGGGCTTATCCCGCGGAGCAGAGCGGCGTAAAGGACGTTGAAGCGCTGCGTATCAAGTCCATTCCCTCGGCGGGAACTGCGACAGATGAAGACATAGACCAGATAACACTCATGTAAAAAAACGGAGGACATAAAATGCTTACAGATATTGAGATCGCACAGCAGGCGAAAATGAAGAAGATAACCGAGATCGCGGCAAATCTCGGCATCGAGGAGGACGAAGTTGAGCAGTACGGCCACTACAAGGCGAAGCTGAACCAGAAGCTTTTCAACAGGCTTGCAGACAAGCCGGACGGAAAGCTGATACTCGTTACCGCCATCAATCCTACTCCGGCAGGCGAGGGCAAGACCACAACTTCCGTCGGTCTGTGCGAAGCCATGAACAAGACTGGCAGAAAGGCTATCCTGGCTCTGCGTGAGCCGTCCCTCGGCCCGGTATTCGGAATCAAGGGCGGAGCCGCAGGCGGCGGTTATTCCCAGGTAGTCCCGATGGAGGACATAAACTTGCACTTCACCGGCGATATGCACGCCATCACCGCTGCAAACAACCTGCTCGCAGCTCTCATGGATAATCATATCCAGCAGGGCAACGCGCTCGGCATAGACGTACGCAGGATCCTCTTTAAGCGCGTTCTGGATATGAACGACAGAGCGCTTCGCAACATTGTTATCGGCATGGGCGGCAAGGTCAACGGAATCCCGCGCGAGGATCATTTCCAGATAACCGTTGCAAGCGAGATAATGGCAATTCTCTGCCTTGCTTCCGACCTGGAGGACTTAAAGGAGCGCCTGGGCAATATCCTGGTTGCTTACACATATTCCGGGGAGCCCGTTTTCGCGCGCGACCTGCACGCAGTCGGCGCAATGACCGCGCTTCTCAAGGACGCCATCAACCCAAACCTCGTACAGACTCTCGAGGGCAACCCTGCGCTTATCCACGGCGGTCCGTTCGCGAACATCGCGCACGGCTGCAACTCTGTGAGAGCGACAAAGCTTGCTATGAAGCTCGCTGATTACACCATCACCGAGGCTGGCTTCGGCTCTGACCTCGGCGCTGAGAAATTCTTTGACATCAAGTGCCGTTACGCTGGTCTGAAGCCGGATTGCACCGTGCTTGTAGCGACTATCCGTGCACTGAAGTACAACGGCGGCGTTGCAAAGCCCGACCTCACTAAGGAGAACGTAGAAGCGCTCGAAAAGGGCATCGTGAACCTCGGCGTACACATTGAGAACCTTAAGAAGTTCGGAGTGCCGGTAGTCGTTGCGATAAACCACTTCTACACCGATACCGACGCTGAAATTGCAGTCGTTAAGGATTACTGCGAGAAGCACGGCGCTAAGGTCGCATTCTCCGATGTGTTCCTCAAGGGCGGCGAGGGCGGAATCGAGCTTGCCAACGCAGTCATTGAGACCATCGAGGGCACGAAGAGCGAATACAAGCCCCTGTACGATGAAAAGCTCACCGTCAAGGAGAAGCTGGACATCATTGCAAAGGAGATCTACCGCGCTGACGGAGTGAACTTCACTTCCAAGGCTGCAAAGGCACTCAAGGAGATCGAAGCGCTCGGTCTGGACAGAGTTCCGGTATGCGTTGCAAAGACGCAGTACTCTCTGTCCGACGACCCGGCAAAGCTCGGCAAGCCGGAGCACTTCACCATCACCGTCAGCGACGTTAGAGCCTCCGCAGGCGCCGGATTTGTCGTAGTCTACACCGGCGACGTTATGGTAATGCCGGGTCTGCCGAAAGTCCCCGCTGCCGACAACATCGACGTTGACGCTGACGGAAAGATAACCGGTCTGTTCTGATGGAAGAATACGTTGAATACATCTCCCGCAGTCCCGAGGATACCGCGCGTATAGCCGCGGAGGTGGCTTCGCAGCTGCGGGCGGGGGACATAATCCTCTACGAGGGCGACATGGGCGCGGGTAAGACCACGTTCACAAAGGGGCTGGCGGCGGCGCTGGGGATCACTGACCCGGTAACAAGCCCGACTTTCGCGCTGGTGAATGAGTACCCTGAGGGGCGTATCCCGCTGTTCCATTTCGATCTGTACCGTATCGATAGCTACGACGATCTGTACGCGATCGGGTTCTTTGATTACCTTGACCGCGGGGGGATAATTGCTGCGGAGTGGAGCGAGAACATAGAAGGCATCGAGCAGGAGCTTGCGGGGGACGATTCCCGCACGATACTGAAAATACGCATCGAGAAATCCGGCGAGAACGAGCGGCGCATAAAAGTCAGCGGACATATCGTCTGCCCGCTGTGCGGCGGAGAAGTAGTACGCGCCAGGGTGAAAAGCTCCGGGGACGAAGTGCGTATCTGCGAGGGCTGTAATGCGCTCTGGACGGAGCCGCGCATTTCCGCCGACAACAGCACGACCTTCACGCACTACATGGAAAGCCACGGAATGAAGCCGTACTGGAACGAGCTTGAAAACAAAAAGTACCTGTAATTCAGTCCGGCGAAATAAGGAAGTGATATCATGATATTAGGAATAGACAGTTCCGCGATAAGCGCGGGCTGCGCCCTTATGGACGACAGCGGCAGGATAATCGCAGAGCAGTTTCTCAATACAAAGCACACGCATTCTCAGACGCTTCTGCCGATGGTGGAGAGCATGATGAAATGCGCCGGAGTTACTATCGCTGATATCGACGCGGCGGCTGTGACTGTTGGTCCCGGGTCGTTCACCGGGCTGCGTATCGGAGTTTCGACCGTAAAGGGAATGTGCTTCGGCGCGGGAAAGAAGTGCGTTGCAGTATCCTCCCTGGAAGCTATCGCATATAATTTTCCCGGAATCGACGGCACGATAGTATGCTGTATGGACGCGCGCTGCGGGCAGGTGTATAACG
>Ga0129310_1003109_pt1 | contig 11113 bp, 10 predicted proteins | sample Go1ome_2_FD_94433 | JGI IMG/M metagenome (GOLD analysis project Ga0129310, IMG submission 94433) | Western lowland gorrila individual fecal microbial communities from Wisconsin, USA - Go1022A metagenome | ecosystem: Host-associated > Mammals > Digestive system > Large intestine > Fecal | place...
CCCTTCACCTTGCGGAAAATCTGCATGAATTCCTTACCCGTAATGGTTTCCTTCTCAATCAGGAATGCCGCAATCTGGTCCATGGCATCCTTATTGTCGCTCAGCAGGCTGATTGCCTCATGATAGGAATCCTTAAGTATCTTCATGACTTCCTTGTCAATCTCCGCCGCCGTGGCATCACCGCAGTTCAAAACATTGCGTCCGGTCAGGTACTGGTTTTCCTGTGACTCCAGGCCCATAAGGCCGAACTTCTCGGACATGCCGTATTGGGTAACCATGGCCCTGGCCAGATTAGTGGCCTGCTGGATATCATTGGCAGCCCCGGTGGTGACTGTTTCAAACACAATCTCCTCAGCAGCGCGTCCGGCCATCAGTTCCACCAGCCTTGCCTGGAGTTCCTTCTTGGTATTCAGGTACTTCTCTTCCTCAGGCACGTTCATCACATAACCCAAAGCGCCCATGGTCCTTGGCACGATGGTAATCTTCTGTACCGGCTCTGAGTGTTTCTGAAGGGCGCTGACAAGGGCGTGGCCCACCTCATGGTAAGATACGATGCGGCGTTCCTCCTTGCTCATAATCCTGTCCTTCTTCTCCTTACCTACCAGCACAACCTCCACAGCCTCAAACAGGTCCTTCTGCGAAACCGCGCTGCGGCCATGCTTAACCGCATTGATGGCAGCCTCATTCATCATATTGGCCAGATCGGCGCCCACTGCGCCTGAGGTGGCCAGGGCAATATCCTTAAAATCCACGCTCTCATCCAGAAGCACATCCTTGGAATGCACCTTAAGGATGTTGATACGTCCATTCAGGTCGGGTTTATCCACAATGACACGCCTGTCAAAACGTCCGGGACGCAGCAGGGCCGGGTCCAGGATTTCCGGACGGTTGGTCGCGCCAAGCACCAGCAGTCCCTTGGTGGAATCAAAACCATCCATCTCGGAAAGAAGCTGGTTCAGCGTCTGCTCACGCTCGTCATTACCGCCCATACGGCTGTCACGGCTGCGGCCAATGGCATCAATCTCATCAATGAAAATAATACAGGGCGCATTCTCCGTTGCATTCTTAAACAGGTCGCGGACACGGGACGCGCCGACACCCACGAACATTTCCACGAAGTCAGAACCGGACAGGGAATAGAAGGGCACATGGGCCTCGCCTGCCACTGCCTTTGCAAGCAGGGTCTTACCGGTTCCCGGAGGTCCCACAAGCAGGGCTCCCTTGGGAAGCTTTGCGCCTATCTTGGTATATTTGCCGGGATTGTGCAGAAAATCCACAATCTCGGTCAGGGATTCCTTGGCCTCGTCCTCCCCGGCCACATCCTTGAAAGTGACCCCGGTCTCCTTTTGCACATACATCTTGGCGTTGCTCTTGCCCACGCCCATGATTCCGCCGCCGCCCATCCGCTTCATGGTAAAATTCATGAGGAACAGCAGGAACAGGAATGGAACCGCATAATTAAGGAGTACCAGCAAAAGGGTATTGGCATCCTTGTTTTCCTGATGTGTCTCCACATTATTTTCCAGGAAACGGTCCACGAACTTATAATCCCCCGGCACCTTCACCACATAGTAATCCAAATCCTGGGAATACTTAGCATTGTCCTTCTTTGGTACAACTGTAATCTCGGTGCCGCCTATCTTGATGGATTCCACTTCGCCGCCGTCCACCATTTTGACAAATTCATTGTAGGACAGTTCCTGGCGTTTCTTGGAATTCAGGTAGGAGTTCATCCAGCTCACCAGTCCAAATGTAAGCAGTGCAGCAATCAGCAGCATGGTGATGGTCTGCCAGTTGCTCTTCATATTCGGATCTTGTTTGTTTTTATTATCCATATCGTACAGATTCTCCCTCTGAATGGGCCCATCTATCATTTACCAACAAAAACCCATTCTCTACCATTATAGTGTCAGTCTCCCCATAAATCAAGGAAAGAACAATTAATTTTCTTAAATTTTCACAAAATCTCCTAGATTTATTTTTCATGCCGATGTATAATGTATCAGTTATTTTTTTGATACTATCATCATAGACGTCACACAAATCAAAAAGGAGGTATCCCCACCATGCCAGTCAAGTACGTATTTGTTACCGGCGGCGTTGTCTCCGGTCTGGGAAAAGGCATTACAGCCGCATCCCTGGGCCGCCTGTTAAAAGCCAGAGGCTACAAGGTAACCATGCAGAAGTTCGACCCCTACATCAACATTGACCCCGGCACCATGAACCCGGTCCAGCACGGAGAAGTGTTTGTGACAGATGACGGCGCCGAAACAGACCTGGACCTTGGCCACTACGAGCGCTTTATCGATGAAAGCCTTACCAGGAATTCCAATGTGACCACAGGAAAGGTCTACTGGACCGTTCTCCACAAAGAGCGCCGCGGAGACTTCGGCGGCGGCACCGTTCAGGTAATCCCCCATATTACCAACGAAATCAAAAGCCGCTTCCACCGCAACTATTCTGAGACAGAAACAGAAATTGCCATCATTGAGGTTGGCGGTACCGTGGGCGACATTGAGAGCCAGCCTTTCCTTGAAGCCATCCGCCAGTTCCAGCATGAAGCAGGTCCCGGTAATACCTGCATCATCCATGTGACCCTGATACCTTACCTGAAAGCTTCTGAGGAGCTTAAGACAAAGCCGACCCAGGCCAGCGTCAAGGATCTTCAGGGAATGGGCATCCAGCCCGATATCCTTGTCTGCCGCTCTGAAAAACCTCTGGACAAGGGCATCAAAGACAAGATTGCCCTGTTCTGCAACGTTCCCCCTCACCACGTTCTCCAGAATCTGGATGTGGACGTGCTTTATGAAGTTCCCCTTGTCATGGAAAAAGAACACCTTGCCCAGTCAGCATGCGAATGCCTGGATCTGCCGTGCCCAGAACCCGACCTGGCAGGATGGCAGGATATGATTGACGCATGGAAACACCCGGTAACAGAAGTAACCGTTGCCCTGGTAGGTAAATACATCCAGCTGCATGATGCTTATATTTCCGTGGTTGAGGCCTTAAAGCACGGCGGCGTTGCCAATCATGCAAAGGTCAATATCAAGTGGGTAGACTCAGAGCATGTCACGGAGGCCAACGCCCCCCAGGTCTTTCATGATGTAAAAGGAATCCTGGTGCCTGGCGGATTTGGTGACCGGGGCATTGACGGCAAGATATACGCCATCCAGTATGCCCGCGAACACGGTATTCCATTCCTGGGACTCTGCCTTGGCATGCAGCTCTCCATTGTGGAGTTTAGCCGCAATGTGATTGGCCTCAGGGACGCACACAGTGTTGAACTGGATCCGTCCACCACCCATCCGGTCATACACCTGATGCCGGAACAGGATGGCGTTGAGGACATCGGCGGCACCTTAAGGCTTGGTTCCTACCCATGCGTCCTGGACAGATCCTCCATGGCATATGGACTTTACCAGGAAGAAACCATCCACGAACGCCACAGGCACCGTTATGAGGTAAACAATGATTACCGCGGCCTGCTCACCAAGAACGGCATGAAGCTGTCCGGCCTTTCACCGGACGGACGCATCGTGGAAATGGTGGAAATCCCTTCCCATCCATGGTTCATTGCCACCCAGGCCCACCCCGAGCTCAAATCCAGGCCCAACCGTCCCCATCCGCTGTTCAGGGGGTTCATAGAAGCCGCGCTGAACGCATGATCCGATAAATGCATGGATTGATATATGCATGATTCGATAAACGGATAGACAGGCCAAAACAGCGGACAGGCAGCCAATTCACACCGGCTGCCTGTCCATTCCCCTTATTCCATGCCATACACACCAGGCAGGCATTTCCACCAAAGGGTTTCCTCCTGTCTGTATCTGACAAATCCACAGCGTATAAGCACACGCTGGGAAGCAGTGCCCTGTTTATCCGTTTCTGCGGTTACCCGCCTGACACCCTCCTGGCTAAAAGCCCAGCCGCACATGGCTTTTACTGCTTCCGTCATATATCCTTTATGCTCAAACTCATTTCCCAGCCCATAACCGATTTCGACCTCACCGTTTTCATCCGGCGTCCCCTTAAAATCAGCGGACCCCACAACAACCCTGTCACTTTTGCGTATTAACAGCCAAAAACTGTGCCAGCAATAATCCATTGGATTACATTCCGTTATCTTCAGCTGTTCTTCTACAATATGCAGGAACATCCCTTCCATAGGTTCTGCCTTATAACTGCAACCAAGCCTCTTCTCAAGTCCTGGGATATCCTCTGTCCACATCCTGAGAAGCTCCGCACGCAATGGCACCAGCTCCAGCCGTTCTGTCTCCAGCATCTCCATTTCCATCCCCTCCGTTTCCAAACAATCTCCTAATTATAACTATCCCAATCATATATTTCCCAGTATAACCTTACTGCCGCTGCACAAACTATCCATAAACACAAAGCGGAGGTAATGCCATGAATGACCCAGAAAACAAATCACCGGAAAAAGACCCCTTTGATATCAACATCCAGGCCTGTTCCACTATGGACTGCACCGGCCTGATTCCCTCTTTGCCCCAGGACGAGGCAGAGCAGGAAGCATATGAGGATCTTTATCCCTATATAACAATGGCGGTAAAGGATGAGGGGGATATGGAAGGATAAATCCCAGATACATCCGTCCGTAAGGGATAGTATGAAAAACGGGGAAGAGGACCCTTGCCAGAATAACAGCAGGCTTAGGTACTTTTCCCCTTATTTTATAAATGATTGATTCGGCCCGTATATCAGCCATGCATAAACCGGCTCAGGAATTCCTGGGTCTGCCTGTCCTTAGGCGCTCCGAATATCTGTTCCGGCGCTCCTTCTTCCACGATGACACCCCCGGCCATGAATACCACATGGCTGGATACATCCCTGGCAAAAGCCATCTCATGGGTTACGATAATCATGGTCAGGCCTTCTCCTGCCAGCTTGCGCATGACCTCCAGGACCTCCCCCACCATCTGGGGATCCAGCGCCGAGGTCGGCTCGTCAAAGAGAAGTACCTCCGGCTCCATTGCAAGGGCCCTTGCAATGGCTACCCTCTGCTTCTGCCCGCCGGAAAGCTGTCTTGGCTTTGCATTGATGTAGGGCGCCATCCCCACCTTTTCCAGATAATACATGGCGTTCTTCTGGGCTTCTGATTTGTTCTTTTTCAGGACCTTGGTCTGCCCTATGATACAATTCTCAAGTACCGTCATGTTGTTAAACAGGTTAAAGTTCTGGAAAACCATGCCCACCTTGGAGCGGTACTGGGGCGCATTCACCTTTTTGTCCGCAATGTTGGTGCCATGGTAGGCAATCTCTCCCGTGGTAGGTGTCTCCAGCAGGTTCAGGCACCGCAGGAGCGTGGACTTTCCGGAACCGGACGCGCCGATGATACAGGTAACATCCCCGCTGCTGACAGAAAAATCAATATCCTTAAGAACCAGGTTGGTGCCAAAGGTCTTGCTCAAATGACGGATTTCTAAGATATTATCACCCTTCATCTTGCATCCTCCTTATTCTTGGCCTTATCATCCGGAAAACGGTACATGCCGCTGGTATATGCCAGGGTATCCGTGGTGGCCAGGTCGAAGTTGTCCGCCCCGTCCATCCGGTCCTCCCACCAGCGAAGAATCCTGGAACAGGTAAATGTCATGATGAAGTACATGATCATCGTGATGGTATAGGTCTCAAAGTTCATATAAAGAGCACCTGCAGCAGCCTTTGTCTTGTAAAGCAGCTCCGTGACGCCAATGACGGAAAGCACGCAGCTGTCCTTGATATTAATAATCAGGTTATTGCCGATCTGGGGCATGATATTGCGCAGGGCCTGAGGCAGGATTACATAAATCATGGTCTGCACATGGGTCATTCCGATGGACTTGGCCCCCTCGGTCTGTCCCAGGTCAATGGAAAGGATTCCGCCCCTGACCGTTTCCGCCATATATGCGCCCGTATTGATGGAGAGGATGAAATACGCAGCCCCCCACATGGACATATCAATGCCTAACAGAGGCAGAAGCCCGAAGTAGATGAACATGGCCTGGGCCATCATGGGCGTCCCGCGGAAAAATTCCACATAGGCGTTGAGAATCAGCTTTACAATCCAAAGCAATACCCTCTTGACCGGATTGTCCCCCTTTCCGCAGGGTATGGTCTGCACAATACCAACGGCAAAACCGATGATACAGCCCACCAATGTGCCGACCAGGGCAATCCTCATGCTGACGCCGGCGCCCTGCAGCATTGACATACCATATTTGTTGAATACGACCATTACACGGCCGAAAAAGTCTGTAGGCATATCCTTTCTCCTTACTGTCTTTGCGTACTTTGCTGATTAATTCGCTAATGGCTGTACAGAAATCGCCTCATCCATCATGCTGGAGAAGTCATCCTTTGTCATCTTGGAAAGTACGCTGTTGATTGCTTCCTGTAACTCAGTATTGCCCTTCTTTAAGGAAATACCGATGTTGATATCTTCCTCTGTTACCTGGAAATCATCTGCGCCGCCGCCAAACTCAAGCATCTTGAAGTTGGGGTATGCAACCAGGGCGCCCTTGCCGGTTGGCTGGTCCGTTACAACCAGGTCGCATTTGTCGGCGTTCAGGGACATCAGCATGTCCGGTGCGCTTGCAGTTGCTGCCAGTATATTGGCTCCCTCAATCTGGGGCAGGCAGGTATTGTACCAGATAGTGCTCTGCTGGGAAGTACAGGTTGCGCCCGCCAGGTCGGCAACGCTCTTTGCATCCGCATACTTGCTGCCTTCCTTCACCAGGGTAACAATGGTTGCATAGTAATACGGCTCAGTAAAATCAACTGCCTGAAGACGCTCGGATGTGATGGACTGTCCTGCGATGACACAGTCAACCTTGCCGGTTGTTACGGCCGGAATCAGGGAATCCCAGTCCAGACGTACGATTTCCAGGTCATATCCCAGTTCCTCACAGATTTTCTTTGCCATCATGACATCATATCCGTATGCGAACTCATTGCTGTCAGCAATGGGTACGGCGCCGTTGGCGTCATCGGGCTGTGTCCAGTTATATGGTGCATAGGCGCACTCCATGGCAACCCTTAAGGTCTTTTTCTCCCCGGATGCTTCTGCTGCGCCGGCAGCCTCACTTTCACCGGATGCCGCGGTTGACGCCGCTTTATCACCCTGGGCCTCGGTTGCTGCCGCGGTGGTGTCTGCGGTACTGCTTCCGCCGCATGCTGTCAGGGAACCTGCGGCCAGGACGCCTGCCAGAACCATGCCTAATACTTTCTTTGCATTCATTTTCATAATAATCTCTCCTCTTTGATTGAAACTATGCCGGTATGGCTGTTTAAGAAAAAAGCCACACCCATCCACACAGGTATGACTCCAATGTCATCTGATGACCGGCAATTTCCTAAACAGTTTAACCTTGCCCTATTATCCCTCGCACACTTTCATTTCTTAATATAAATGTGCCTAACGTGCTAAGTATAGCATAACTCGTCCTGATTTCCAATACCTATTTATGCTTTTTTATGCGTAAAAGCAGTATAAATATTTGTAAAAACAGCCACTAATCCACCAATTTGGATTTGTGGCTGCTAAAAAGTCAGTTTTCCTGCCCCTGGTCCCCTTTTGTCCCTGCGGCAGCGGCCTGGGCCTTTTCCTTCATTAAATCATCCATCTTTTGGAGGAAATCCTCATCCGGCCCAATCTCATTGCCGTCCTCATCCACCTCCACTGCAAACAGGAAGGTCCTGGCATCGTTTATCTCGTAGCTGCAGGTAACCAGGGTATACAATGTCCTTGCCGGATATGTAACATCCTCTGCAAATGAACATGGCTTAACCATCTCATGTACAAATGCGTCAAAGGATTCCTGGGATTTAAACCGCGTCTTGCGTACAATGGGCTCTGCCTCCCCGTAATAGCAGGCAACTGCCTTAAGCTTAATCTCACGGTCCGGCGTGTAGATGCTGAAATACTGGTGTTCCTTAAAATACTTCTCATCCTTATAATATATCACATCTTTGAACATGCTGCCGTTTTTCATATTGTGCCCGTACAGGATGTTGTTGCGGCCCACAAAATCCCCCTGGCTTTCAAAATCCAGGTAAATGGACCCGCCCACGCTCTCTTTTCCATAAAAATCATGGTTCAGATAAAAATCATTGTCCGTTCCCTGGACAATGGGATAATCAATATTGGTGCCCGGTATCTTTATCCAGCCCACGGTATCCGGATTCTCCTCCATCAATTCCTCAAAATGGATGGGGGAAACATACGGCTCTGTCTCAGGCTCTGTCTCCACAGGCGCCGGGGGCGTCTCCGTCTCCACAGGCGCGGTTGTCTCCCTGGCAAGCTCCGCCAGACGCTCATACTCCTCCTGTGCCCGTTTATCCTCCAGATAGCTGTGAAGGCTTAAACCTCCGCTGATCAGCATGACTGCGGCCAACAGGATGATGACAATCCTGCGTGCCCTGCTTCTGCCCTTGTTCTGCTCCATCTATGCCTGTCTTTCCTTTCCAGTTCTGATTCTGTCACGTATCACGCCAATACGGCTGCCGTCCCTTCCGGTTCCTCATCCCATGCCTCGCTGCAAAGCGCCGCGTCCTGCATCAGCAGAAGCATCTCCAGAAAGCTGCGGAAGCTTACCTGACAACGTTTTTCCTTCCAGCATATGGTTCCCTGCCAGGTGGCATTCCGCCTGAAAAGTATGCGGACCACAAATGTGGCGGGACCAAAATTACCTGCGCTGACCGTTACGGTCCTTGGTACGATCAGTTTCTCCTCCTCCGCCCCCACAGGCAGGGGATTCAGCATATAGCCGATTTCTTCCCTTAAATCAAACTCATTGCAGAAATCCATCCTTTTATCCACTGCCGGATGGGATACATCCCCGCTCATGGCAAAGTCCTCATAATTGCGTACAATCACTTCACACATCTTCTTACCAAGGCCAAAGGGATTCTCCCCTCCATCGCCCCCAAGTGTCCTGTTAAAATACTCCATCAGTTCCAGGAAACTTAAAAAGGGAAAAATCTTCCCGTCCTTTAAATTCTTTATATCGCCCTGCCATGTTGCGTGGAACCGGTACTTTACATGAAGCCTGAATTCCCCCAGACTTCCCTCTGTCTTTTTTTCTTCCACGTCCTGACTGTCAGAAATGTCCCTGCTTTTCCCAGGCAGGTACTTTTTATGGAAGTTCCTCTGGTCCACACTTTTCATCGGGTAGTGAAGCCGTTCAAACATCCCTTCCAATATGAATGCCATCTCAGAGAGACTCCGAAACTGCAGTCCGTGGTCCAGGCTGCTATGATAAACCTGTCCCCTCAACAGGCGTCCGTCAAAACCGTCTATGCTTATGGTATAATATTTGTATGACTCCTGCAGTGCCCCTGTTCGCGAAACAGACATATATTCACCTACTTTTCTGTAAAATAATAGAAAATGTCCCATTTATCCTGATAACAGTATAACAGCAGCCGGTTACATTCCGGTTACAAAACTTCCTTTTCATGAAACTTTTTTTGATTTTTTTCCTGGACATTTCCATTATTGATTAGTATACTAAAGTGTAGTATTCCGTAATGCAAAGGAGAAGCGCCATGATAACATCAGCTTCAGAAGAAAAGCCCACCATCCATGTCAATACCCTGGGCGGTTTCTCAATAAAGGTTGGTGATAAAGAGATAACCGACAACAGCAATCAGTCTAAGAAGCCCTGGTGCCTTTTAGAGTATCTTGTTGTGTTCCAAAAAAAAGATATCAGTCCCAATGAACTGATTAATATAATATGGTCAGATGACCCGGGAGTCAATCCCGGCGGCGCATTAAAGACCCTGATGTTCCGTTCCCGTAAGCTCCTTGACCCCCTGGGGCTTCCGCCCCAGAAACTGCTGGTGCAGCAAAGGGGTTCCTATGCCTGGACCCAGGAATATCCTACGGTTCTGGACATTGATGAATTTGAGTCCATCTGTACCAGGGCAATCAACCAGCCCCATGGCGGGGATGACATCCTTAAGCTCTGTCTTGAGGGCCTGTCCCTTTACAAAGGTGATTTCCTTCCAAAGGCAGAATATGAATCCTGGGTCATCCCGATCAGCACGTACTATCACTCCCTTTATCAGAAGCTGGTGTATAAAACAGTGGATCTGCTGCTGGAGCGGGAAGATTTTTCACAGATTACCTCCATCTGCCAGTCCGCAGTGGGAATCGAACCATTTGATGAGGAATTCCACTACTATCTGGTATATTCCCTGTACAAGGACGGGCATACCAGCCAGGCCATTGAAGAATACAACCATACCATGGATTTATTCTACAATGAATTCTCCATCTCCCCGTCGGACCATTTTAAGAATTTATATAAAACAATCCGAAGCAAGGAGCAGGGCATCAACACCAACCTGGATTCCATCCAGGAGACGCTGCGGGAAGAGGCTTCCGGCGGGGCGTTCTACTGTGAGTATCCGGTGTTCCATGATTTGTTCCAGCTGGAACGAAGGGCCATAGAACGGACAGGGGATTCCATCTACCTCTGCCTTCTTACTGTCAGCGACCTGGACGGACATGTCCCCAAGCTTGCCATACTCAATAAGGCCATGGAGCATCTCAACAACGCCATACGCAATTCCCTCCGCTGCAGCGATGTGTACACCCGTTACAGCATCAGCCAGTACATTGTCCTGCTTCCAACCGTCACTGCCGAGAAGGGTGAGATGGTGTTAAAACGGATAACCTCTAATTTCCGAAAGCAATACAACCGAAAGGACCTGTGTGTGGATTTTAAGCTCCAGCCGGTCATGCCATGGGAACGCAGTCCTGAGACTGTAATCCCACTGTAAACATCATATTCATAAGAATCATAAAAGCTGCGGACATTGTATGCCGCAGCTTTTATGATTCTTAATCCTTTATGCATTTGCCTTTCCATAGAACATCCTGCCCAGACTCTTCATCACGTACCGGTAAGCCGGTATCAGGAACAGGTCAGCCGCAATCCACGCCACCGGGTTGGCAATACAGACCGCCAGGTAACCAAACAGAGGTACCAGGCAGAAGCCCACAAAGGAACGGGCCGCCATCTCGCAGACACCTGCCAGGATTGCCAGCCTTGGATACCCAAGGCCCTGTATCATGAACCGCACCACATTGACCCCCAGAAGCGGA
>Ga0129310_1003110_pt1 | contig 11111 bp, 13 predicted proteins | sample Go1ome_2_FD_94433 | JGI IMG/M metagenome (GOLD analysis project Ga0129310, IMG submission 94433) | Western lowland gorrila individual fecal microbial communities from Wisconsin, USA - Go1022A metagenome | ecosystem: Host-associated > Mammals > Digestive system > Large intestine > Fecal | place...
CATACAGTCAAACTGCATATCAATCAGCTCATACTGGATACTGTCTACGGGAGAACCGCCTACAACAATCGTGCCAACTTTTTTATTTTTTAACTGCAATCCACGGCAGTAGCACTTATCAATAATAAGTTTCAATTGTGCTGACATTCCCCACCAATAAACTGGTGTAGCAAAAAGAATCATATCTGCGGCAGCAATTTTATCAATTGTAGGATTTGTATCATCCTTATCGACGCATCTGTTGTGGGTAGAACTTGATAACCTTATCCTCCAGTCCATATTTCTCCGATAAAAAATTGGATTTTAAACCTCTGTCGGTTTTATCTTATTCTTTTTCGACCACTGTTTTACCAGTAATGGCTCTAATGTCGCCAAATCGTTAATTCCTGCAATTACTCTCGCACCGGAACATATCGGGCATTTTTCTCCATTGGAACGAGCCTTAACGCTTGCCTGCCATTCGTGACCGCAAGTACCTTTCCACCATACTTTTTTATTTGAACCGAAAGTAATGCCATCAGGTGTAAGCAGTAAATTCTTCTCTGACCACTCCGAAACAAGCTCCGGGTGTACTTCTGCTAAACTGTTGTTCATAGCCAAACCTCAACCTCCTTGTGCTTAGAGTATATGAAGTTTTGGCTTTATCTTGTAGTTTGCGAATATCCGTATAAATAGAAAAAGCCCTTTGAGAAAAGGATTTCTCCTCTTCCAAAGGGTAGTTTAACTTTTACTTAGAATTATCTTTTTTAATAACTAAGTTATAATTGCTATCATAATACAGTCCAAGTTCTCTACACATTCTATCGTTCACATTATCTAACGCTTTCTTATATTCTGCATACGTTGGAGACAGAACCATTAAATTAGAAATGAATATATCGTTATATCCTTTATTTTGTAACTCTTTCTGCATTTTTCTCTGTGCAATAAATGCTGGATGGTATTTCATTATACCGTTTTTCATTTTAGCACCTTTCCATACTTTTTCTTTTAGTCTTTCATATTCACTTTCACTCATATCACGATAATAGGCTATCATCTCATCTGCGGTTCTGGTTTCTTGTGCAATCCCACCTATCGTCTTCGCACCTATTCCCATAATAAAAGGAACTTTCAATGTCGTTTCATCGCAATATTCTAATATATTCTGTAGTGCCTGCTTCTGTTCCAGAGTCTTCAACCTTACATTAAGAAATGGTTTGAAATGACTTTTAAAATAATCTCCCCATTCTTTTCCCGGTAGCAAAGACTCAATTGCATTTTCAACGGTTTGATAATCAAGTGCCTCATTTGCTTTGTCTGCGTCACCATCATCTATAAATCGCTTCAAAGCTTCAAGTTCTGAGTCTTTTAAAACTTTTTCCTGCACTTTTTCTTGATAAATACGAAGAAGAATACTTTTGTCGCCAGTTTCCAAAAGGCTCTGTATGTCTTTAATACTAATACCGAGTTTTCTATATACTGAAATCTTTTTTAAAGTTTCAACATCTTGTGCAGTATAGTTACGATAACCATTGTTATCTTTATCCACTGACAGCAATCCTTTTTCTTCATAATACTTAACTGCACGCTTTGTCATTCCAACCTCATTTATAATTTCATTTAATAACATCCGATGCACCTCCTTATGATTTATGTTGATAGTATAAGCGTATACGCTGCGTGCAGGTCAAGAGTTTTTCGTCTTTCTTCTAAAAATGGGCAATCCCGATTTCAGGACTGCCCATTCATTCTGCTAATTATGCGATTTTTTCTTGCTTGCACCGATTTCTGCATCAATTGATGTAAGTTTGATGTAAATCGCTGTTTTTTTAGTTTTTTATCAAATGAAGTACGTCCCGTCTATTCGGTAAAACGGTACATCTTTACATCATCTTAATAGAGCTTTGCACCTGCTGGAATATGGTCATCAACCATCAGAAGATGAAGCTTTTCTTCGCCTTCTTCTTCATGAATAGCACTGAGGAGCATACCGCAAGAGTCAATGCCCATCATAGCTCTCGGTGGAAGATTTGTGATAGCGATAAGAGTCTTTCCAACCAGTTCCTCCGGCTCATAAAAGCTATGAATACCGCTTAAAATGGTTCTGTCTGTGCCTGTTCCGTCATCAAGAGTAAACTGTAACAGTTTCTTTGACTTCGGTACTGCAACACACTCTTTAACCTTTACTGCACGGAAATCTGACTTGCTGAATGTATCAAAGTCTACCATTTCCTCAAACAAAGGCTCAATCTTTACTTTAGAAAAATCAATCTTTTCAGACTCAGTTTTTACATTTTTTTCAGGTGCTTCAGAAGCTGTATTATTTACATCATTTTTCTTATTTACACCATCTAACGACTTCATTGTCGGGAAATGTTTCCCTATAATTTATACGCCTTTATAAGCCTTTATTTCCCTATTTCTGGGACGTTGCTTTTTCCTTACAATTTATAAATCTATGTAAGTCTTTATAACTGGTCGTAAATCAGTCGTAAGTTGGTCGTAAGCTCAGTCTGTGCCAGTCTGCTTCATTTTCTGTGCTTTGAAGTAATCTTCAAAGTTAATCATCTCAGCCTTTTTTAAATCCTTTGTTGCATCTGTATAAATCTGCAATGTGGTTTCTGCATCTGCATGTCCCAGAATATCCTGCATAGCTTTGATGTTAACTCCTGCTTCGCACATTCTCGTTGTGAACGTATGTCTAAGTGAATGATTGCTGAACTTCGGAAGCAATACCGGGGCTTCTTTCCCTTTATCCAGAACTTCATAATTGCAATCTCTAATGATTCTTCTAAGAGCTTTATTTAATGTTCCCTGATGCTGAACGCCACCAAAACGATTTATAAAAACAAAATCGGTATATCCATCAACAACCACATTACATGTAAGACCAATTTCCTCTTGATATGCCTTTTCCATCATGAATGCTTCTTTCACTTTCGGCAACATGGGAATTGCTCTTTCTCCTGCTTTTGTTTTCGGTGTATTAACGGCAAATCCACATCTTTCAGAGCCACCCTTATCAAAATAAACAAGTGTGTGGTTAACATTTATTGTTTCTTCTTCAAGGTCAATGTCGCACCACCTAAGTCCGGTAATCTCACCCACACGCATTCCAGTCCACAGCATAACCGTAAAAATAGGATACCATCTGTGATACTGCCCTTCCTGTGCGAGGAAATTTTCAAACAAATCTGATTCTGGAACAGTCAATGCTTTTCTCTTTTCAGAATCGTTATTGTGTGCTCTCTTAAGCTCTTTCAACGCATTATCTGAGGGATTATAACGAAGATACTCGTCTTCTACACCAAGCTCTAATACCTGATGTAAAACAGTATGTACGTTATCAATCGTGTTAGCCTTTACATGCCTTTCATCAGCAAGATAATTATAAAATGCCCTTACATCTGAACGCTTCAAATCGGTAATATGTGTATTACCAAAATCCGACTCTACAAACTGGTTGTACATATACTTGTAATTCTGAAACGTATTAGCCTTTAATCCCTTTTTAAGCTGTTCCCAACGATAATACAAATCGTTGATTGTAATATTGTTCTTATCAGCCCTGATACCATCTAAGGCATCCCGTAAAACATCAATCTCTTTTTCCCTTAATTCATCCAAGGTCTTTGCGTATACAGAATGACGTTTACCTTTTTTATCTCTCCACTTATATTCAAACGTTCCGTTTGCTCTCTGGTACTCACCTTCTTTTAATACTCTTTTTTTATCATCCTTGCGTCTCTCTATTGCCATAAATATTCCTTTCTGACAAATACAGAGTTCACGTTTAAAATAATTATATCAAACGTGAACTCTTTGTCAATTTCAAAAATATTTTCATACGTTTATATTGAGTACGTCTTATCTAAGTATTCATCTAATTTTTTTCTTTTTATCAGACGCTTATTCCCAACCCACAAAACAAAGGGGCAATTTCCAGAATCCGTTATTTCACGGAGCTTATTTATACCAATGTTAAAATAAGCTGCTGCTTCCTCTAAAGTGAGATTTGATTTTTCATATATTGGAACTTCGCACTTCACAACGAATCGCCCCTTTCTAATCAATTTTGTCGAAGATATTATCTAAAATATATTTTTTCTGATTCTTTCTGCTATAGTGGTTTTCTTTTGTTTCAACACTCTCATAAATTCCATACTGATTAAGTACCATCTTATGAATATAGTCCATATCAAACTTTAATACCGACGATAATCTACGAAACAACTGCTCTCCCTTGTCGGTAGTATGTAAATGATAATTCCAATAAAATGTAGCCGGGTCATACGGTGTCGTAATAAAAATTGTTCGACAGGCGATTGCTTTGTTAAAGTATCTGGATGAAATGGCAACCTTGCCCCTAGAGAAAGGATTCAGCAATGCCAACAGCTCCGAATATGTAATGACTTCCGGTCGTAATTCATCAAGTATTATCGTGTTCTCTCCTTGATAGAACTGAAATGGGTCTGTTGCAGTAGTCGTTTTATAATATGCTCCTGCTTCTTTAGCTAACTTCTCAGCCAGAAAGCTCTTTCCAGTTTCAGACTGTCCATAAAACCAATGAACCGCAACCTTTTCATCATTTTCTACCATTTCTTTATACAGATTATCTGCCTGCCGGTCTAAAAACAGTTCGTGTGCTTTCCTTATCTTATCTCCTGCCTTGGCATACAATGAGCCACTAAGCTGTTCTTTTGCTTCTGATACAGTCATTTCTCCTGTGGCTATCAAATCAAGAATAGCGTTAATTTTATTTGTTCCAGTAATGCTCTCAACTTTCTTAACTTTCTTCGATACCCTAGCAATCAATTCTGCATAATCAAAATTTGCTCTTACTTCATCACAGGAATACTGATGTTTATGTCTTGCATTGTCAGTTGCATGAATCAGATATGAAAAACCATTTTCTACATTTCCTTTCCAGATTTGCAATCTTTCGGGATTATCTCCAATATCTTTTGCAACTTGATTTACTGAACGTGCATTATCAAACTGTAACATCATATGTATATGAGCTTCGGCAGGCGTAACATTATCTTCCTTGGTGTCTTTATCATGAAGAATAATCGCAATTCGTTTTGGCTTCATTGTTTGTTCTACATGCTCATATAATTTATCAGGAGTCATACCATTAGGCAAATATGAAACTTGTTGTTCGTACATGAAGTTTCGGCACTTTTTAGGCTGTGATTTATTCGGCATTGTGCCACACTCCTTCCATTTTCTAAGTGTCTGCCACCAAATCTGGCACACTTTAAATTCATGGCTGGGGATAACAAGCCCTCCCCAGCCCCTATTTATAAGGCTTTTTTATTGCTTGGCACTGGCACAGCACAACGCTCTTTCGCTTCGCTCATAGCGTTGTGCCCTTCAGTGTCTCCATAATACAGCGATAATAATGCTGATAGGGCTTCATATTCACTAAATTCAAGGCGTGGAAACTTTACGAAACTGACCCTGTTATTGATACCGTCATCAGCACTGAACCAAGCATCACCAGCAGAATACTGTCGTTCTCGCATAACCTCAAGCGCATCACTACTCCATAAATAGCGAGCTTCATTCAAACTCGGCTTAAATAAAATCCTAATACCACACGCATTATTGACCGCCGTTTCCAAGCCACCAGTCCCTACAGATGCTTCCGCAGTAGACAATATTAAGAAACAGCCTGCCGAAGCTCCCTGCGTTGCAATCTGACGCAATAATCCCTGAAAATCAGCAAGACTATAATCCGGTTTTTCTTTTGATGGCTTTTTCGGAAACATATCCTGAATACTAACAAACTCGTCAATGAAAAGTACACAGGGTTTCATTCCAACCTCAAACCACTTAGCTGCCTTTCCCTTCTTCTTGCAGTAATCGTTTATAATTTTCTGCCTTGTAATTCTCAATTTATTGAAAGTTCGAATTGCTTCAAGAATATGTTCTACATCACCACTTATAGATGGTGAAAGAACGTGCGGGCATAAGCTCAACTCAGCCGATTTGGGATCAACAATTATTATTCTTGAACCAAAATCGTCTCTTCCCTGTTTAAGCATTGGCAGTAAAAAGGTTGATATTATTGCCGTTGTCTTCCCTGACCTGCTTCTTCCTGCAACAATTGCCGAACTGTTAAGCACATGCGAATAATCAATGTAAACATCTTTTCTGATATACACCTTCGTTAAATCAGAAGGGACATCAGACAAGTCCGCATAAATGCTTTGTTTATAATAGTTTGAAATAACATCTTCAATAAAATAATCTACATACCTGCCAGCAATGTCTTCTTCTTTTGCAACAACTGCATAATTGCCAAATTTATTTCTAAGGCAACCTGATATATCTGTTTCCAGACTAGCCACATCATCAAAATCTGCTGACAAACATTCTATGGTTATTTTGTATCCTCTGGTAGTTTTATACACTTTAACATCCGGCTCTATCTCACCATCCACTAAATGAAGAGGATTTCCAAAAGACGAATCACACAAACTCTTACGAACCATATACATAATATTTCTTTTATTACTTCTAAAAATATGCTCCAAAATAGTGATAACAAATATCAATGCCGAGCTGTAAAGCAGTACTTTAATTATTACAGAAAAATCGATATTCCTATCAATTCGCAATTCCTGTGTTATAACCAATAGCAGTATTTCAGTTGTTTTTACAAAGCCTGCGATAATAAGAAGAAGTCCCCCGAAGATAACCATCTTCGGGGTGGGGGAGCAATATCTCAGATACTTATTTTTGCTCCATCTTCCCATTACTGCTTCTCCTTGGGTACTGCAACGGCAATATCTTCACATTTTACCGAGAGCTGATTACGATACTCTCCATAGATATTCGCTACAACATTTTTGGGCATAACACGGGAATCAATCGGAATATCCACATCCTTTAATACCTTGAACGTAATTTTTTCAAATCTGTTCGTAAACTCCTTACCATCTTTGAAGGAATACGGTGTTCTATCAACATAGATAACACACTCAACCTTTGTACCTAAATGCTCTTTGGATTCATAGTCCTGATATTCGGACACTCCGGTTACAACAAATGTTTTTCCTTCGGCAAATGCCGCCCAATTAAATGTCAAGAACTGATTAAGACCTTTCATTAGTTAACTCCTTTCTGTCAATACAGCCATCAATAAGGATTTCCGGCACTTTTGCACCTTCATCCACCAGTGTAAATAACAATGAATCCAGTTCATTTAATAAATTATAGGCAATGCCTTCTTCTGGCGGATTAATATCCTTGAGTGCATCAACAATTTTTTCCATTCTTTTTAATGTCTCAATGTTGCTACGCTCTCTAGGATTGTAGTTTGACCTAGGCACATCTTTAGCCTTCATCTCTACCCTATTCTTCTGCTCTGGCTGTTTAATCTTACCATTATGTTTCAATTTGGTTCTCCTTTGAACATGTGTTTTATACATCACATCGTCCTTTCATTATTTCAAGTTCAGCGCTGTTCTTGATGATTTAATTATCCCATATGCCAGAATTTTTATCAATGTAGCTTACACCTTTCGCACTAACATGTAAGTTTACTAAACCCTTGACATTTAAGTGTTTTTATGCTAATGTATATTACAAATATTTCGTATAGCTTGCGCCGAAGGAGGAAAACAAATGAATGGTTTATACACGATTAAAGAACTCACCCAAAGCATAATAGATGAATATCAATTAAATTGCTCCACAGATAGCGCATTTGAAGTCTACTATATGCGGATTTATAGAGCATTACAAAAAAAGCAACTTTTAAAAGCTGGAATAGAAAAAATAAATCCAGAAACTAAAAGAAAGTGCATGTATTACACCGAACAGCATAAACAAGCTATACTCTGTGAAAAAACTTTATATGATTATGTTCGCTCCAATTCAACTTCGGAAGAAATAAAGAACAGAAAGCGTTACAATGAACTTCAGAAGGATATTGAAGTAAGAAGAGAAGCTCACATTAAATATTTAGATTCACAGACACAAGATGATGAAAATAGTATCGCTCCTACCATCACTGACCAGGAATTTCAGGACTATAAGAACACTTTAATGCTGACGGCGTTGTTTGAAAGAATCTTTACCCCCATAAATGACGATCTCTTATATAACGATTTATACCAGACCCAAATCATAAAGGATGAACTCAATCTACAAGCAGCAGATATCGAAGCCGAAGAACGTTTACAGCATCCCAATGGTTCTTATTATCACGAAAAAATCGAGTAAGCGGTAGATAACTGTTTTGTCTACCTCTTACTCGATTAAATTATTTCTTTAATATGCTTGAATAGTATTTATCAACACTTTATTTAACTTTGATTATAATACTTACAGAAATAGGTTGCCCTGTTGTCGCGCCGAAAATGATAGTCAATGACGGTACCTAATTCTGTAAGCCGTGTAATCACATAAATGTTAGTGAATCGGTATCACTTTCCAAATGAATTTTATGACTGAAGTTTGTATATTTCAGTTACTTCTAATTTACAGCGGTCACCGTTGTAACCTCTGTTCCGTCAAGCGAATACAATTTGTTCTGGCATACGATATAGCCGTCTGATAACCGAAAATGCCTTTGGTTATTGTCCTGTATGTATGCTGTTGAATTCTCTCCTATTCCTGTAAGAGCGGTGCCGTCTCCTAACTTAAACTCTTTGCCCTCCGGTGTTAAGCCTTCCCCTTTGACTGTAAGGATATATCCGTCACAGACACACCTGTTGTGATATAACTCTTCAGCTACAACCGGCTCATATAATTTCTGTCCGTCATTACCTATTACCGTGGTATAGGTATTTCCATCCGCTCCCTCAAGCGAAAGTGATGCATACCTTCCATCATCTGATAACCAGAATTTATCGATTGGTGCACCAAAGTCAGGAAGTGTAAAGCCATCTATACTCGTTATATTATCTCTATAATCCCCTGCACTTCTATCATATTCCTGCTTTGTGTACATAATATAGCCATGATTAAACTCGGTTTCACTATCATAATATTCCTTTCCGTTTGACCTTATGAAATCACACAATGCATTTGCATCACTGATTCCATTATAATCAACTGCATCGCCCATAAGACCTATCCATATACCTAAATCCAAATCAACAAAAGCATTTAAGCCTGCGCATCTGTCTGTACCACAGTCTATGCCAATAGCGCTTACACAAGTATAACCCCCCGGCTGAAGAAGATCAACTGCCATATTTTCATTAACCTTAAGTAGTGACCATGCCCACAACTTACCAGCCCAACTCATTGCATCAGTATAGCCTATATACACTCCCTCAGTCAGGTAGGCATATCTTCTATGCTCCATGGCACCTCTGCCATCTGCATTATAATATGTAGGTATTTCCATTTCTGCAATCTTTTCAAAATTACTGTTTAAAATATATGCTGTAACCTTATTGCCGGCTAATCCGCTCTCAATCTTTTCATATATCGTACTACCATCTCGTGTGAAGCTGATATTATAGTCTTCACTCTGCACCAGCGTATCATTGCATTCATATAACACATTTCCATCTGTCCCCAGTATTATAAATCCCGGATTAGCAGACTGGTCAGAATAAACTACTACAGCTTTACCATCAAATATATCTCCTGCTTCCATTCCTTCCGGCAATTCATATACAGCCTGAAGCTCCTTGTTGATAAGTACATGTTTTGTTCCTGCGTCACTTGAAACAGTTGCCCATGCAATTCCACCATAAAATCCGGTATCCATCTGCGTCAACTGATACTCTGTCGTATTTTTCTCTTCTACGACAGTTGATTCCTCTGCTGTAGGTTCTTCTGTAACAGTTTCTTCTGTAACAGGCTTTTCTACTGTTTCTTCTACTCTGCTCTCTTCTTCCACTGCTTTTGTGGCATTCGCTTCATCATTTCCACAAGCCACCAGCATCAATGACACCGTACCAATTAGAAAAATCTTATAAAGTTTCTTCATCACAACATTCTCCTTTGTTTTATTTTTCGAATGTAAATTCTTGTCAAGTATAGCCCGTATATGGGCAATTGTCAATAGAAAGGCTATAAAATACAATTTTTGCATACTCTATTTTCAAAGGTGAATGCAATAGAAATGATAATATATGATAAGTTATGGAAAACAATGAAGGAGAGGAATATTTCCCAATACAAATTAATCAAAGACTATCACATAAGTACAGGACAACTTGACAGGTTGCGAAAAAATGAAAACGTTAACAGTTATACACTGAACCAGTTATGTAAAATTCTAAATTGCAGACTTGAAGATATTGCAGAATATGTGGAAGAGGAATAAGAAATTTTGTTTTATCTCAAAATAAAAGCTGTAGAAAATTAAAAAATCCTCTACAGCTTATTAAAACAAATGCGACAAGAGGTTTGAATTTACCTTCTGTCGCATTTGTTTTTTGAACGTGTTCTCTATATTTGGTCGTAAACCGGTCATAAATTCTGACCTTGATTGTCTGAAACCTTTGATTTTACTGGCTTTATTTATCCAAGCTCAACATTGTGAACTTCTGTAATACTCCTTAGTACAACTTCGCCCCTGCCGGAATATGGTCATCCACCATCAGAAGATGCAGTTCTTCTTCCTCGGAATCCTTAAGATTATTGATTGCTGAAAGCAACATACCACAGGATTCAATTCCCATCATAGCCCTAGGCGGAAGATTGGTAATTGCAATCAGTGTCTTTCCAACCAGTTCTTCCGGCTCATAGTAAGCATGGATGCCAGAGAGAATTGTTCTGTCAACACCTGTTCCATCATCCAACGTAAACTGTAACAGTTTCTTAGACTTCGGTACTGCAACACATTCCTTAACCTTTACTGCTCTGAAATCAGATTTTGAGAAAGTATCAAAATCTACAGTCTCCTCAAACAGTGGCTCTATCTTTACATTTGAGAAATCAATTTTTTCTGCAACTTTGGTCGTAAGTTGGTCGTAAGTTTCTGCTGTATTGCTCTTGGATGCCTTATTTTCCTTGCTTCCACCGTCCAACGACTTCATCGTCGGGAACATTTGTTCGAAACTTTCCATCAAGCTCCGTGGAACACTCTGGAGCAGTTTGGAAAACTATCAGCGAATCTTTTAAAAATCCACCGAACTCCGTTGAAACACATGAAA
>Ga0129310_1003111_pt1 | contig 11110 bp, 9 predicted proteins | sample Go1ome_2_FD_94433 | JGI IMG/M metagenome (GOLD analysis project Ga0129310, IMG submission 94433) | Western lowland gorrila individual fecal microbial communities from Wisconsin, USA - Go1022A metagenome | ecosystem: Host-associated > Mammals > Digestive system > Large intestine > Fecal | place...
GTCTCTGAGCAGATATCCGCTATAGCCCTGTGCTTCCAGAGCCTTGTAAGAGAGTGTTTCCATTCGCATCATTCTCCTTTTTCGGGTAGAGCCTGGGCTGTGCGTACGCTGAACACGCTGAGGAGGATGGAAAACAGCAGCAGGGCCGCAAACACCACAATCAGGCCCATCCCCGCCCGGATGCCCGCCCGCTCGGCTACAAAACCCACCATGGCCGGGGTGAGGATGCCGCCGGCGCTGCCGGTAAAGATCATGACACTGCAGCCCAGGTCGTTGCCCCGGATGCAGTCGCTGCCAAAGGCAAACGCAGTGGGGTAAATGGTGGCCATGAAGAAGCCGACGCCCACCAGTCCCAGGATGATCGGGGCTGGGGTCCGGCTGAAGAACATAACAAGAAAGAAGGAAAAAAGGCCCACCCCGTCCAGCAGCAGCAGCTTGCTCCGGGAGAGTTTTCCCGTAATGACGGCCCCCACCATTCGCCCGAGAAAAATGACCAGCCAGAGAAGACTGTTCATCATCTGGGATTGGTTGGGGTCCAGAACTCCGATGTCCGGAAAGTAGGTGACGAGCCAGCCCACGATGGCGTATTCGGTGGAGATGTAGAAAAAAAGCATGGCGGCGCCCAGCCAGAACTGCTTGACTTTAAAAAACCGGAGATCCACCGACGTGATGCTCTTTTTGGCATACTCCGGCGGAAGGGGCATTCTGGCGTAGACGACAAGCTGACTGATGCACAGCAGACACAACAGGCCGGCCATGATCCGCCAGCCCAGACCCGGCCACCGCCCGGCGCAGAAGATAAGCAGCAGAGGAGAGAGCAGGGCCCCCACGGCAAAGCAGCCGTGCAGCAGATTATAGCCGCGGGTGGCCTTATCTCCGGGCAGGGTGGAGATCATGGTGTTGGCGAAGTTGGAGTTGCCGCCGCGGGCGATACCGGTCATGAGGCAGGCCAGGATCAGCAGGACGGGGGTCCCCATGCCGCTGGCAAAAATCAGATAGCCGGCCGCCATCCATACCGCAGTGGTCAGAATGCTCCGCCTGCGGCCCAGGTAGACGGGCAGGAAGCCTGCGGCCAGCACTGCCAGCAGGTTCCCAATGGACTGGCAGGACAGCAGCACGCCGGACAGGTCGTAGCTGAAGCCATAAGTGTCCCGCAGGAAGGGGATGAAGGAGCCCAGGGGCTGAGAGGCCGCACCGCTGACAAAAAAGGTAAAGAGCACATTGCGAAGCAACCGGCCCTCCCGCTGAGTCTCCGATGTCTGAGTCACGAAACGGACCACTCCTTACAGATCAAAATACCGGGCGGCATTGGTATAGCATACGCCTTCCACGATTTTCTTCAGGGCCTTTTCATCGTTGGGGTACTCCCCATTCTCCACCCAGCGGCCGATGAGGTTGCATAGGATGCGGCGGAAGTAGTCGTGCCGGGCATAGGAGAGGAAGGAACGGGAATCGGTGAGCATTCCCACAAAATTGCCCAGCAGCCCCAGATTGGCCAGGGAAGCCATCTGTTCCTCCATACCGGACTTGGTATCGTTAAACCACCAGGCGGAGCCATGCTGGATCTTACCGGGGATCTCATCGGACTGGAAGCATCCCAGCATGGAGTCCAATTGCTCATTGTCAGCCGGATTGAGGGAATAGAGAATGGTCTTGGGACACTGGCCGTCCATGTCCAGCGCGGACAGCAGGGAGGCGATATTGCCGCCACAGGTGTTCTGGGCAATCATGTCAAAGCCGGTGTCGGGCCCCAGAGCGGTAAACATCCGCCGGTTGGCATTGCGCAGGCAGGAGTGGTGGAGCTGCATGACAATGCCCAACCGATGGTAGGCCCGGCCCAGGCAGAGGAGGATGACGGTCTGGTAGCCCTCGGCCTCCGCCAGGCTCAAGGGCTCTCCCGCCATGGCCTTCCGATAGGCCGCGTCCGCCTCGGCCATGGTGGCGGGACGGAAGGGGACATAGTCCAAGCCGTGGTCGCTGGCCCGGCAGCCCAGCGTTTTAAAGAACTCCAGCCGCTCCACCAAGGCGTCACAGACGTCCGCAACGCTGTCCAGGCTTTTTCTGCCTACGCTCTGGGCCAGCTTGGCCATGTAATCTGCAAAGCCCGGCTTGGTAATGTTGATGGCTTTGTCCGGGCGGTAGGAGGGACAGACCTGAAAGCGAATCGTGGGGTCTGCGGCGATCTGTTTATGCCACTCCAATGGGTCCACGGGGTCGTCCGTGGTGCCGATAAAGGCCACGTTGGACTGCTCAATCAGCCCCCGTACGGTGAGCCTGGGGTCGTTTTGCAGTTGATCAGAGGTGATGGCCCATACCTCGTCCACGGTTTCGGGCGACAGGTAGCCCTCATAGCCAAAAAACTTGCGCAGTTCCAAGTTACACCAGTGGTACATGGGGTTGCCGATCGCCAGCTCCAGAGCCTCGGCAAACTTCTTCAGCCGCTCCACCGGGGGCTTGTCACCGGTAACATAGTCCTCGCTCACCCCGTTGGAACGCATGACCCGCCACTTGTAGTGGTCGCCAAAATAGCTGCCATCGGGCTGCTTCCCCCCAAGCCAGACCTCTACAAGATCGTTGAAACGGCGGTTCTCATAGATCTCCCTCGGAGAAATGTGACAGTGGTAGTCCACCAGGGGCATCTGTTCCGCATAGTGGTGGAATAGGTGCTTGGCGGTATCGGTTTCCAGAAGGAAGTCCTTGTCCATAAACGCTTTCATCCACAGGCTCCTTTTCGTTGATTTTGTGTCGGGGCTTACCGCTTGATGTCGCAATTCATGTTCATCAGGTTGCGGATGCTCTCTACGTCATCGGTAATGTTTCCGTCCCCGTGAATCGTGTGCTTGATGACGCTGCTGGCTACGGCAAAATTGACGATGTCCATGGGGCGATAACCGCACATCATGGCATAGATCAGACCGCTGGCAAAAGCGTCGCCGCCCCCGACCCGGTCCAGGATATGAAAGGTAAACAGCTTGCTTGCAAAGGTATGACCCTGGTACCACATGTAAGCCATCAGGCTGTTTTCACTGCCGGAATGGACATACCGGACATGACGGGCGATGCACTTGAGGTTGGGGTAGCGCTCCAGAAAGACCTGAAAGATCTCGTCCTGCTGCTCATAGCTGGGCTGCAGGGGGAGACCGTCCTTCCAGTCGCCCTTGCCGGGGTCATCCGCGTCCCGCCAGAGGTGGTAGGGCTCGATACCGAGCAGGACATCCACATAGGGCAGGCACTGGGTACAAAAGTCCCGTGCTTCCTCCCAGCTCCACAGGGCGCTGCGGAAGTTGCCGTCGAAGCTGATGGTCATACCCTTTGCCCTGGCCGCCCGGAGGCAGTCAAGGGTAAGGGTCCGGCAGCTTGGGGACAGGGCGGGGGTGATACCGCTCATGTGGAGCCAGTCGAAGCCCTCCAGCAGAGCGTCCAGGTCCACCCGGGAAAAGTCATACTCGGTGATGGCGCTGTGCTTGCGGTCATACGTCACCTTACTGGGGCGGATGCCATAGCCGGTCTCCAGATAGTAGGTTCCCAGCCGGTGGGTGGGGGTGTCCTGGGGCGAGCTGAGAATCATGGGCGTGCAGTGAACGTCATTGCTGCGCAGCATCCGCACTGCGCTTTTGCCCAGACTGTTGTTGGGCACCACGCTGAAGAAGGTGCTGTCGATACCCAGATTGGCCAGAGCCAGGGCGATGTTGGCCTCGCTTCCGCCATAGCTGGCCTCAAAGCTGGTGGCCACCCGGATCTTGTCATAGTTGGGCGGGGTCAGACGCAGCATGATCTCCCCGATGGTGATAAACTTCTGAGGGCTTTCGCCCCGCAACAAAGGGTTGGAATGGACCATCCGAAACCTCCCTGAGACAAAGATAGGGCAAAGTTGACTGCTGTTACCGCTGGACGCGGCCGGAGCCGTCGCCGCCGGAGAGCTTCTCTACCTCGGCCACTGTGACCCGGTTGAAGTCGCCCTCGATGGAGTGCTTGAGTGCGGAGGCCGCCACGGCAAACTCAATGGCGTCCTGGGTGGACTTGCCGTTCAGCAGGGCATAGATGAGGCCGCCGCCAAAGCTGTCGCCGCCGCCCACCCGGTCCACGATGCGCAGGTGATACTCCTTGGAGAAGCAGAAGTCCTTCCCGTCGTACAGCATCCCCGCCCAGTCGTTGTCGCTGGCGGAGATGGAGGTGCGCAGGGTGATGGCAACCTTCTCAAAACCGAACTGGTCCATGAGCTGCTTGGCCACGGACTTGTAGCCCTCCTTGTTCAGCTTGCCGCCGGTGATGTCGGTGTCCTCGGCCTCGATGCCGAATACGTCCTTAGCGTCCTCCTCGTTGGAGATGCACACGTCCACGTACCGGCACAGTTCGGTCATGGCGGCCCGGGCCTCGGCCCGGGTCCACAGCTTGCCCCGGTAGTTCAGGTCGCAGGAGATCTTCACGCCGTGGGCCTTGGCCGCCTGACAGGCGTCCTTGCAGATCTCCACCACGTTGGGCCCCAGGGCCGGGGTGATGCCGGTGAAATGGAACCAGTCCGCGCCGTCCAAGATCTGGTCCCAGTCGAAATCGTCGGGCTGGGCCTCTTGGATCGCGGAGTGGGCCCGGTCGTAGATGCACACGCTGCCCCGCTGGGAGGCCCCCTTTTCCAGGTAGTAGATGCCCACCCGGTCGCCGCCCCGGACGATCCTGGAGGTGTCCACGCCGAAATACCGCAGGGAATCCACGGCGGCCTGGCCGATGGCGTGGGCGGGCAGCTTGGTCACATAGGCGGAATCCAGGCCGTAGTTGGCCAACGAAACGGCCACGTTGGCCTCGCCGCCGCCGAAGGTGGCCTGCATCTGATCGTTCTGGAAGAAGCGGTAGTAGCCGTTGGGGGCCAGCCGCAGCATAATTTCGCCGAACGTAATGACTCTACTCATGATCATACATCACCTTTCTTATTTTTGCACCAGATGAATGGCAAATCCGCCGAACTCACCCTGGAGATAGATGGCCTTGGTGCGGCCCTTAGCGTCGGTCTTGCGGGTGGCCTCGTCGAAGGCAGCGCCCTGGAGTCCCAGGTGATACACCGCCCGATCCACACTGTTGACGCCGATGGCGATGTGCCCGTGAGTCCCCAGGTAGGGCTGTTTGGTGCACTCCACGGCGGGCATGGCCACGATGGAGGAGTTGCCCATTTGATAGGTAAAGCCGAAGAGGGCGCACAGCGTCCGGACGGTGCGGTCGGCCTCTGCCTCGTCGGCGCAGTTGATGCCCACGTGGTGGAGAGAAAAGCCCAGCATGGTCTTTACGGCCTCTCTGCACACCCGGGTAATCTCATCCCACTGCTCTGCTTCAATCAGATCTTTCTTTACCATCCAGGTGCCGCCGCAGGCCACGATGCGGTCATAGCCCAGATAATCCATCAGATTCTTGGCGCTTACGCCTCCGGTGGGCATAAAGCTCAGCTTGGGAAACACGGGAGCCAGAGCCTTGAGAAAGCTCAGGCCGCCGGACTGCTCGGCGGGGAAGAACTTCACCACCTCCAGGCCAGCGTTTACCGCGCGGGTCATGTCGGAGGCGTTGACGCAGCCGGGCAGCACGGGGATGCCTCTGGCCTGGCAGTGGGCCACCAGCGCCTCGTTGTAGCCGGGCGAGACGATGAATCTGGCGCCGGCGGCAATGGCCCGGTCACACTGCTCCTCATTCAGCACGGTGCCGGCGCCCACCAGCACCTCCGGGCAGTTCTGCGCGATCTGCCGGATGGCCTCTTCCCCCGCCGCCGTGCGAAAGGTCACCTCTGCGGCCGGAATGCCGCCCGCCGTCAGCACGCGGGCCAGGGGCACCGCCTTGGCGGCATCCTCAATGGCGATTACGGGGATCACGCCGATCTGTTGGACCTTTGCGAGCACTTCGTTCATGATGATACTCCTCCTACCATGCAAGATTAAAACTGTTGAACCGCTGTATGATCTTAGAAATTACTATTTCTATTATAATACTTGCATACTAGAGCGCAAGTGGAAAGACAAGAAAATTTTTCGGCGTGTTTTTGTGTAATTTGCATTAGATTCGCATAGGTTTTCCAAAATTTTAGTTAAGACGGGGCATCGGGACATTACCCGTCACATGGCATGGAGGTTCTTTTGGGGTAGCTTTGTGCAGAGAAGCTCCCACAAGCCATCGACACCGCCGGCAATCTGGTCGGCAGGCAACAGGTAGGCCCTTTGGGGCGCGGCATACAGATAGATTCCGTCCGGGACCCGATAAGCGGCATATAACTGCTCCCAGGAATAGAAAGCCTGTTCCCGGTCGGTAGAGACGGATAAGCCGCTCTGCCCCTGAAAGACAACTGTGTATACATGCTGTGGGGTGGTTAGGCCGAGCTTTTTGACTTGGGTGCGGACCGAGAGAAAAAAGTTGAGGAAATAGGCCGCCGGCAAAAGCAGCCCAACGGCCAGCAACGTGCCGCCCAGTAAGACCGCCTGCTCGGCTTGCCCACGCAGGGCAAAGCAGACGCAAGAAAACCCGATCATAATGGCGGCAAACAGGGCGGGGGAAACCCACTTGCGCTGCCGCCGGAAGGTATCAAACAGGGCAAAATTGCGAAATAGCCTTCCGTCAATGTGTACCATTACCGTGAGTTCGTGCTCGTTCACTTGATTCATCGCCACCTAATCTGTAAAATATAAAATTAAAAATAGAAAATGCGGTGTCCATGCCCACCGTCCCCCGCCGCACCATGGAAACGGGGGACAGAAAGGATGGCTGTGGGAAGAAGCCCCCCGAGATTTCGTGGGAGCAAGGGCGGGCGCACCCGTTGAAAGGGATTGTGCTGCGGACCGTATTGGCTGGCCGACTTGGCCTTCCGGTTGCGTCTAAGGAGGAGCTTTATACTATTTTTGCATTTAAGACTAGAATTGGCAAGGGCGGCAGGGCACTTTTGGCGATGTGCACAAGAATGCATCCGTATTTTCTACTAGCATACTAGTGGACAAATAGAGAGGTTTATGATACATTGAAATCACACAAAGGCAAACACCATTCCGCTATCACAATTTCAAGGAGGAAATGACATGAAGAAACTTATCTCTGCTCTGATGGCCGGCGCCATGATGTTTGGGCTGGTGGCCTGTGGCGGCGGCAGCACCGCAAGCCCCTCTCCCTCGGCCAGCGCCCCCGCGCCCAGCGCCTCCGCGCCTGTGGAGAGTGCCTCTGCCGGCGATGTGGCCAACGATCCTAAGGTGACTTTGGTTTACGCCGAGGTGAACCCCCTCGACACCATCGTGGGCCAGACCGCCACGGCCTTTAAGGAGAAGGTGGAGGAGCTGTCCGGCGGCTCCATCACCATTGACGTGCAGGCCAGCGGTGTGCTGGGCTCGGAGAACGACGTTCTGGACGGCATGCTGGGCGGCGAGACCACCGTTGACATCTCCCGTATCTCTGCCTTCGCCCTGAACAGCTACGGCGCGCAGAAGTCCAAGCTGCTCTCCATCCCCTTTACCTTCGAGAGCCGCGAGCATTTCTGGAACTTTGCCAACAGCGACTTGGCCGCCGAGTTCCTCAACGAGCCCCAAGAGCTCGGTCTGCCCCTGCGCGGCATCTTTTACGGCGAGGAGGGCTTCCGTCACTTCTTCACCCGCACTCCCGTCAACAGCATCGAGGACCTGAAGGGCATGAAGCTGCGCGTGTCCAACGACCCCGTTATGAACGGTTTGGTTGAGGGCCTGGGCGCCTATCCCACCGTCGTCTCCTTCGGCGAACTGTACTCTGCCCTGCAGACCGGCGTGGTGGACGGTGCCGAGCAGCCCATTGCCAACTACAAGTCCAACGCCTTCCCGGAGGTCGCCAACAATCTGATCCTGGACGGCCACACCCTGGGCGCCATTCAGGCCGTCATCACCGATGCCGCTTGGAATAAGCTGACTGAGAATCAGCAGAAGGTCATTATGGAGGCCGGCAAGTATACCCAGGAATTTAACGCCACGCTGTCCGCCGATGCTGAGGCTAAGGTCCTGGAAGAGCTGAAGGCCGACGGCTGCAACGTGGTCGAGGTTACCGATCTGGCTCCTTGGCAGGAGGCCTGCTCCAAAGTGATTGAGGAGAACACCGCTGACCAGGCCGAGCTGTATCAGCAGATCAAGGACCTGAAGTAAGAGTCGCCGCTACCATACATAATGGTCGAAAAGCGAGGGCGCGGGGGTGTGTGCCCCTGTGCCCTCGCTTCTCATAGTCAAAAGAAGGGAGAGCCCATATGCCGCAAATTTTCGTCGCCCTTGACAAGATTAAGCCGGCCTACGACATTACCTATAGGGTCGTTTTAGTCCTGTGTAAGATCTTGCTGGTAGCCGACATCCTGATTACCTCCATGGCCGTGGCCGGCCGCTATATCCCGTTCATCCCGGACCCCTCCTGGAGCGAGGAGGTCGTGCTGACCCTCATGAGCTATATGGCCGTCCTTTCCGCCGCGCTGGCCATCCGCCGGGGGAGCCACATCCGCATGACCGCTCTGGACGGCTTTCTGCCCAAGGGCCTGCTGAAGTTTCTTGACATCCTGGCGGACGTTGCCGTTTGCATCCTGGCCGTCATCATGATTGTGGTGGGCTGGCGGTACACCTCCACCCTGGGCGGTCGCGGCACCTATGTGTCTATGCCCTGGCTGTCCCGCTTTTGGATGTACTTCCCCGTGCCTCTGGCCGGTGTGGCCATGGTCATTTTTGAACTGGAAGCCATCTATAACCACATCAAAGCATTCTTCGTGAAAGAGGGGGTGAATGCATAATGGATACTCAGACCTTAGCGATTGCGGTGCTGCTGATTAGCTTTCTGGTCATGATCCTCCTGCGCTTTCCCATCGCCTATGCCGTTGCCCTGTCCTCTGTGCTGTGCCTGCTGGCTCAGGGTCAGGACTTGGTCACCCTCTGCCGTCAGATGGTCAAGGGCATCAGTTCCTTCTCTCTGATGGCGGTGCCATTCTTCATTACCATGGGCGTGCTTATGGGCTCCGGGGGCATTTCGGAAAAGCTGATTGCCCTAGCCAACGCCTGCGTGGGTTGGATGCGGGGCGGCCTGGCCATGGTCAATATCGTGGCCTCCTACTTTTTCGGCGGCATTTCCGGGTCCGCCGCTGCCGACACAGCCTCGATCGGTTCGATTATGATCCCCATGATGGTGGACCAGGGGTATGACGCGGACTTCTCCACCGCTGTCACGATCACCTCCTCCTGCGAGGGCCTGCTGGTGCCCCCCAGCCATAACATGGTTATCTATGCAACCACGGCCGGCGGTATCTCGGTTGGCAGTCTGTTTTTGGCCGGCTATCTGCCCGGCGCCCTGCTGGCAGTCAGTCTAATGGTGGGTTCCTATATTATCTCCGCCAAGCGCAACTACCCCAAGGGTGATAAGTTTAGCATAATTAACTTCATCAAACAGATTGGCACTTCGATTTGGGCTTTGGCTGCGGTGGTCATCGTCGTCATCGGCGTGGTGGCTGGTGTCTTCACCGCCACTGAATCCGCCGCCATCGCCGTCGTCTATTCCTTGTTCGTCTCCGTCTTCGTTTATAAGGGTCTGGACTGGAAGGGGGTATGGCGCGAGTTGGGCAACTGCGTGGATACTCTGGGCATCGTGCTGATCCTGATCTCCACCTCCAGCGTCTTCGGCTACTGCCTGACTACCCTGCACGTGCCCGATCTGGTGGCTGGCGCCGTGGTGGGACTCACCGACAACCCAATTGTCCTGACCCTTATGCTCAACTTAATCCTGCTGGTGCTGGGCTGCATCATGGACATGGCTCCCATTATCCTGATCGCCACCCCCATCCTGCTGCCCATCGCTACCCAGTACTGCGGTCTGGACCCCATTCAGTTTGGTATCATGGTGGTACTGAACTGCGGCATCGGCCTGCTGACTCCCCCTGTGGGCGCCGTGCTGTTTATTGGATCTGCCGTGTCCAAGCAACCCATGGAAAAGGTGGTTAAAGCCACCCTGCCCTTCTATCTGTGTATGATTATTACCCTGCTGCTGGTTTCTTACGTGCCCCAGATCAGCATGCTGCTGCCCAACCTGTTTGGGAAATAAGTTTTGACTCATAGGAGTATTACCATATGAAAATGACATTCCGCTGGTACGGCTCTCAGAGCGACAGCATCACCCTGAGCCAGATCAAACAAATTCCCGGTATGACCGGGATCATGGGTTTACTCGACTACAAGGCTGCCGGTGAGGTGTGGACGGAACCAGAGATTCGGGCCTACATTGATGAGGTCCACGCCGCGGGCCTGGAGTGCGAGGTCATCGAATCAGTCAACGTCCACGAGGACATCAAGATGGGGCTGCCCAGCCGGGATGCCTACATCGAGGGCTACAAGACCACCATCCGCAATCTGGCCAAATACGGAGTGAAGGTCGTTGTCTACAATTTTATGCCGGTCTTTGACTGGCTGCGCACCGATTTGGCCCGCCTCATTCCTGAGGACGGCTCCAACAGCCTGTATTTTGATGAGAAGGAACTGGGAACCATGACGCCCGTGGACCTGGTCCGCAATACCATTGACAACTGCAACGGCTTTTCTCTGCCCGGTTGGGAGCCGGAGCGGCTGGCCGAGCTGGAGACCACTCTGGAGCGGTATAAGTCCATTGCTCCCGATGATCTGCGGGCCAACTTTAAGTATTTCCTGGATGCCATCCTTCCCACCTGCGAGGAATGCGGCGTAGTTATGGCCTGCCATCCCGACGACCCGGCCTGGCCCATCTTCGGCCTGCCTCGCATCGCCCACAGCCAGGCGGACTTTGACCAGATCGTGGCGCTCCACGACTCCCCCTCCAACGCCATCTGCCTGTGCACCGGCTCCCTGGGCTCCAACCCGGACAACGATATTCCGGCCATCATCCGCCACTTCGGTGAGAGGGGCCGCATCGGCTGTCTCCACGTCCGGAACGTAAAGCACCTGGGTTATCACCACTTCCGGGAGGCAGCCCACCTGTCCTCTTCCGGAGATCTGGACATGTTCGCCATTATGAAGGCCATCTATGACACCTGCCCGGACACCTATATCCGGCCCGATCACGGCCGCATGATCTGGAACGAGTCCGGCCGCCCCGGCTACGGCCTCTATGACCGGGCCTTGGGCGCCACCTACCTCAA
>Ga0129310_1003112_pt1 | contig 11108 bp, 11 predicted proteins | sample Go1ome_2_FD_94433 | JGI IMG/M metagenome (GOLD analysis project Ga0129310, IMG submission 94433) | Western lowland gorrila individual fecal microbial communities from Wisconsin, USA - Go1022A metagenome | ecosystem: Host-associated > Mammals > Digestive system > Large intestine > Fecal | place...
AACGGTACTGTCACTTTCATTCAAAAAAAGCGGCGATAAAAAAGCGGCGATAAAAAGCGGCGATAAAAAAGCGGCGATAAAAAGCGGCGAAAAAAAAGTGACTAAGAAAACGCAAATGCAGTATGATAAAATTCTTGAATTTATGGAAGAAGGAAAAGAGTATGGTATTTGGGATTTCTGTGAATTGTTGGGATTAAAGGAAAGCCGAACCAAAGATATTTTGAAGGGACTATCGGATTATATTGAAACGATAGGAAGCAATCGGGATAGACGCTATAAGAAAAAGTAAATTTTTCTAGTAAACAAAATCTTTTTGATATTTTGAGTTTAAGAAAAACAATAACCATGCTGAGGAATAAGGATGGAAATAACATATATTGGTTTGAGCGAATGCTATAGGGAAATTATTGATCGAGCACAAAAGAGTGATTATATATGGATAATGTCACTAATTGCTCGTTATGCAGATTGTGAAAATGTTTATAAAAAAATTGAACACGATTGGGAATCGTTAAATGATTTAACTGGGAAAAAAATATTATTTATATTTTCATCGCCAAGTTGCAAAGAGTGGTCATCTTTTTTTAGAAAAAAAGATGGAAAATCTTATATAGGTAACGGATGTCCTTTTATAACGATACTGGACAAGGCTCGAATAGATGATAATAAGGGTGGATTTAATTATAATTATCCAAATTACGAAAATATAGATTGGAAATTGAAACATAGCCAAACCATTTCAGAATTTGCACAAAATTATAATATTCCTGAAGAACAAATTCCTTGTCTGTTTTTTTATAATGTCAGAAATAGAAAAAACAAAATAGTGCCACTAAATTCAAATATAGATATATATAAATTGGTTAAAAAAATTATAATTAGTATTAATGATTTATATGATAGAATTCTGACAATAGAGTCAGATCTTAAAGAATTTCAAAATATTGAAAATTATGTAAATTTATTTGTAGAGTTATTTAAAAAGGCAGAATTGTTGGATATTACACAAAAACGAGCCATTCAAGCTGTCTTGACTAATCAAAAGATGTATTTAGATGTTAGAGACGTAATAAAAGACAGACAAATTCAAAAAGATTTAAAACGTATAAAACAATGGGATAGACAATTTTTTGCGGCATTTATACGTAATTCAAAGAAACAAAAAGAATATTTATGTTTGAAAAAGGAGTATGCATTTCTTTCTGAAATGATAGATAAAAAAATGGATGATATAGATTTGGATAGTTGCACAATAAATGATAATGAGGTAAAAGGTATGGGCGAAAACAGTAATATTAACATTTTTTTATCATACAGTTGGAAAAATGATAGTCAAGCAAATGATATATATGAGTACTTTAAAGCAAAACAGGGTATTGAAATACATAGAGATAAAATAGATGTTGGAATATGGGATAGTATAAAAGAATATATGGACTCCATAGCGGAAATGGACTTTATAATTATATTGATATCGGATGATTATTTAAAGTCTATGAATTGTATGTACGAAGTCATGGAGGTTATGCACTCTAAACTATATGAAAAAAAGATATTTCCAGTTGTAATAAATAAAGATATATATGAGCCCATACATAGGGCAAAATATATCAAGTATTGGACAAATAAGTATAACGAGTTAAATAATGAATTGAATGGGATACAATATGATGCAATTGGAAAGCTTGGAAATGATTTAAAAAAAATAGGAGACATAAAAAATAATATAGGTGATTTTTTGGATATTATCAGTAACATGAATAATCCTGAAATTGTAGATGTTAATGCGGAGATAGAGAAAAAACTTTTAGAGGAGGGCGTTATATGTGAAATGAATTTTAATGAGAGTAATTTGGAAAAATGTAAGGAGGCATATGAGGAGCTCTCTGATTTGGTACCAGCAGGAATGGTTACTATGTTAAGTGAATTAGAAGAGACTTTTAAAAAATAATAAAAATTGCATAACATGACTTTATATTTACATTAAGTTGTATTACATGCTATATTATTACATAGGTGGACGGAAAAAGCGGATTATCGTGATACGAATCTGCAACACTTCCCCCGGAAAAAGGCTAAATAATAGGTAAAATACCCATAAAATGAGTCAAAAAACGGCAAAAACCGTAACAAATAAGTTTCTAAATGCGACCAAATCCGACCGTGAAGGTGGTAGAACAGTAGGTTCAGGCCGTGTTGCTACAATCATTGAGTAATCAATTGAATTACAGTAAATTCAAGGCTTCCAAGGTTTTCCTTGGGAGCCTTTTTATGTGCAGAAAGAATGAAATTGATAGTGAGCGGTGCCAGAAAATGAATAATATAATTCTCTTGACAAAGCAGACCACAAGCAGTAGTCTATATATAAGACTACTGCTTGTGGTCCGCTTCTTATAAGGAGGATTCAAAATGGAAATTCAATTAGGAGTAATCGAAGCTAGATATGCAGATATGATTTGGGAGAATGAACCGGTAACATCATCGGAATTAGTAAAAATGACTGCAGTAGAGTTTAATTGGAAGCGTACTACAGCGCATAATGTTTTAAGAAGATTGATTGATAAGGGACTTTTCAAAAATGAAAACGGGCTTGTAACAGCAGTTATATCAAGGGATGAATTCTATTCTAAACAAAGTAAGCAATATGTAGAGGATACTTTTGAAGGTTCATTACCAGCATTTATTGCTGCATTTACACAGAATTCGAAGTTAACCCAAGAGGAAGCTGATGCGATTCGAAAAATGATTGATCAGGCGGAGGAAAAATAAGTATGGGAGATATTTTCTTAAAACTACTTAATATGAGTATTACCGCCGGTTGGTTAGTGCTGGTAATACTAGTGATTCGTTTCTTGTTTCGAAAAATTCCAAAATCGATTTGCTGTTTGCTTTGGGGTATAGTTGCAGTTAGGCTACTCGTACCATTCTCCATAGAAAGTGCCTTTAGCTTACAGCCTAGTGCAGAACCGATTCAATCTACTACGATGGTGGAAGGAGAGATAATGCCCTATGTGCCATCCATAGACAGTAATTTTACTTTCGTAGAGGACAGAGTGAATCCGGTTTTAAGGGATACCTTTGCTTATCAAGAGGCAGAAAGTGTGGCTCCTTTCCAGGTAGTTACAGAGATTGCCGGAGGTATTTGGCTGGGTGGAATGCTTTTACTTATTGTCTTTGCTATAGTGAGTACCATCAGGTTGTATCTTTTAGTAAGAGAGGCCATTTGCTATAAGGGAAATGTTTATCTCTGTGATGTGGTAACAACACCTTTTATCCTTGGAATTATCAGACCAAGAATCTATCTGCCGTCTACTTTGAGAGAGGAGGAGATGGATTACATTCTTGCACATGAGAAGGCGCATTTGCAAAGGCTTGATCATCTTTGGAAGCCTATTGGTTATTTAATTTTGTGTGTTTATTGGTTTAATCCGCTTTTGATGCTTGCCTATCTCTTATTGTGCAAAGATATTGAAATGGCTTGTGATGAAAAAGTAATAAAGGATATGAGTTTTACTGATAAAAAGGAGTATGCCAGAGTTTTGTTATCTTGTGCTACGCAGAGACGATTTATACTTACCTGCCCGTTGGCCTTTGGAGAGGTGGGGGTTAAGGATAGGGTAAAAACTGTTTTAAATCATAAAAAAACTGCTTTGGGCATAACTATTCTGGCTATTCTTGCATGTATTATTATTGCAATTTGTTTTTTAACGAATCCTGTAAAAGAATATCAAATCAGAATTACGATTCCGGCAGGAAGTTCAGCAGGTTTTTACTATTCTGATGAAGAAATATGTCCAAAGAGAAATACGCTGACAATTGCAAAAGGTGGACGTCTTGGAGATACGGAAGTGATTCTTTTGCCGGTCGAAGTAAAAGAAGAAAATGCTTATGATGAGCCTGTCTATATTACAGCGATTACACCGGCAAAAATGGATGTAGAGAAAGGAGCATGGTTTAAAATTGGCGTAAATATGCAAAATCCTACTGTAGAAGATATGGATGTCTATGTTACAGTTCGTAATGTGAAGGTGCGAATTGCATCTAAAACAAAGGATGAGTATAATACTAATGAAGAAAATACTGAAATGCAGAATTCAGTAACGTCTCAGAATTTGGAAACACAGTCACAAGAACCGGATGCTAGTGATGTCGCAGTCTATGAAGAATTGAGCCGAGTGGTTAGTACAGTTGGTTTGGAGAATGCTTATCCATGGAATAATACAGTAGATTTTAAACCGAATGAAGATGTTCTCATTAAGATGGCAAGTGATGGGTCGGGGCGGTTTGAGATTTATGGTATTATGAGTGAAAAATATGGAACCTACGGGCTTTTGCTGAATGATTGGATAGGTGGAGAGCAGAATTGGAACTTTGCCTTTGTGCCATGGTATTATTCAGGAGCTCCTTCTGATCAGCCTATTTTAGAATCAGACGGAAAGGGAAGATACATTTTTGCATATGTGTATGATTACGATGGTGTCCCATTGTGGCATGAGTGTGTTTTGGATTGCGGATATGATACTGGGCATATGGAGTTAATGCCTGAGAATGAATATCATGCAATGTGGTTAGAAGAAGAGCAGACAGCATTACCTTCATTTGAGTACACAGGAGAGGATAAACAATTCGCTGCTATCTATGACTTTTTTAGTAAAAGAGAACATTTGAGTTCCCAAGAGGAAGTTGTTATTCCCACATATGTAATTTTTCAATCAGAAGTAGCAGAAGATGAACAAATCAAGGTGTATGGTAATTTCTGGTATTTTTCTTATGTAATGAACGGAAGTATTCTTGAATGCGTTGGTGGCATGGAGCGTCCAGGTGTAATTTATTTGAAGGAAGAGGGAGAAGGTTATGAAGTGGTTTCTTTTGATGAGGTTGGAGATGGGGCAAATTATACTCAGGATATCAAAAGAATCTGTCAGGGAAACAAAATTCTGGAACAGGCATACTATGATAGCGTAGATGCTCAAAAGAGCCCATTAAAGGATGCGATTCATAGAAGCATTAATTCTTATGTTCTTGAAAATAAGCTATCTATTACTGCTTATAAAGAGTATGGATGGGAACCGGTGCCGATAATTCAAAGTGAAGAAGCAATTCCTATAGGAACAGAATTTACGGAGAGTGTAAACAATCTTCCAGAGGTCAGTATGTTAATGGAAAAATATAAGGATTGGGAAGGTGTAGTTGAAATAGCAAATCATTCCGGTAAAGAATTAGGAACTGGAGCAGATTGCCATATTCAGGTGCAAATAAATGAAAAATGGTATCGACTTGAGCAGATATATGATGGCGTTTGGGAGGACATAGCATACAGAGTCCCGGATGGAGAAACAACAATTATAAATATAGATTGGTCTTATGTATATGGAAAACTGCCTGCAGGGGCCTATCGAATTGTTAAAAAGGTACATGATTATCGCACCCCCGGAGATTATGATACGTATTATCTGGCAACCGAATTTGAAATAAGGTCGGCTGAATAGCATCTAAATGAAAATTACGGGTGAGCCGGTAAAACAAAGCAAGTAAGCTGAGCCCTTTAGAGCTTTGCAGGGAAATGATGTTGCGGCTGGAGAGGTTTCTATGGGTCTTTATACCCAGTGATGGTGTTATCGATGAGATTATAAATGATAGAGATGCTAATACCACAATCGATGTAAATGATGCAGCCGAAATCAGAAAAAGAGCAGAGCGAATTTTTACCACCAGTACCTACAAAAAGCAGGTGGAACGTTCCAAGAAGAATTGGCTAGATTTGTTAATGGAAGAGAGTACGCAGATAAGTTTAAACATTCGCATAAGCTGATGGAGATAATAGAGCTGGAGGTATTGTAATAATTGCGGCGGACGTCTGCAGTCTATGCCTAAGGGAGTTGGATGTGTCCGGCTTCTTTTTTTATTTCCGCTATCGGCAAAATACTACCAAATTGCAGCTTAAATAAATGGATATATTGCCGATAATGTGGTATACTATATTCAGACGAAAAGAATTCCAAACCAGAAGCAAATGGAGGGAAACCTATGAGGTATCTATCAGTTGCTCAAATCGCAAAAAAATGGGATGTGTCTGAGCGTAGCGTGAGAAACTACTGCGCCAACGGACGCGTAAATGGAGCATTCCTTACCGGAAAGACATGGAATATTCCGGAAGATGCCAAGAAGCCGGAACGTTCCAATCAGAAGAAAGAACAGCCCCATACATTTTTGGATATACTGAAGGAACAGAAGGCAAGTAAATATTCGGGCGGTATTTATCACAAAACACAAATTGAATTAACCTATAATTCCAATCACATGGAAGGGAGTCGTCTGACCCACGACCAGACCAGATATATTTTTGAAACCAATACCATCGAAATTGAAAATGAAGTAATTAATGTGGATGATGTGATTGAAACGGCAAATCATTTTCGGTGTATTGATATGATTATCGAGAACGCCAAAGCGGCATTGACTGAGAAGCTTATCAAGGAGCTTCATTTGACTTTAAAGAACGGTACCGCAGATTCCAGAAAAAATTGGTTTTCTGTTGGCGATTACAAGAAGCTGCCCAATGAAGTTGGCGGAATGGAAACTACCCTTCCGGAAGACGTGCCTAGAGAAATGAAAGCGTTGTTGGCAGAATATAATACTAAAGAAGTTAAGACCCTGAATGATATTTTGGAGTTCCATGTAAAGTTTGAAAAGATACATCCTTTTCAAGATGGCAATGGTCGCGTGGGAAGACTAATTATGTTCAAAGAATGTCTGAAATACAATATTGTACCGTTCATCATTGAGGACAATTTGAAACTGTATTATTATCGTGGCTTGAAGGAATGGAATCAGGAAAAGGGCTATTTGACAGATACCTGTCTGGCGGCGCAAGACAAGTATAAAGCTTATCTTGATTTCTTCCGGATTGAATATGACGAGTAAAATGTGTTTCACAGCCCCCGATTTTAGTTTGAGAATCAGTCTGCTTTCCTATTCGACCATGCTATATTAAAGTATAGGTGGACGAAAAGTAGCAGATATCCGTGATACACATTTGATGCATTTCCACCGGAAAAAGATAAAATAATAGGACCACCATGGAGCAGGCAAGGGATGCTTCGGACGAACTGGCGCGGCAGAGAAAGCCTATGAATTCATGAAGCAGTTTAATCAACGGAAAGAATATGCTAGAGGTATTTAAAGAGCGGCTTGGCGAAGTGAAGGAATGGGTACACAGATAGGTTGCCGGGGTGAGCCGGTAAATTAGGAGCACTGGCTAGATGAAATTAGTCTAGCCAGTGTTTTTTACCTTGACGAATATATCAAGCTGATATATTATATAATGTATCAGTTTGATATATGGAGGAATGGTATGAAAAGACAAAATGTTAGAAAACTAATATTGATTATCTCAATGCTTTTATTTCCGCTTACAATTTGGTATATGTCTCCTTATTTGATTATTCAAGGGGCTACGGAGGGTATTGTAACAGGAAGCTTTATTGTATTTTTATTGATGCTGCTTGGCTCTCTCTTTTTTGGAAGATTGTTTTGCGGTTGGATTTGTCCTATGGGAGGCATGCAGGAATGTCTATTTTCTGTGAATGAAAAATTACCAAAGCAAGGTTGGAGAAATAATATTAAATATATTATATGGACGATGTGGATTCTTGCTGTAATTGTATGCTTTATATTTAGGAAAAAGGAAATTACAATAGATTTCTTTTATATGACAGACCATGGAATTTCCATTGCAGAGATATATGATTATGTAATTTACTATGGAGTGGTATTTTTGATATTAATTCCTGCGGTTCTCTTTGGAAAAAGAATATTTTGTCACTATTTCTGTTGGATGGCCCCTTTTATGGTTATAGGAACGAAAATTAGAGAATTATTGCATTTACCGGGAATCCGTGTTGTTTCTGAAAAAGAGAAATGTATCTCCTGTAAAAAATGCAATCAGAAGTGCCCGATGGGATTAAATGTGGTAGAATTAGTAAAGGATGATTGTGATTTTGGAACGGAATGCATTCAATGTGGTGCTTGTGTGGATAACTGCCAAAAGAAAGCGTTATCCTATGGATTTAAAAGGAGCAAGTAAAGAATGGCAAATACAAAGAAAATGGATTATGTATTATTAGGCTTGCTAAGCCATGAGCCTATGACCGGATATGAAATGAAAAAGAGGCTTGACACAACACTTCGTTTTTTCTGGGGAGGTAGTTACGGAAGTATATATCCGACTTTAAACCAGCTTGAAAAGGAAGGAAAAGTTACAAAGGAAGATGCAAGTTCCAATGGACGGGAAAAGATTTCTTATTCCATTACAGAGTATGGGAAAGACTCGTTAAAAGAGTGGTTGAAGAAGCCGGTGGAAAAGGATGAACTTCGCTATGAAACACTTTTGAAGCTCTTCTTTGGGAATGAAACGGGTATGGAAGGTGCCAAGGAACATATTGACCGATTTGAAGAAAAGTGCAAGGATGAATTATTAATTTTAAACATGTTCGCAGAGAATTTGGGGCAGTATTTGGAAGATAATACACATAAGCATTATTATTTGACAGTAAAATTTGGTATTAAAACTTATGAGTCATATTTAGAGTGGTGCAAAGACGCAAAAGAACAAATAAAGGAGTGGGAAAAGAAATGAAAACAGCAATCGTATATTATTCAATGTCAGGGAACACAAAATATGTAGTTGATAAAATTGCTGATGAGATAAAAGCTTCAGGAGAGGTAGATATCATTAGAATTGAGCCGAAGAAAGCGTATCCAGACAAAGGAGCCAAAAAGTTTTTCTGGGGTGGTAAAAGTGCTGTTATGGGTGAAAAACCGAAATTGTTACCCTATGAATTTGACGCAGATAAATATGACAGAATTATCATAGGAACGCCTGTATGGGCTAGTACCTTTGTACCGCCAATCCGTACCTTCCTTCAGGAACACAAAGATATGACGGATAAAAAATGGGCAGTTGTTGCCTGCTTTAGTGGCGGCGGTGCGGACAAGGCAATCGAGAAACTTAAGAGTTTTATCGGAATAGAAGAATTTGAGGCAGAATTGATTTTGGTCAATCCGAAGGACAATCAGAAACCGGAGGATGAGGAAAAGATTAGGGCGTTTTGTAGGGCACTTAAATAAGAAATTGAGTATAGGAAGATAATATTATACAACTAAATGAGGACAGATGATTTTGACACACTGTTTTTCTTGACCTTGCCCTTGGGGAATGGTTTACACTTTACATATAGCAAGCTTTCGTTGAAGACTTGATAATTGTAAAGGAGAGATATTTTGAAAATATTAAATAAGCTTATTCGATTGCATAAATTCATTTTTTCTGTAGCGGTTCTGATTACATTTTTATCTGTATTTATAAGTCTTTGGTGGAACAAATATTTGGCGGATATGTTAGACAGACTTGGAAATGCAAAAGCCCATAATTGGGGGGAGGCGGGGACCTCGTTGTTTGAGATGGTAATGCTGGGGATATTTATAATTGTATTTTATGCGATAAGCGAATGCTTATCATTCTATTTAGCTGCCTATACTTGTGAAACTATTGCTCATGAAATGCGAATGGGATATGTTCGATATTATCTACAAAGCAATATCCAGACTCTTTCAAAACTAAATGTTGGGGAAGAGCAGTCTGCCATGCAGAATGAGCTGAAGGATATCTCTCATTATTTAAATGAGAATCTCTTTTCCTTTATGAAACAATTTGTCTCGTTTGCAGCTACGGTTGTATTTTTGTTTTTTCAGGATTTTAAATTGACTTTACTTTCCACACTTCCGGTGATTCCTTTGATTATCTATTGCTATTTTTCAGGTAAAATTATTAAAAACTATACAGAACAGTGTCAACAAAGCAAGAAACAAATCAATGGGCTGGCAGATATTCTTTTGGAGCTTTTTCCAATTATTCAAGTTTACAGTGCTTACAAGCTTATAGACAGTGCTTTGGATGAGAGGCTTTTTGAATGGGAAAATGCTAATATCAGGAAAGAAAGGGTTTCAGCTAAACTGATGTCTCTGTCCGGATTGCTTTCATTCGTTCCGCTTTTGCTATTACTTGGATTTGGAGGATTCATGGTGATAAACGGTGAAATTAGTATAGGGCTTTTCTATATCTTTATCAATCTTTCGGGGAATGTTTCCGGATTTTTACAGAATATGCCGGGTATTTATTCCGGCTTTAGGCGATTTGGCGCATCTGTCGGTAGAATTGAGGAAAAGCTTGTATTAAAGTAGAATGGAGAGAACATGTATCAATATGCAGTTTTTTTAGACAATATTTCATTTTCATACGAGAGCAATGTGGTGTTTCAGAATTTGTCGCTTACTGTTAGGCCCGGTGAACACATCGCTATTGTAGGGGATAGTGGTTGTGGTAAAAGCACTATATTAAAAATACTTGCTGGACTTTATGAACCGGATTGTGGAAGGATTATCATAGCAGGCGAGAGTCTTCCTGAGAATATTAGAGAGCAAGTGGCGCTGGTGATGCAACATAATTGCCTTTTTCCGCTGTCTATCAGGGATAATATTACTTGCGGTCATGATATTCCGGAAGAATTGATATGGAGTGCTTGTGAAAATGCAAGTCTCACAAAATGGATTGAAAAGCTTCCTGAAGGGTTGGATACTAATGTGGGCGAGCGAGGGGGGCAGGTGTCCGGTGGGCAGGCACAGCGAATTCAGATAGCCAGAGCACTTTGTAAGGACGCTCCAATTATTCTGTTGGACGAACCGGTTTCAGCCTTAGATAAGGATACGAAGCATTCAATTCTGAATGCCCTGAATAAGCTGATGGAGGGGAAGACGGTGATTCACGTTACGCATCACCCGGAGACCTTAGACAGCAGTTATACCATCTATCGTATGGAAGGAGGGAAATTGGTTCGTGAGTGATTTCTGCAAGCTGATAAAGAGAATGGGTATTCAGCGTAAATACATATTTCTTTTAGTATTAAGATCCCCCTTTGATGCTCTAAGAACTTGGATGCTGGCAGGTCTGATGAAATCAGTTTTTCTTTGCTTGGAGACAGATGATGCAGGTAAGCTGTCGGCAATATGTGCTGACTTGAAAAAGCAAATTCCAGTGCAGAGGTAAATTC
>Ga0129310_1003113_pt1 | contig 11107 bp, 6 predicted proteins | sample Go1ome_2_FD_94433 | JGI IMG/M metagenome (GOLD analysis project Ga0129310, IMG submission 94433) | Western lowland gorrila individual fecal microbial communities from Wisconsin, USA - Go1022A metagenome | ecosystem: Host-associated > Mammals > Digestive system > Large intestine > Fecal | place...
GGTGGTGCGGTTGTTATGACCGGGACGCCCGAGCGCGGCTCCATGAGTGAAAGACTTATCAATTCCGGGAAAATGAAGCTGCTGAGATACCCAGTGCACCAGAATCACGCAGAATTCACGGAGCTTGTAAAGCATAATAATTTCGGCAGGGTGATTCCGTATCATACGCCGGATTTTTCGGCGGTATACAGGGGCGAGGAGATCGTCATTTGATTCGTTTGTTAAACATAATAAACACCGGCGCTGATTTTTCGGCGCCGGTGTTTATCATATTGTATTGAGTTTCGCTATGTAACCACGAGTTCACGTAGTTCTCAATTCGGAGTTATGTCCGGTTATCGCAGGCAACAATAGACGCTATCAGCTGATCCGCTTTGAACGGCTTGGGTAGATGAGCGTCCATTTCGGCTTCCTTGCACTTGGCAACGTCGTCGGCAAAGGCATTCACATAGCCAACAGGCACAGTCTTTCCGGTTTGCTCATCCAATTTAAAGCAAATTGTAAAAGCGCCAAATATACAATATCATTTATAGCACATTTTTTAAGTAGACTTTTTCCATAAGCCATACGGAAAAAAGTTCTCCCATGTAATATTGACAAATCCTTTTTTTGCTAGTATAATAAAACTGTAGATTTAGCTGTGTAAAATCAGAATGCACAGTATCCGCTCTGCCAGGCAGAGCTACTGTCATAAGGAGGTTATTCATGACCAAAACAAGAACGCGGTTTTTTGCCGTGGGTCTGGCGATAGCGGTGCTGCTGGCGTCGCTGTTCATTGTTCCCACGCCTGGAAAAACGGTAAGTGCAGAGGAGCCGGGCGCGGCTGTATGGGACGGCTCTACTGCTGACAAGTTCGATAGTGGTTCAGGAACCAAAGGTGATCCATACATTATATCAAACGGCGCTCAGCTCGCGCACCTCGCGGAAGATATCAATGTAAACTGTAAGCTCGACTTTTACGAGGACAAGTACATAAAGCTGGGCGCGGACATTGATCTCAACTATATGCCGTGGACCCCGATAGGGTACAATGCAAATCAGTTCGCAGGCGTGTTCGACGGCGACGGGCATACCATCAGCCATATGAAAACCGTCGGGTCTGACAGCACTGAGAAGTCCTGGGTTGGACTGTTCGGTAAGACTTCGGACGGTCAATACGCAGAATGCGGCACGATAAAGAACCTCACGGTCGCTGATTCCATCGTGACCGGCGACAGATATGTCGGCGCGGTAGCCGGAAATGCCGCAAATATCGTCAATTGCAAAAGCATAAACAACACGGTCACTGGCAATGAGAATGTCGGCGGCGTGTGCGGTGAGATAGACGGAAACATTTCCCTCTGCTATAATAACAGCACCGTGTCCGGCGTGAAGTACGTCGGAGGAGTGTTCGGCTCGGCTCGCTATAGTAATTCCAATGCGAACGAAGGCCCCTATACGGTTGAAGAATGCTACAACACAGGCAGTGTGACCTGCACTGGCTCGGGTGCAGATGTCGGTGGCGTCGCTGGATTCGTGGAGCACCGCAAGGCAACGGACTGCCTTAACACCGGTGATATCACCGCTGAGAATTGCGGCGATACTGTTGGCGGCGTATTCGGCAGGCTGACTAACGCTGACTGTGATTCCGCCGTGAACACCGGAGCCGTCAACAAGGACAGCTCTGCGGGAACGGTCGTTGGAGTCATCGACAGCTCCACCATTACCAATGCCTATTACGACAGCACCAAATGCACGCTGTCAAACGCTAACGGAACCGGTCTTTCTACCGAGGAGCTTATCGGAGATGTTCCCTCCGGGCTTGGTAGCAACTGGACTGCTGGTAAAACCGAAATAACAAACATCAGCGGCAGACATGCGACACAAATAAAGCGCTACATCAGCCTTAAAAATATCGGCGAACCCAGCCCTGCGGGGAGCGATACTCCGCTTTACAACTTCAGCCAGGACGGCACCCCGGTTTGGGAAACCTATGTGCCTATCGCAACTGTGGACGACCTTAACGCCATAAGCTCCGACCTTGGCGGGAACTACGTCATGACTGGCGACATCACCGATGGAGGAAATGTCAGACAGATAGGTGATCTGTATAATAGCTTCTCTGGCAAATTCAGCGGCGACGGTCACACTATAAGCGGTCTATCTATGAGCGAAGACCGAGATTATATCGGACTGTTCTACTATAACAGGGGAATTATCATGGAGCTGAACGTTAAAGGCACCATAGTCGGAAATAATTTCACAGGTGGAATATGTGCACTCAACGACACTAACAGCAAAATCATAAACTGCTCATTTGACGGATATATTGACGGCTCAGAGCATGTGGGCGGCATCTGCGGTCAAAACCAGGGAAACATTATTGGCTGCCGCTCCGCTGGGAAAATAGTCGGACCATATGACACCGGAGGAATCTGCGGATATAATGTATACGGTGGCAGCATAACTACCTCCTGGAACGAAGCTGAGATCTTTGGCGTAAGCAGCGTCGGCGGCATATGCGGAGAATCCGCCGAATCATCAACGATATCCACATGCTACAATGTCGGTGATGTAAGCGGCGACAGATATCTTGGAGGTATATTGGGACTGAATCGGAGCAGCAGTACTGTTGCGGACTGCTACAGCGCCGGAAATGTTGACGGCACCGTTGATTTCGGCGTCGTCTGCGGCTACAGCGAAAATACCAACGTCACCAACTGTTACTACAACAACGATATTTTCGGTGGAACGATCGACAGTGACATCATCGGCACACCTCTCACCGCTGTTGATATGTTATCCTCTGACGCTCTTGACACGATGAAGCTTACGGACCCGGCATGGGTCAAGAAGCCAAACGACAAGGCAAGCCACACCGCGTACTATCCCTCGTTCTCGGAGGAAACCGCCACGGCAGTGAAGTACACTTCCGGGCTTTCTCTTGAGGTTTCAAAGGATCCGGTTTATGGCGGCGATGTTAAATTTACCGCCAAGGCGCTGATAAAGTACGGCGAAAACCTTGCAAGCGAGGATTCAAACGGTGAGTTCACATTAAAACTTGGCAATACGGCTATTGTTACCAGCGACGAGTTTTCCGGCAATATCGCTGAATGGACTGCCACCACCGCCGGAAAAACAACGCTGACTCTCGAATTCAGCAGCACAAGTTCTGAGTTCCACACCGGAAAGCTCACGGAGAATTTCGTAATAGACATTGCGAAGAAAGTGCCTGCGGCGTCTGACTTTACTATTGCGACTGGCTCACTTGAATATAACGGCAGAGGTCATAACGTCAGTGTTTCCGCGAAACAGGGAATGGGCAAGTTCACCGTGAAATACTACAGTGATGGCAAGCTCCTGGATTCCGCGCCGGTCAATGCAGGAACCTACACTTTCAAAATCGACGCAGACGAGGGTGAATTCTATTCAGAGAAATCCGACATCACTGACACGGACTGGGAGTTCACGATAGCTGCGGCTCAGGCTCAGGCGATACCGGACAATGAGATTTCCTATTCGTGGGGCGTGGACGACGATATCACCGTCACTGTCGCAGGACTTCCCGATGATATGGGGGAGATAGGCAATGCGACTGTTACGCTCGGCGGAGACGATATATTCAAGCCCGATTCCGCATTGTATTCAGACGGCAAATGCACTTTCCACCTCGGACCCAATACCAGCAGCGACGCGGGTAAGGTCGGTTATATCACCGTTGATCTTCCTACGCAGAATTATGGCAGTATCACATTCAGAATTGCGGTCACTCTGAATGATAAGGGCGTGCAGAATGCGCCGGACGACGTAGATTTTGAACTGAAAATCACCGATAGCGGAAATGGACTTACCGCTGAAATAATCACTGAACTTGAGAGCGTGGAATTCAGCTTCAACGGCGTTGACTGGAGTTCCGTGAATTCCGTGTCCGTGGGACATGACGAACTTGTTACAGGCTATATACGTTTTGCAGAGACAGACGAATTCAATTCCAGTGCAGCGAATTCTAAGACCGTGAGATCCGGTCACGGAGCGCTTGTTCGTCATGAGCGCGTCGAACCGGACTGCACGAAAAAGGGCAATATTGAGTACTGGGAATGCAAGTCCTGCGGCTTATACTTCCTTGACGAAAACGGCGGCGATGAGGTCGCGCTTGAAAACACGGTGCTTGCGATAACCGGGCATACTTCCGGCAACGCCGTAAAGAAGAATGTTATCCCGGCAACATGCACAACGGACGGCTCCTATGACGAAGTGATCGACTGTACTGTATGCAATACGGAGATTTCGTCCGAACACATTACCGTACCCGCTCCAGGTCACAAGTGGTCTGAGAAGTATACTTACGACAAGACCGGACACTGGCACAAGTGCGAAAACTGCGACGCGGAAACCGAGGTTGAAGCGCATGTTTCCAGCGGCGCGGCTAGCACATCTAAGGCTGAGACCTGCACGATATGCGGGTATGTCATTGCCCCCAGAAAAACTTCGGGCGGCGGGACATCAGCAGGCGGCTCCCGTCCGAGTGCAACTCCAATTGAAACCAGGCCGTCAATCAACGGAACGCAGAAAAGCTGGGCGGATATCGCTGCCGACATCAACGGTCAGAACGGCGGTAACATAGTGATTTCAATGAACGGTGAAACTGCTATCCCGGCTGATGTTATCAAGTCGATCAAGGACAATAAAATAAAGGCTGAATTTGTTATCGACAGCACAAAGAGCTGGATAATCGATGGTGCGAAGATAACAGCTGCAGCTGCGGCTGATCTGTCGATACTCCCCGGAAATGCTGACAAGAGCGCGCTACGTGGAATCGTTGGCGTTGATATCAAGGTGACAGGCACCGGAGTTCCTGCTGAACTGAAGCTGTCTTTCCGCAAGGAATTTGCGGGTCAGTTCGCGAATGTATACAAGCTTGTTGATAATAAGCTGGTATTCCAGAGCTGTGCAAAGCTCAGCGCAGACGGCTCGGTAATGATATCCGGTGTGTACAGTTCCGGTGAATATGTCGTGATGGTATGCGAGTTCAGCGACCTTCCCGGAGATATGAATAACGATGGTGCGATTAACGCACATGACGCCGCGGCGATACTGAAAGACATTGTTGGAATAGTAAAGGGCGCAAATCCGCTGATGAGCGACTTCAACGGCGACGGAATCATTAATGCGCTGGACGCTTCTGCGATATTAAAGAAAATCGTTAATATCGCGGTATAAAACCAGATAAACATAAGACCCTCCCATGGCTTCAATATGCCGTGGGAGGGTCTTGCTATGCTATAATAATTAATTACTGTACCGCAGGTTTATCATATTCCGCAGATAGGGAGCAGCTCCTCAAGCGATGTTATGGTGTAGTCCTGGTCAAGCTGCAAATTGCGGTTCTTCCTGTCGATGAGCACCGAGCGGCAGCCGACGTTTTGGGCTACCTTAATGTCCTTTGGTTCGTCGCCGACGAATATGAACTGCTTTTCGTCCGCGCCGAAATGCTCCGCGATCTGGTGTACTCCCTCGGGATTCGGCTTGCGGAATCCACAGCTCTGGGAGGAAACGTACATGTCGAAATACGGCATCAGCTCCGGAAAGTAACTCTTGTGGAGCGCGTCCGGCATTCCGGTCGCGACGTCAGTAAGCGTTGTTATCTTCCAGCCGGCGGAGCGCAGTTTCTTGAGTACCGGGATAGTTTCCGGGTAGATGAGCGGCGTCAGCTTCATGTCCTCAAAGAACGTATCTATGACCTCCGGCAGGGAGTACGGAAAATCCCATTTCGCCGCCGCGTCACCGAATATCTGCTCGGGAGTGTAGTCCTTTTCGCGGTACTTCACGCGCGGATTATACTGCTTCAGTACCTCTATCGAATCTGTCAGCTGTTCGTCCGTAAGCGGAAGCCTGAGCTTGTCACGTACATGCCGGAACGCGCTGTCGTAATAATCCATCCACACGTTCGGCATGTTTATATATTCCATCAGCGTGCCGCCTATGTCAAAAATTATAACGTTCATTTTTATGCCCTCCCGATCTCGTTGTTCGGTTTTTCCGGCTTCGCTGCCGGAGCTTCCGCAGGCTCGCGTATCGGATTTTCCTCGTCGAACAGAACGTCGAAAAACCTCTCCTTTGATTCCACGAAGCAGGCGCTGTCCTCGCTGTATATCACGATGATCTCAGTCCCTGCCGGAAGCTCTCTGCCGTTTGCGGATACTGCGCGGAAGTAATACGGCTTTCCTCCGTGCTTTACGCAGATCTCGCCGTACATATCCAGCGTGACGTCCTCGGTGACTATGCCCTCAAGGTTTTCAAGCTCCTTTTCAGTGGGTCTGGCTTTTTTCTGGAACTTCATATAAAGCGGTGATACAGCCGTGCTCAGAAGAAAGTTGAATGCAAGCCCTCCGGCAGCCGCGCAGGGAAGCCCGAGCCAGCTGACGACCCCGGCGGTCTCCAGCAGAACTCCGGTCAGCGAGCTCACGAAAACAAAAACCACGAGCCGCAGAATGTTTTTCGGAAAGATGGTCTGTAATTCTATGCGGCTCTTTTTGTGTTCGAACAGCTCGCCGGAATTCGGGAAAAGCTCCCGCCCGAACAGAAGGTACACTGCCAGCTGTAACAGCAGATATCCTCCGGAAAGGAACAGAAGTATCAGATAGAACAGCTTCAGCTGAGTCACCTCCCGGATAAACGTAGGGGAGGGGCTTGCCCCTCCCGTGGATTTGTTTCAGTTGTTAGTTCAAAGCTCGCCTACAAGCGCTTTGGTGTCGCGTGCGATGAGAAGCTCCTCGTTGGTGGGAACTACCCATACCTCGACCTTGCTGTCGGGAGCGGAAATTCTCTGGAGCTTGCCTCTCAGACCTGTGTTTGCAGCGTCATCGAGCTTGATTCCGAGATATTCCATGTTGTGGCATACGTCAGCGCGTACATCGTCGGAGTTCTCGCCGATGCCGCCGGTGAAGATAACAGCGTCCAGACCGTTCATAACAGCTGCATAGGAGCCGATGAACTTCTTGATCTCATAGCGGAGCATCTCGCCAGCCAGCTGAGCCTTGTGGTCGCCGTGTACTGCGGCGTCGGTGATATCGCGGTTATCGCTGGAGATACCGGAAATTCCGAGGAATCCGGACTTCTTGTTCATGTAGTCGCTCATCTCGCTGGGGGAAAGACCGAGCTTGTTTGCAACGAATGTAACGGCGGAGGGGTCAACGCTGCCGCAGCGTGTGCCCATGATAACGCCGTCCAGGGGAGTGAAGCCCATGGAAGTATCAATGGACTTGCCGCCCTCAACTGCGGTGATGGAGGAGCCGTTGCCGAGGTGGCAGGAAACGATTTTGAGATCCTTGATATCCTTGCCGAGAGCGTCAGCCAGCGCCTGAGTTACGAAGCGGTGGGAAGTACCGTGGAAGCCGTACTTTCTTACGTGCAGCTTCTCATAGCACTCATAGGGCAGGCCGTACATGAATGCCTTCTCCGGCATGGTGGAGTGGAATGCGGTATCGAATACAACGACCTGAGGTGTTGTAGCGGGAATTACCTTCTTGCATGCTCTCAGTGCGAGCGCGTGGGGGTGGTTATGTACGGGAGCCAGCTCGGACAGGTCGTCTATCTGCTGGATAACTTCGTCTGTGACCAGGGTGGTCTTGCTGAATATTTCAGCGCCCTGTACTATTCTATGGCCTACTGCGGAGATCTCGCTCATGCTGTCGATGACCTTGCCCTCGCCGGTGGTGAGTACTTCAACGAGCTTCTCAAAAGCCTCGGTGTGGGTCGGGAAAGAGCAGTCAGCCTCTACTTTTCTGCCGTCAAAGGTGGTGTGCTTGATGTGGCCGTCGATTCCGATACGGTCGCAGTTGCCCTTTGCGATAACGCTTTCGTCCTCCATATTGATAAGCTGGTACTTCAGTGAGGAGCTTCCGGCGTTGATTACAAGAATCTTCATAATGATAATCCTTTCATTTGTTGATTTTATTAATACAAAATCAGAGAATATCAGAGATTTTGCACATACATCATTTATATTGTAGTACTTTCCGCTAAAAAAATCAAGTCTTTTTTGAAAAATTATTGATTTTGACGGGGATTTGGTGTAAAATAGTAGAAGTACAGATGCATTACCCGGAAAGGGGGCTTTTTAATGAAAACAGCAGCAGTTATCTGCGAATATAATCCGTTTCATTACGGACACAAATTCCAGCTCGAACAGACCCGTAAGCTCGGCGCGACGCATGTTGTGGCGGTCATGAGTGGGGATTTCACACAGCGCGGTGACGTGGCGGTGTTCGACAAATTCACCCGCGCTCGCACGGCGCTTGAAAACGGCGCCGACCTTGTTCTGGAGCTTCCGGTGAAATACAGCCTGTGTGCGGCGGAGGGCTTTGCGCGCGGCGCTGTGGGGATAATTTCGGCACTCGGCTGCGTAGATATACTCTCATTCGGCAGCGAGTGCGGAAGCATAGACGCGCTGCGTGAAGCGGCGGGAGCCGTTGATTACGCGCAGCACTCGGAGTACTTCCAGATGCTGATGACCGGCGGAAAGAGCTACCCCGCGGCGCTGGCACAGGCGGTCAATAAGTTCTACACCGACGATGTGTACCAGACGATAAGCTCCCCGAACAACACGCTTGCAGTGGAGTACATCAAGGCGCTGGACGATATCGGCAGCCCCATTGAGCCGGTGACGATACGGCGCGAGGGCGCGGAGCACGACAGCGAGGAGCAGTCACGGGAGTTCGCGAGCGCGTCGCTTATCAGAAAGCGCATTCTTGCCGGGGAGGATTACTCAAAGTTCGCACCGGTGATAAACGAGCCGTTCGCGGACATAAAGCGCCTGGAAACCGCGATACTTGCGAAGCTCCGTACAATGAAGCCGGAGGACTTCTACGACGTTTACGACGCGGCGCAGGGACTTGGCGACAGGCTTTACAAGGCGGTTCGCAGGGCGTGCAGCCTTGACGAGCTGTATTTTCTGACCAAGACCAAGCGTTACACGCTGGCGCGTATCCGCCGGGCGGTGCTGTGCGCGTTCCTGGATATCGACAAGAAGATGCTGCACGAGCCGGACGCGTATATCCGCATACTCGGCATGAATTCCCGCGGCAGGGAAGTGCTTTCCGCTGCGAAAAGCGCGGGCTGTACGCTGCCGCTTGATACTTCACTGCGGGCGCTTATGGGGACTTCCCGGGAGGCTCATAAGCAGGGGGCGTTCCAGGCGCGGTGCTGTGATATCTGGTCGCTGGCGCTGGAGAAGCCGCGTCCCTGCGGTGCGGATTTTACCTCAAAGCCTGTAATAATCGCTGACTGAGAGCGGCGGACGTGCTCCGCCATACATAAAAAATACGGAGGAACATAAAATGGTTACAGTGACTGAACTGAACTACAAGAACTTTGGCAAGTGCGTGAAGCTGGACAACGGCACGGCGAGCGTAATAATCACGGTGGAGGTCGGCCCGCGCATTATTTCCTACTGCCTTAATGGAAAGGAGAATATGCTTTTGGAGGACATCGGCCGCGAATTCAAGGACGATTCGCAGGAGCTGCGGGACTATTTCGGCGCAGACAAGACCTGGTACATATATGGCGGGCACCGCCTCTGGAGCAGCCCGGAGAGCTACCCGCACAGTTATGTTCCGGACAACGAGCCGGTGGAATACACGATAAACGGCGGGGAAGTCACGCTGATACCTCCGGCAACGCGCACCGGTCAGCAGCATAAGCTGATTTACAGGCTTGCGGACGAGGGAAGCGAGGTCGAGCTGTATCACGAGGTAAGAAACGTTTCCGGCGCGATAGTCACACTGGCTCCCTGGGCGCTGACGGTATGCGCGGCAGGCGGAGTGGAGATATTCCCGCAGAGCCAGACGGATAACGGGCTGCTTTCAAACCGCAGGAACGTTTTCTGGAGCTATTCGGATATCAACGACGACAGGTTCTTCCTTGGTAATAAGTACGGCACGCTCCAGCAGGTAAAGGGTTCTGAGGGTAAGTTCAAGATAGGCATGAACAACGAGGACGGCTGGGCGGCTGTCGTGAACCACGGTCAGATATTCCTGAAGAATTTCCGCATGAATATCAACGGGGAATACCCGGATTACGGCTGTAACTTTGAAACCTTCACGAACGGGATATTCCTGGAGTGCGAGAGCCTTGGAGAGATAAAGCAGCTCAGAAACGGCGAGGCACTGCAAATCACGGAGTACTGGTCGCTCACTCCCTGCGATGACAGCTTCGACAGGAAGAACGAGGACAGCATTGACAGGTTCGTGAAGAAATACGACCTGCGAAATCATCACGCATAACGGAGGACCTATGAGCCTTTACGACGAGCTGCGCGAAAAGCACCGCAGCTTCATTTACCACAGCTATGAATTTACGGAGCAGGACGGAAACACCCTGCTTCGTTTCCACTTTTCAATAGACGAATATCACTTCTGCCCGCAGTGGACTTTTCCCGAGAAATTCAGCGGACTCAGCTACGACCGGGAGCTTGCCGGACGTATCGCGTTCTCGCTCGGTATGGCGGAGCTTGTTTCCTACTGGAAATGCGCCTGCCCGCCGACGGTCGAAGTACGATGCGGCGGACTTTCAACCTGGGAGAAGAACTGGTGGAAAAAACTTTACTTCAACGGACTTGGAGAGTTCTTCTACCGCAACGGGATAACCCCGGATTTGGATACGTTCATGACAATAAGCGCGCCGGAAGAATCCGCGCTTTCCGCACGGAATAACGCTCTTTCCGGCACGCTCGTCCCGATAGGCGGCGGCAAGGACAGCGTTGTCACCCTGGAGCTGCTGAAAAAAGCCGGGGTGAATATTTCCGCATATATCATCAATCCAAGAGGGGCTACGCTTGGCTGCGCGGCTGCCGCCGGAATCCCGGAGCAACGCATTATAGGCCCGAAACGCACGATAGACAAACAGCTCCTGGAGCTGAACAAGCTTGGATATCTCAACGGACACACGCCGTTTTCGGCGGTCGTGGCGTTTTCCGCGGAGCTTTCCGCCTGCGTTCACGGATTGAAATACATCGCTCTTTCCAACGAAAGCAGCGCGAACGAAAGCTATGTCGAGGGCACCGCTATAAACCACCAGTACAGCAAGTCTACGGAGTTTGAACGGGATTTCCGGGAATACTGCGAGCGCA
>Ga0129310_1003115_pt1 | contig 11106 bp, 6 predicted proteins | sample Go1ome_2_FD_94433 | JGI IMG/M metagenome (GOLD analysis project Ga0129310, IMG submission 94433) | Western lowland gorrila individual fecal microbial communities from Wisconsin, USA - Go1022A metagenome | ecosystem: Host-associated > Mammals > Digestive system > Large intestine > Fecal | place...
ATCGAACAGAAAGCGGTTCGTTCGGCAGCGGAACATGTGGTCATCCCGTTAGAATACCTGTTTAAGATCCGAAGGGCAGGAGATTTCCTCAGACATTGTGTGTGTCTTACCCTTGCGTCAGAGCTTGACGGAGATATTGGAAGCATTTATGCAGATATTCCGGAAAATCACGGAAAACTGTATCCGACAGTGGAATTATGCGAGTGTCTGTATTCTGTAGAAAAAGATAGACGCCTTAACTGTATGCACAGCCTGTTTGAGGAAAAGGAAGCGTTCCGGTTCTTTTTCGGAGGGGAGCTGCCTCTCGGGATACGGACAGAGCTTCGGTTAGAACAGAGGATCCTCCAATTTATCTTTTCACCGGAATCAGAGCCGGAAGCATTGCAGAGCTTTACCCAGCTTTATTACGGCTCTGAGCTGACCGATAAGCCATTGGTGATACGAGAGGAGCTGGCGGATCAGCTGGCAGAGTATTTAAAGGAAACGACAACAGAAAAAAAGATAATCTATCTGTATGGAAAACCGGGTTCGGGACGCCGTTTCCTGATCCGGCATGCATGTGCCAGAAACCGGGTGTTTTGTCTGGAGGCAGATGCGGGAAAGTTAAACGGAGTGGATGCAGACAGGCTTCTTAATGAGATCATCCGGGAAACGGTGATCCGCAGAGCCGTCCTTTGTATTCGGGATTTTCAGCAGCTATTTCTGGATACACGACCGTTTCAGGCACTGTATACAGTCAGACGGCTTTTGAAAGCACTTCCCGTGGTGATCCTGACCGCAGATCAAAAATGGCCTTCCGGTCTTGAGGATTTTCCGGTGCCGGTAACGGAGCTGGAGCTTACAGAGCCCGGAGTGGAGGAGAGGATCCGTATCTGGCTGGAGGCATTTCGACAATATCCTAAAGCCATGCCGGAGCCGTTTAAAAAGGATCACAAAAGGCTGGAGGGGCTGGCGGGAAAGTTTTCATTTCAGCCGGGCCAGATCATGGAAGCGGTAAGGGAGGCAGAACGGAATGCCGGCTGGAGCGGAAAGGAGGTGGAGGAGGATACCCTGTATCAGGCATGCCGCTCTCAGGTTAATCACAGGCTCGGTGAAAAAGCAATGCGGATAAAAGCTTCTTATGGCTGGGATGACCTGATCCTGCCGCCGGATCGTAAACAGATGCTGAAAAATGCATGCGATCAGATCGAATACAGCCATCAGGTGTACGGAACTTGGGGCTTTGCAGCCAAAATGGCATACGGACGCGGGATCTCGATGCTGTTTTACGGTCCCCCGGGTACCGGAAAGACGATGGGGGCACAGGTGCTGGCACGAGAGCTTCATCTTGAGCTTTATAAGGCAGATCTATCCAGTGTGATGTCAAAATATATCGGAGAAACGGAGAAAAATCTGGGAGAGATCTTTGAGGAGGTCAAAAAGAGCCAGAGCATCCTGTTTTTTGATGAGGCGGATGTACTGTTTGGAAAGCGGTCGGAGGTCAAGGATGCACAGGATAAATATGCAAATGCGGAAACGGCCTATCTGCTGCAGAAGATGGAGGAATATGAGGGGATCGTGATCCTCGCCACCAATTATATGCAGAATTTTGATGAGGCCTTTAAGCGCAGGATCCGGTTTATGATCGAGTTTCCTCTGCCGGATGCGAAAAGACGTTTTCAAATCTGGCAGCAGGTCTATCCGGATACCACACCGGTCAGCGAGGATGTAGATTTTGACTTCCTTGCCTCCCAGTTTGAGCTATCCGGCAGCAGCATAAAAAATATTGCTGTTTCAGCAGCCTTTCGGGCGGCAGCAGCCGGAACAAAGGTCGAAATGGGACAGCTATTGGACTGCCTGCGGGAGGAAATGAAAAAATCAGGAAAGAATCTGCAAAGTGAAGATTTTGGACCATATTACAGTTTAATGAATGGGGGATGATGTGTAATGCCTGAAACGAAAAAAACAAAAAAAAGAGGAATGGAAGATCCGGCAAAAAAAGCTGAGGCAGCAAAAAAAACAGAAGAAGCCTTAAAGGAAACGACACAGGCCCCGACAGAGGTGGAAAAAGAGGGAAAAGCGCCGAAGAAGGCAGATACTCCTGACTGGTACGAGGATATGAAGGAACGTACCGGACGTGCCGCTGATTATGTCAAGTGCTTTGAAGCAACAGCAGAGTCGGTCGCCTCGACCTACAGCATAAAAAAACTGGATCAGATCCGGAGTGCCTCCAACAAGAAGCTCTTTGAAATGTCTTTCTTAGAAGAAGGAACCGTAAAATGCCATGAAAAAATGATGGCGGATACAGAGCATGAAAAACGTAAGGTCCGCGGACAGGAGCATTATGAGCGGACAATGCGAAGGATCGACAGAGCCAAGCGGAGACATAATGCCCTGTTAGATGCGATCGAGAAGCGGAAAGAGGAGATCAAAAAGGATCCGAAGCAGGCAAAAAAATGCAGTCTGATCGAACGCTTTCGGGATATGAAAAAAGAGGATACGATGCTTCAGCTGATCCGCAGAGTCCGGCTGTTTGAAAAGAATCCCGGATATAAGGAAAAAGCAACAAAATGGTATGAAAAAGCAGCCGAAAAAGTGACAGGATTAAGGGATGAGCTTTTTTCAGAGGAAGATCAGGAGCAGCTTAAGACGGCAAAGGAGGTATATTCCCTTCATGATGATCTGAAGGAGAATACGGGAGATCTGAAAAATGCCATTGCCCGCCTAAAGGAAGAAGGCGGTGAATATGATGGTATTTTCAGCATGGTAAAGGATACGGTGGTGCTCATCAAGGATACCATTAACTTTATCAAGGATTTTGATAAAAGGAATACGGAAAATATAGTTGAAAAGCTGATCGGAATCGTTACAAGCGGTATGTCAATCTTAGCAGACTCGGCAGAAAAGATAGCCACCGCACTTTCAAACTTCCCGTTTATCGGCGGAATCATCGGCCTGATCAAAAATGGCATCAAGTTCTTTACCGAGGGCTATAAGTTTTTCATGAGCCAGCGCCGGATCTGGAAATTAAGAGCCCAGAAAAAGAAGCTCAAGGAGAGGATGCTGAAGCGTAAAAAGAAATACGCTTCCGATCCGGAGTTAAAAGGGTTGTATCAATTTGTCGGTGAGAGTCAAGACGGAAAGGCAGAGCTGGATGCGAACAAGCTGGGAAGACGTGAATATCGCGGGCTCAGAGGGCACGGAAGTGATGCCAGAGACCGGATGAAGCGGGCCGAAGCAGACAAAGCTACCGCAGGAAAGAAAAAAGAATACTACGCGGCAAAAGAAGCAGAATCCATTGAGCAGTATGACGAGATAAAAGAAGTGATCTATAAAAATAAAAACAGGACAAAGGATGCAACGATCGCTCTCGTTCAGGAGGGGATCGATGTGGCGGCCAACATTGCCAAGTTTTTCCCGGGAACCGGAGATATCGTATCTGCTGCCATAAAGGTCGGAAATACCATTGTCAGCGTCGGAAAATTTGCCGGGAGCAAGACGGCAGAAATCGCAAAAAGTGTATTCGGACACCGTAGATCAAAGGAAAACAAAGAGATCTTCCGAAATAAATATGCAGAACATATCTACGATCATCTTGCAGAGGTATCGGAGTATCTGGACGGTTCCGGAAAACTCGATCTTAATAAGGCAGACCCGGGACAGGTCAGCAAGGTGGCGCAAAGCTATGATTATGCAGAAAACATGCTGGCGGGTATGGGGGCCGATATGGCAGACATGATCGGGGCTAAGAGCAAAGAAGAACTGCTTAAAGCGATGAGTGAGGCCTTTGCAGCCGGCGAGTAGAAAGAGGGGCAGGATGGATGAATAATAAAATTAAATGGCGGGATCTAAAATTTCTTGCTGAATTTCTGGAGGATATGGAGTGGGAGGCTGAGCTTCTGGGAGAGGAGACACCGTACCCATCCCTAAAGGCATCGCTTCCGATGGATGAGGATTATGATGAAACGGTACTTTTTACCTATATCGACTTACCGGACGAGGATGCCGAATTTACAAAGTATCTGCAGATATATCTGCAGATCCCTCTGGATCTTGAGACCATACCGGCCGGTGAGATGATCGTATTTGTGAATCAGCTCAATATCCTTACGCTGCTGGGAAGCTTTTCCTATATTCCTAAGATCCGCGAAAATGCAGCCCGAGTGGATTACCGATATGTCCTGCCGGTCGAAAAGGATACCCTTCCGGAAGAAGGGGTAGTCGGAGAGGTTCTTTTAAATCTTGTCAAATATGCACAGATGGCAGAAGGACTTATTGCAAGAAGAATCGAAGGGACTCCGATGGAGGCGATCATTGCTGCGATCCAAAAGGAGATCGAGGATGGAGAGGAGCCGTAATATGGGATTTTGTGTACTGGGAGGAGCAATGTGTACCTGCAGCTTTGGAATGGCCCCCTCCACACTGATGGTCACCCCGGAGAAAAAAGCAGTTTCCTCCATGCCGATGGCGACGATTATGGATCATATTCCGATGAAAAATGTCATGCCCTTCGGAATGTGTCAGTCCTTAGCAAATCCGACAGTGGCCTCTGCGACTGCCGCAGCTTTCGGAGTCCTGACACCTATGCCCTGCATCCCGGTACTTCCGGCACCATGGGCACCCGGATCCCCAACCGTAATGATAGGAAATACACCGGCATTGAACATAAGCTCGAAATTAATGTGTGCCTACGGCGGTGTGATCCAGATTACAAATCCGGGAACAACAAATATTCAGATACCCTAGGGAGTGGTCAAAGTTTATGAAAAATAGAAGGATAATCAGCCTTCGGGCAAAATTTGCAGCACTATTTTTTCTGTTTGCGATAGTGATCATGTGTTCGGTCAGTATCGTTACTTACCGCTCCTATCGGAATGCAATGATGGAACGGTATGCCAAGGAGGCGGTCACGATCGCCAAATTGGCAGCCTCTTATCTGGACGGAGATGAGATGGTCCGATACAGCATCACGAGAAAAAAGGATGCGGAATATGAGAGACTGGCAAAGACACTGGACAATATCAAAGAGGAATCCGGAGTACTATATCTGTACGTGGTAAAGCCGGTATCCGAGGATTCGACGGTGTATCTGTTTGATGCATCTTCAAAGAATGAGACAAATTATATCGCGAGCCTCGGTGAGCGAGGAGACTGGGACGATAATTTTAAGCTGGCCAAGGAAGCCATGAAGACCGGAGAACCGAATCGTGAGCTGGAGCCGACAAAAACACAGCTTGGCTATCTGGCATCGGCATACGTTCCGATCAAGGATCACACCGGTACTCCGGTGGCCGTGGTCGGAGTGGATTTTACAATGGGTGAGATACAGACATTTTTAAAATACAGTATCAAAAATCTGTTGTTTTTAATGGCAGCCATGATCACGGGATGCTTCCTGTTACTTTTGCTTCTGGTAAATAAAAGTATTATCTCTCCGATCCGGATACTGAAAAATGGTGTGGAAAAGATGGCGGAGGGCGATTTGGGAGTACAGGTGCCGATCCACAGCAGGGATGAGATCGGAGAAATCTCAGCGGTATTTAACCGGATGTCGTTTAATATCGGTTCCCATATACAGGAAATGACAGAATTGAATGAGGGCTATTATAAATTTGTTCCGTCTGTCATATTCCAGCTCTTAGGGAAAAATAATATTCGGGAGATCAGGCTGGGAGATAACTGCAGTGTTTCTCTGGAGATCCTGCGTATGCAGATCAATCGTTTCGAGGAAAAGACCAGACGGATGGATGCAGAACAGATATTCGGATTCCTGAATCGTATCTACCAGCTGAGTGTGCCGATCATTATCGATAATAAAGGTGTGGTGGATTCTTATTTCAATGGTGGTCTGAGTGCGATATACACCAGTGGAGATAAGAGCGCCTTGGACAGCGCGATCAGTATATGCCAGAAATTAAACGAGGAAAAAAATGCCGGACGTCTTGTCGGGTTCAAAGATCTGGAGCTGGCGTTTGCAGTTTCGGGAGGAGAGCAGATGGTCGGGATCGTAGGCCACGATAAAAGACTCTCCGAGGTCACATTATCAGAACAGATGTCTGTGATCGATCATCTTAGAAAGAGTGCATGGAAATATAAAGCAAGGATCCTTGTGACCGGAACTGCCGTGAGCCGTATTCCGGATTTTGAGAATCGCTATCATGCAAGGATTCTGGGACTGATCCACGTCAGTGCAACGGATTCACTGGAGAAAATCTATGACGTGTACGACGGAGATGAAGAAGCGGTCAGGGAAATTAAGGAACGGACGAAAAATGACTTTGAAGCAGGCGTCCGCTATTTTATGGCAAAAAGATTTTATGAGGCCAGACGTGCCTTTGTAGAGGTTCTTAAGGTATCACAGGGAGACTATGCGGCGCGTGAATACCTGTTTCTTTGCAATCAGTATTACAAGAGGGAGGATACATCAGATATCAACGTCTATATAGAAGAATTCTGATGGAAAAAATGAATGGAAGGGTATGACAATCTGACGGAAGCGGCAAAAACCGAATATGAAGAAAAAGCCGGTAAAATGAAAGGGCTGCTTCCTTCAACACTCTCTATGGAAAGTATACTATCATGGAAGAATGCTTGTCTTCCGGAGTATAGAGTAGAGGGAGATTATTTCTGTATCCGGATCATGGATCGTATCCGGGGAAAGAGATACTATTATATGCCGTTAGGGGAATATCATCAGGAATCGTTTCAGCACCTGATCGAAAAGCTATGGGAAGAAAACAAGGAAAGCTCCCCGTTGATCATTGTGGATGTCAGGGATGAAGAATTAGGCTGGTACCGGCGACTTCAAGGCTTCAGCTGTACGATTTCCGATCAGGATTCCTACAGTGATTACATCTACCGCAGAGCGGATCTGGAGGAGAGCTTTGAAAAACAGCAGGCACGCTATAATAAACGATATTTTATCCGTAAGTATGCCCCGGAAAAACGGAAGCTTTTAAGATCAGATGAAAACAGCTGCCGTAACGTCGTTGAATGTGCTTATTGTGCATATCATTCGTGCAAAGAATGTACGAACGGCTGCCTGAAGGATACGATCTCTGATTTCCTTAAAACCTCAGATTCTGATGCAAAATACGGGCTTATGATAAGCAGCGGAGGAATTGACATCGGATATGCAGCAGGGATCGTACAGGGAGATTGTTTTGTATTCCTGTTCAAAAAAAACTGCCATGGATATCGTGGTCTGGATGAATATCTGCAGACAGAGCTTTTAAATGAATTGCCTGAAGAAGTTCAATGGATCAATTATACGGAAGATATGGGAATTGATGGCATTCGAGCATACAAGAAGAAGCTGGCACCGTACCATTTGAAGCCAAGATATAAGGTGCTGGTAGAAAGGATTGGGTAAGTATGAAAAAAAAGTGGAAAGCAGGCATTCTGATCCTACTGTTATTAATCGTCGGGGTATTCCGATATCGGGAGCTTCTCGAATTGAATCCCACAAAGCCATTGCAGACAGAGAGTCCTTACCGGGTCATCAATGCCGGAGATGACGGCTCACTGCTGGTCACCGATGAATCCGGAAAGAGGTTTTATCGACTGAATGCTAAGCATCAGGCAGAATTTGTCCTGAACGGAAAAAGAAGTCAGGATGGATTTTTTGATGCAAAGCAGATGTATGTGGGGGATGACGGAAGCATCTATGTGCTTGACCTTATGCGTGCCGGAAGCCGTCGGATGGAGCAGGAGCGCATCTTAAAATACAGCAGCTCGGGAAAGCTGGAGAAGACATTAATGGAGATCCAATACGGAGAGGAGGATCTTGTTTATAAGAATGCGATCAACCGGATCCTCAGTCTGAATGGGGAGATCGTGTGGTTCCAATTTACGGACGATGGTTTTGCTCTTATGGGAGAAGCCGGAGAGCTTAGGCACTTTCCATATCCGGAGGCAGCACAGTATCTGGTGGATTTTGTACTGGATCCTCAGACCGGACGCTGCATTTATCTCACAAAAAACGGTGAGATCTGTGAAGAACAGGAAAACGGAACCTTTAAAACGCTCTATGAGGCAGATGAGGAAGGCCTCGAGATCCCATGGTATATGGATTTTTCCGAGGAGGGCGAGCTATGCTTTGCAGATATCGGACGGCGCGGGATCTATCGTCTTAAGGAGGATGGAAAAGCAGAGCTGATATGGAATGTGACCGGCAGTGACGGATTAACGGAGCTGGATGAGGATACACGAAAAGAAAGTCCGATCTACTACAATTTTGACATGGGAACCTGTCTTGCAACGACGGATGGATATGGAATCGTTGCAGCAGTACCGGGAGAAGACATTTCCTACCTCATGGAGATCCCGTTCACTCCTTCTTTAACGGCGGCAGTCTGGGCCGAATGGATCGGGGCCGTACTCTGTGCTGCAGCTTTGGCAGCCTTGGCCGTTTACGGGCTTTACCGGGTGATCAAAAGCAAAAGGCATTTTATACATATTGTGGCCGGAATGCTGGCCGGAACGGCTATCCTGACAACGTTATTCACGATGATCATTCTTAAGGACTGGACGACCCGAATGACTCAGGAGATCACCGACCGCACAATGAGCGTATCCGGGCTGGCGGCCCGCCTGATCCCGGGAGATAAGCTGGAAAAGATTTGTTCGATCAGGGATTATAATGGGGAAGACTATCAGGAGATCCGTTCGATCGCAAGAAATATATTTACCTCGGGAGAAATGGATATCAATGATCTGTACTGTGTTATCTATCGGATCCAGAACGGAATGATCACTTCAATGTACTCGGTGGAGGATTATGTCGGAGCCATTTATCCGTATGACTGGCAGTATGAGGATTCCGATGAACAGAACATTATTGAAACCCATGAGCAGATGACGTACATGGGACTTTCCAGCAGTGAGGGAAGCTTTATCTTTACCAACTCTCCGATCCTGAATTCAAAGGGAGAGGCAGTCGGAATCCTTGAGGTAGGAACGGATCTTTATAACTTCCAGCAGGATAACCGCAAAATGATCTGGGAGGTTATGACAAGTGCAGTCGTTCTGGCTGTTACAATGATCCTGATCGTATCCGAGCTCCTGATCTTTGGACAGGGGCAGGAAAAGCGGAAGAACCGTTTAGCGGCCGGGGGAGATAAAACGGAGATCCCTGTTGCAATGCTCCGGATCCTCGTTTTCCTGATATTCTTTGTCACGAATATTCCGAAAGCATTCTTGCCGATCTATATTATGAAGCAGGCGGAAACAGAAGCTGTTTTCGGATTATCTCCGGCATTACTTGTTTCTGTTGCCTTATCCTCCGAGGTGCTTTTCGGAGCGCTGACCTCCTTTGGCGGCTCTGCAGTTCTGCGCCTGTTGGGAAGAAGAAAAACAGCTGTGCTGGGAAGTATTATGTTTGGAGTGGGACTTACAATGAGAGGAGTTGTTCCGACGATCCTTTCCTTTATTATCGGAAATGCGGTGATGGGAGCCGGCTGGGGATTCCTTCTTTTAATCGTTCAGGTCATGATCGCAGAGAAGGAGCCACAGGAAAAGTCGGAAGGCTTTACCGGTTATACAGCTGCATCCTTAAGCGGAGTCAACTGTGGCGTTGTATTTGGTGCATTCCTGATAAACTGGCTTGATTACCGCTCTGTTCTTATGACTATCGGTGTGATTAGCTTTACGGCACTGTTATTCAGTATCCTGTATATTTTTGATGAAAAGAAAGCGGATGGACGAGCTCTTGCTTCAGGCAAAAAGAGTGCATCTGATAAAAGGACAGAAGGAGCGGTACCGGGCATCTCTACAGCCAGATTCCTGTTCTCGCCCCATGTGCTTTTGTATTTTATCGGAATCGTCATTCCTGTGGTGGCAGGCGGATATTTTCTCGCTTATCTATATCCGCTGCTTGGAGAAAATATGGGAATTTCAGAAACCAACATCGGATATTCCTATTTGTTAAACGGAATCTGTATCATCTGTCTTGGCGGTTTCCTGACAAGACGTCTGACCCGACGACTGGGGCAGAAGGGGGCTCTGACTCTTGCAGCAGTATTGTACGCAGCAGCATTTCTTCTCTATGCAGTCCGGCCCGGGATCCCGACGCTTATGGTGCTTCTGATCCTGCTTGGAGCATCTGACAGTTATGGACTTCCGGCACAGTCGACTTACTATACGGACATGAAGGAAGTAAAAGCGTATGGGTACGATAAAGCAATGGGTGTATACAGCGTATTTGAAAATATGTCCCAGGTATTCGGCTCCTTTATATTTGGTTTAATCTATGTGACAGGAGTAAGTATGGGGCTTACGATTGCGGCCGGAGTGATCTTTGCGGCAGCAGCGATTTTCTTTCTGTTTGGCGAAAAAGTAGGCTCTGTTGAGGAGGGAAATGAATAATGGTATTTCAAGATCTGACTGCGGAAGAACTGATCCGGCTAAAGCCATATTTTTCCCTGCGCCCGACCAGATGTGCCGAATCCCATCTGGCATATCACCTGCTTTGGCGTCCGTATTATGAGACGAGATATCATGCGGATGAAAAGGGCATTCTCTGGCTCCAGAAAATTGATTACGATGAGTATGCGACAATGGTACCTGTCTGTGAAAAACAATATTTAAGAGAAAACTTTGAGCGTCTTCAGCTGTTTTTTAAAGAGCTGGGTACGAAAATGCACATGTACCTTGTGGATGAGGAAGCGTTGGAAGCGATCAGACCGGATCCGGCTCTTTATGAGGTGCTGGAGGATCGGGACAGCTTTGATTATATTTATTCCGGGGAGGAAATGCGTTGTCTCCCCGGGAGAAAATTTTCCAAGATGAAAAACCGCATTTCACGATTCACCAGAGATTACGGAGAATGTGCAGAATACGTAACGCTGACCTTAGCGGATGAGGGGGAGATCCGGGCTTTTCTTGAACGCTGGGCAGAAGGAAAAGAGAGTGAGGATGCCTTTCATCGCCTTGAAAGCGAGGAACAGGGAATATTTGAAGCGATCCGCTATAGCCGGGAGGCCGATATTTTAATGGCCGGTATCCGGGTGAAGGGACGCCTTGAGGCCTTTTCGATGGGAACCCTATGCCGGGAGAAAAACATGACAGTAACGCATGTTGAAAAGGCAGATCCACAGCTTCGCGGCCTTTACAATTATCTGGAAAGAG
>Ga0129310_1003124_pt1 | contig 11082 bp, 12 predicted proteins | sample Go1ome_2_FD_94433 | JGI IMG/M metagenome (GOLD analysis project Ga0129310, IMG submission 94433) | Western lowland gorrila individual fecal microbial communities from Wisconsin, USA - Go1022A metagenome | ecosystem: Host-associated > Mammals > Digestive system > Large intestine > Fecal | place...
CTCGCAAACCATTGATTTTATTGACTTTATTATACCAAATAAGAGCATTATCATCCATAACTATATTCAGTTGTCAAAGTACATTTGGGTGTTAATCAGATACTTTTGACACCCACATCATAAGTATAATAAATATAGAAAAGATTACATAAAGGAAAGCTACATTTCTAGGTACTATGATATCCTAGAATATATTGATGAGTATGGTCAAGCCCTTACTTTTGAAAATGTAAAAAAATCTGCTTTATATAATAAGCTGATATCTGCATTATGCTAAGAAAGAGATAATATATGGATTCTACAGTAATTATGATATTCAATGATAAAAAAAATAAACGAATGTTTGATATAGAAGTACCTCTTGATATAACCGCGAATGAGCTTATATATGGACTTAACAAGGGGTTAAAACTAGGTATAAATATGAGAGATATGGAACAGTGCTATCTTTGTACAGAGGAACCCAGGATATTACTTAGGGGTGATATGTTGCTTGAAGAGTCTGGAGTAAGGAATGGAACAATTATAAATTTTGGCTAGGTAAAAAAAGATATGAAGTATAGATTAATAATATATGGTAATGAAATGTATAAGGAGACTACCCTGAATGATAGATTCAGTGGTAGTCTTACTATTGGTACAGATAAATCTTGCCAGATTGCTTTTAAAAAAGAAGATTTTTTAGTAGACTTTGTAGTTCATATAGATAGACGAGACGATGGTCAATTTATGATAAGCTGCAGTGAATCTATCTATCTACAGAAGGATATAAGTTTACGAGAATATGTTCGTCCCCTATCGGTAGGAGATCATATATCTTTGAATTATGAAATAAACGATACAGAATTTCTTATAATAGACTTTTTGCCAATTTATGACCGTATAGGAAATGATTTTGATCAAGTAATAGAAACAAATGATCTTGTAGAATTCAGTATAGGTGGACAAGTTGATTCAATTATAAGAGTTGATGATCCAGTGCTAGTAAATGAATCCATAAGATTACGAAAGGCCTTAGGAGGATATGAAGTTGATTTATCAGAGAGCCCGTTAGGGGTTGAAATCAATGGCTTTCCATCACGAAAGGATGTAGGTTTTGTAAAATATGGAGAGTTTATAAATATTAGAGGTTATTCATTCTGCATAGATGATGGTGTTGTCTACGTAACAAAAAATGCAAATATTATCTCTGATTTGAGAATAACTAATAAAGTTTGAAGAAGAATTATTAGTAATATATGGAGAAAATAATAATGAGATAGCTAAGATTGTAGGAGGAAAGCTTGATGAATTAGGGAATATAGAAAATAATTTAGAGTCAGATAATACTGATACACTTGTTAGAGAAGTGGAAATAGATAATTATAAGTTTGTCTATCTAAAGAAAAATTTTCAAAGTGATGCAAGGCTTTGTTACATAAAGAATAACGATGAAATAATAAATTTTAAACTTGATGGAGCGAATATTGTAAAGAATGGTGATAAGCTGTATTCTACAGATGATTTACCTATCGCAGATTTTACATATATTAAATTACCTGATGGTAATGAAACAGATCAAAGTTTATTATCTTGGGATGAGAACAATTTATATATTATCTCTGTACAAGGAGCTGGATCTGAGAAGGTTAATTATTCATATGATATGAAGAAATCTGAGACTTTATACAGATATGAATTTAAAACTGGTAAATTATATAAACTTAATACTATGACTCCTTCTGAGGAACAGATTATAGGAATATCTGTTGAAAAAAGGAAGCTATATACTTTATCTAATAATAAAGTAATAGAGTCGACTTTACAGGGATACGAATATACAAAAGAATTGGGTGAGATTCCTGAAGTCGATAGTATATATGTTGAGATATGTGGAGACAAACTATTTATTTTCAGTGATAATGAATTAATTGAGTCTTTCGATATATAGAGAATACGTAGATTGGATGCATACGGTAATAATGAGTAAGTAAAATGAGGGTACGGCAGAAGAAAAGCAAGTTTATGAAATGGTTGAAGATATAAAGAAAGCAATAGAAAAATGATATTAATACCACTTGACAAATGATGTTGGGTGGTATTATTTTATAGATAAGTTAGTTATATCTAACTATGATTAAAATAATTATTTCATTTATCAAGGGAGTGGTTATGAATAGTAGTATATTAATTGGATTAATGGTTCCTTTTCTGGGAACGTCACTCGGGTCAGCCTGTGTCTTCCTTATGAAAAGTAAGATGAATAGGCAGGTTGAGAGAGCACTAACGGGCTTTGCTGCGGGAGTTATGGTTGCAGCTTCTATCTGGAGCCTGCTTGTTCCAGCTATGGAGCAGTCGGAACATTTAAATAAGTTGGCGTTCCTTCCTGCATTTGTTGGGTTCTGGATTGGTATACTTTTCCTGCTGCTGCTTGATACGGTTATACCTCATTTGCACATGAACTCAGAGACAGCTGAGGGACCGAAGAGTAAGCTTGCCAGGACGACGATGATGGTTCTTGCAGTAACACTTCATAACATTCCTGAGGGTATGGCGGTTGGTGTTGTATATGCGGCCTTCAAATCGGGAAATGTACTGATCACAGCGGGAGCAGCCTTGGCACTTTCACTAGGTATCGCTATACAAAACTTCCCAGAGGGTGCTATCATATCAATGCCTCTTGCGGCTGAAGGTAGAAGTAAGAAGAAGGCATTCATATATGGCATCTTATCTGGTGCAGTTGAACCAATCTTTGGACTTCTTACTATACTTGCGGTAGGATTTATAGTGCCAGCGATGCCATATCTTCTGAGCTTTGCTGCAGGAGCGATGATCTATGTAGTAGTTGAGGAATTGATACCTGAGATGTCAGAGGGTGAGCATTCGAATATAGGTGTTGTTATGTTTGCGGTAGGATTTACGCTTATGATGGCACTGGATGTTGCACTTGGATAGAGAGATTTTTTATAACTTAGATATTTTAGAATAAGGAGAGTGATTAAATGAATGGAACAGTTTCAACGATAGTGATAGTAGTGATACTTGCAGTAATACTTTTCTTTGCAGTGAAGAACTCCATTCCTCATTTTAGGGGCGAGGGCGGATGCTGTGGTGGATCAGGAAAGGAGAAGTTGATTAAGCCGTCAAAGTTGGAAAGAATTATTACAACTAAGGTTATTAAGATAGAGGGTATGAGATGCGAGAACTGCAACCGAAGGGTTCAAAATGCTCTTAATCAGCTTGATGGAGTAAATGCAAAGGTATATGGAGATAGAGCGGAGGCTGTAGTAAAGTTAGGGAGAGATATAGAAGATATAAAACTTGAAAAGGCAGTTACTGGTTTAGGTTATAGAGTAATCAGTATAGAAAAAATACAGAGCACATAAAAAAATAAGTTGACAAGATAACACTGTTATGTATATAATCCCAAATGTACATAACAGTGTTATTTTTATATAAGAATAGTAGTCATGTATTAATCAGATAATGGATGTGCACCATGGATAATGAAAAGGAAACAAAAAAGAAGCTTCTTGAATGTGCTATGAAGGAGTTCACCGAGAAGGGATATATGAAGGCTTCCATAAGAAATATATGTAAGGAAGCAGGAGTTACTACAGGAGCTTTATATTTCTTCTTTAAGGATAAAGAGGATCTGTTCGGCAATCTTGTAGCGGAGACTTTATATGGACTGAATCAGATAATAGAGCAGCATTTTATAGAAGAAGCTATTGCGACAGAGGCTTTGTCTGGTGGAGATATAAGTATAGCAGCACTTACTGCAGCACAGGGTTTTGATGATGATATGGCTATAGCCAGAGAAGTGATTCGATACCTGTTTAAACATAAGGATGTTGTAGAGCTTCTGCTTACTAAGGCCCAGGGATCCTGCTACGAGAATCTTCCAGACCAAATGGTTGATAAGGTAGAGGAGCATTATACTCGTATGTATATTGCTATGAAGGGTTATAAGTCGAAGAAGGAGCTGACTAAGGAAGACAAGTTTATTATTCATTGGATGTCTCATGATCAGATAGATATATTTATTCATTTAGCAACTCACTGTAAGAATGCTAAGGAAGGTGAGAAGCAAATGAAGAATATGATGGCCTACATGATAGGCGGCTGGTATGGAGTTATAAATAGTAAATAACTACTAAGTAGCATAAGGCTTGGAGAAATCCAAGCCTATAAAAAACATTTATACATAGCACCGTTATGTGAGCATATTTGCATATATAATAAAGCGTATATTTCCAAGGACGTTTCTTGGATTAATAATTGTAATACTAGGAGGAAGAGTCATGTTTGTTGAAGTATCCAACATCAAGAAAAGCTACGGAGAAGGTGGCAGCTATGTACAGGTTCTTAAGGGCGTAAGCGCACAGATAGAGAAGGGAGAAATGTGTGTTATACAGGGTACATCTGGTTCTGGTAAATCTACACTCCTTAACTGCATAGGCGGACTAGATACAGTGGATAGTGGTTCGATAAAGATAGATGGCAAGGAGATATGTGGACTTAAAGGTGAGAAGCTATCTGACTATAGAAGAGCTACACATGGATTTATCTTTCAGTTCTACAATCTGATTCCTAACCTGACAGTAAGAGAGAATATTCAAGTGTGCGAATATCTGACGAAGGATCCACTAGATATGAATGAACTACTGGAGGTACTTGGTCTTACTGAGCATCAGAATAAGTTTCCTTCCCAGTTATCCGGTGGACAGCAGCAGAGATGTGCGATAGCCAGGGCGCTTATTAAGAATCCAAAGCTTCTTCTCTGTGATGAGCCTACAGGAGCACTTGATTCTAAGACATCGAGAGACATATTGGTTCTTATGGAGGAGATTAACAGGAAGTATGGAACTACGATGCTTATAGTAACTCATAACAACTCAATCAAGAATATGGTAGATCATGTTATCTACATCAAGGATGGAGAAATCTCCAAGAATTATAAAAATGAGATTAAGGTTCCAGCTTCAGAATTGGAGGATCTGTAAGATGCAGAAAGTACTTAAAAAAAGAGTTTTAAGAGATTTAAAGAAGAACTTCTTTAGGTATTTTGCTCTCGGTCTGATGATTGCTATGGGAATCTTTCTGGTAGTTACTATAGTTGGTTCTGCTGAGACACTGACAAAGGGAACCGAGGATCTAGCCGAGAAGACAAATCTTGAAGATGGAGAGTTCGAGGTCTTTGTACCACTTAGTAAAAATGATAAGAATCATATAGCTGATATGGGAATCGATATAGAGGAACATTTCTACTATGATTATAAAAATGAAGATGATACTACTGTAAGAATATTCAAGGTACGTAAGAATATTGATAAGATATATTATATAGAGGGTTCAAGTCCTAAGAAGGATAGCGATATCGTGCTCGAGAAGAGATATGCTGAGGAGCATGACCTCAGTGTGGGCGATACATATGAACTTGCAGGAAAAAATTATACAGTATCAGGAATAGGAGTTGTACCGGATTATGATGGACCATTTAAGGAGATATCAGATACGTCTTGCAACTCGATCACATTTGGACTTGCATTTATAACTGATGATGCATATCAGGAGTTTAAGAACTCAGGTAAGACGCAGAAGTCGGAGGAATATCTCTATGCTTATAAGCTTGGTGGTGGAAAGACAGATGCAGATCTTAAGGAGTACTTGAAGGATATAAAGATAGATTCTTCTGAGGTAGATGATGAACTGTTCCAGGAGTACTGGGATAGAACAGGTGGAGTTCCAGACGACCTTCGCGATGCAGTGAAAGAGCTTCGTGATGCAACTGAGGATGTAAGGGACGGGCTTGATGAGCTGTCTGATAATAATGATGATATAAATGATGCTACTGCTGAACTTTTTGATGCATACCTTGAAGAGACTACGAATGCTCTTAAGGGATATGGAATGAATATAGAGCTTACTGAGTCGAATTATGAAAGCAAGTTGGATGACTTGATAGAGGCTAGTCCGAGTCAGGTAATGAAGACTACTCTTGAGGATACTAAGAAGCAGCTTTCAGATCTGAAGGATTATAAGGATGGTATATTGGATTATACTGACGGAGTTGATGAACTCTATGATGGTCTGGATGACATGGCTGATGGCGTAGCCGATATGGACGAATCTGTTGAGGATGCGCTTGAAGAGTTTGACTTTGAATTATCTAATCTTACGATGTTTTTAAAGTATGAGGATAATCCAAGAATATATGCAACTAAGAATGACAAGGTTGTGGATATAGAGGTTGGTATAATTGCAGGAGTTGTAATCTTTATACTTCTTGCATATGTAATCTCAGTCTTTGTGGTTCATTCGATAGAAAGCGAGAGCAGCATTATAGGAACACTCTATTCGATGGGTGTTACAAATAATGATCTCTTGACTCATTATATAACCCTGCCGGTTGTAGTTACATTTATCGCAGGACTTTTGGGAGCTTTAGTTGCATCGACAGGAATACTTGCACCTATGATAGCTGAAAGCTCGTATGCTTACTTTTCAATCCCAGTATTCACATTTCATATACCGCTCTACTTATGGGTTTATTCTGTGGCTGTTCCTCCGATTGTTGCAGTGATCGTAAATGTTCTCGTTATCAGAAGTAAGCTAAACAGAACCGCTCTTTCTCTTATCAGAAATGAGTCAAAGCAGAAGGGTATCAAGAAGATTAACCTTAAGGGAATGAACTTCGTGTCTGCATTTAGGATAAGACAAATGCTTCGCGAGATGCGTTCGACACTTGCTGTAGTTCTTGGTATGTTCCTATCACTTCTTGTCTTCATGATAGCGGTTAACTGTTTTGTACTCTGTACGAATATTGCAAAGGATTATAAGGAAGATACCAAGTTTGAATATATGTATAATCTGAAATATCCTGAAGAGGAAGTGCCTGAAGGTGGTGAGGCTGCGTATGCCTACACTTGTAAGAAGAATGCGATGGGATTCAACTTTGATGTTACGATACTGGGTATAGATAAGGAGAATCCTTACTTCGATGTGAACCCTGGTGACAGCAAGACAGATATCGTAGTATCCTCATCCTTTGCTGAAAAGTTTGGACTTAAGATAGGCGAAGAGTTCGTCGTAACAGATGATGATAAGGATCTTAAGTATGCATTTTCTGTGAAGGAGATTACTGATTATTCAACAGGATTCTATATCTTTATGGATATTGATGAGATGCGTGATATGATGGGAGAGTCGGATGACTATTATAATGTTGTCTTCTCGGATAAGGAGCTGGATATAGATCCTGGAAGGATATATTCTATCACCACGAGAGAGGATATAGTAAAGGGTTCCTCAGTCTTCACGAGTCTTATGATGCCGATGATCTATGTTATATCATTTGCGTCAGCTATTATCTTCTGCGTTGTAATGTATCTTATGATGAAGGTTATGATAGATAGAAGTGCTTACAACATATCGCTAATTAAGGTATTCGGTTACAAACGTAAGGAGATAAGGAAGCTATATCTGGATGGCAACTTCTATATTATAGCCATAGGCGCGCTGATATGCCTGCCGCTTGCGAAGCTCATCATGAACAAGATGTTCCCATTTATGATATCAAATGTGTCTTGCGGCCTAAATGTCAAAGCACCTATTAGTTTCTTTGTTGTAACTTATATAGTAATTCTGTTATTATACTTCATAATAAATGCTATTCTAGTAAGTCGACTGAATAAGTTTACGCCTGCTGAGGTACTGAAGAATAGAGAATAGCAAACACTCGAGTATATAAAGGATGCTATGGTTATGGCTTGGGAAGAGGAGTTTTTACTATATCTACAGAATAATGTCAGAACAGAGTTCTTAAATCATGTTATGCAGTTCTTCTCATTTTTGGGGAACTTTGGATGGTTCTGGATAGTGCTGTGTATAGTGCTTATCGCTGTGAAGAAAACAAGACCGATAGGCATTATAGCGGCGGCGGCACTTGTAGCGAGTTTGCTTATCGTAAATGGAATAATCAAACCGGTTGTGAGTAGGACAAGACCTTTTGTAAGTATAGAAGAGCTGACTCTGATAACAAGGAAACCTCTTGATTCAAGTTTTCCGTCAGGTCATACTAGTTCGGCCTTCGTTGTGTCGTGTGCGATAACGTGGTGTCTATCTGGAAAGAAGAAATGGATTGGAGTAATTTTGATCATAATAGCTTCGTTAATTGCATTTTCCAGATTATATCTTGGAGCACATTATCCAACAGATGTCATAGCGGGATTACTCCTGGGCATTACTATAAGCGTTGTAACATACTTTGCTTTACGGAAGAAAGTATTACAGAAAGAATAAAGATATGATTAAAATGGAGTGGCACATTCACTAAGAATGTGCCGCTTTCTTTTTGGAAAGTGCTGGTACTTTTTTTTCTTGAAATATATTTATATGTATGATATAACATAGAGGTTAGATGTATCTAATCATAAATAGGTATATATAACCATTTCTGTTAATTTTGAGGCTTGTTATGTCAGATGAAATGATTGTTGAGTTTTGTTCGCCTACACTTGCAGGGATCAAGACGGGTAATCTGTTCTCATGTGAATACTTAGACTATCAGACTCTTGAGAAGGATTTGAGAAGGGTAAATAGTATATTGTTACATAAGGGGATCAAAGCTATACCAATAAGGTATCTGAATCACAGGGCGCTTATCTATATATTTCGACCATCCTTCCTGAAGAAAGATCTCTGTGATAAGGATACCTCATTACTACTTAAGCGACTGGGATATAACGTGGACAGCATGAGTGAATGTGTAAAATGTCTGAGCGAGAAATTAATGTCGCTAAAGTCTAGTAAGGATTTTCCTCATGAGATAGGACTATTCCTAGGCTATCCATATGAGGATGTGAAAGGATTTATAGATAATAAAGGTGAATGTTCTAAATGTATCGGATGCTGGAAGGTGTACGGAGATGTTTCAAGGGCAGAAGATACATTTGACAGATATAAGAGGTGCACAAGTGACTATGTATCAAGGTTTAAGGAGGGTATGACTCTTGAAGAGCTCGCTGTGTGCGCGTAAGGACTCCGAATCATTTCGGATATATAACACATAAGGGTTCGTCCCTGGAAAGGAATTAATATGAGTAAAGTTGCAGTAGTTTATTGGAGCGCCACAGGTAACACTGAGGCTATGGCAAATGCAGTAGCTGAGGGAGCTAAGTCTAGAGGAGCAGAGGTAACAGTTTTTGGAGCTGGCGACTTCTCAGCAGATAAGGTTTCTGAGTTTGATGGCATCGCATTTGGATGTCCAGCTATGGGAGCAGAGGTTCTTGAGGAGACTGAGTTTGAGCCAATGTTTACATCAGTTGAGACTTCTCTTGCTGGAAAGAAGGTTGGTCTCTTCGGTTCTTATGGCTGGGGAGATGGTCAGTGGATGAGAGACTGGAAGGATAGATGTGACAGCGCAGGTGCAGCACTTGTTAACGACGGCGTTATGGCTAACAATGCACCTGATGAGGCAGCACTTGATGAGTGCAACGATCTTGGAGCGGCACTAGCATAACTAGCTTTCATTGGGATGAGTAAGTCATATGGTCTTTCTTATAATCTTGTGGTAGGGAAAAATAAGCCTTTGCTATATACTTCTCATCCCATATTTTTTTGAATCAAATTCCTTATGGATTTTGATAATATATTTGATTTTCAGGAAGGAGAAAAAATGTATCTAGAAATTGAAAAGGTAGTAGGAAGAGAAATACTTGATTCTAGAGGAAATCCTACAGTAGAAGCAGAAGTCTATCTTATAGATGGAACAGTTGGTAGAGGTACTGCACCAAGTGGTGCTTCAACTGGAGAGTTTGAGGCGCTTGAGCTTCGTGATGGAGACAAGAGTCGTTATCTCGGAAAGGGCGTTCAGAAGGCTGTTCAGAATATCAATACAACAATCAATGATGTTCTTGTAGGTCTCGATGCATCTGATACTTATGCAGTAGATGCAGCTATGATCAAGGCTGATGGAACAAAGGATAAGTCGAATCTCGGAGCAAATGCAATACTTGCAGTATCTATAGCAGCAGCTCGCGCAGCATCAATAGCTCTTGATATTCCTTTATACAGATTCCTTGGAGGAGTTCAGGGAAATAAGCTTCCAGTACCTATGATGAATATTCTTAATGGTGGTGCTCATGCTGATAGTGCAGTAGATACTCAGGAGTTCATGATCATGCCTGTTGGTGCTCCATCTTTTAAGGAAGCTCTTAGATGGTGTGCTGAAGTATTCCATAAGCTGAGAAGTCTTATCAAGGATATGGGAGACGTTACAGCTGTTGGTGATGAAGGTGGATTCGCTCCTAACCAGTTAAAGAGTGATGAAGAAGCAATCGAGAAGATTCTTGAGGCTATCAAGGCAGCAGGCTTTGAGCCAGGTAAGGACTTCATGATAGCTATGGATGCAGCTTCTTCAGAGTGGAAGAGTGAGAAGGGTAAGGGCTTCTATAAGCAGCCTAAGTCTGGTAAGGAATTCACATCTGATGAACTTATAGCTCACTGGGAAGCTCTCGTAGATAAGTATCCTATAATCTCTATAGAAGACGGACTTGATGAAGAGGACTGGGAAGGCTGGCAGAGAATGACAGAAAGAATCGGCAACAAGGTTCAGCTTGTAGGTGATGACCTCTTCGTTACTAACACAGAGAGACTTTCTAAGGGTATTAAGCTTGGTGCTGCTAATTCTATACTTATCAAGCTCAACCAGATTGGTTCTGTATCAGAGACACTTGAAGCAATCAAGATGGCTCATAAGGCAGGTTATACAGCTATATCATCACATCGTTCAGGCGAGACAGCAGATACAACTATAGCTGACCTTGCAGTTGCACTTAATACTTGCCAGATCAAGACTGGTGCACCTAGCCGTTCAGAGCGTGTAGCTAAGTACAATCAGCTTCTTAGAATCGAAGAGGAGCTTGGTGCTTCAGCAGTATATCCACAGATGGATGCATTTAATGTGAAGAAGTAATATATATGATGTGGGTGTCAAAAGTATCTGATTAACACCCAAATGTACTTTGACAACTGAATATAGTTATGGATGATAATGCTCTTATTTGGTATAATAAAGTCAATAAAATCAATGGTTTGCGA
>Ga0129310_1003128_pt1 | contig 11060 bp, 9 predicted proteins | sample Go1ome_2_FD_94433 | JGI IMG/M metagenome (GOLD analysis project Ga0129310, IMG submission 94433) | Western lowland gorrila individual fecal microbial communities from Wisconsin, USA - Go1022A metagenome | ecosystem: Host-associated > Mammals > Digestive system > Large intestine > Fecal | place...
AGATCTCTTTTTCATACTTCTGTATGTGTCTGTAACTTCTTGCCATAACAAAACCTCCTATGGTTTCTATTATACCATAGGAGGCTCTTTTTGTCATTGTACGTTTTTACTGGGGCGGTTCACCGCCGTGATGCTCTTTTTCGTTGTTTTTGGTGAAACTGCCGTCACATCGGCATTATCATGTTTATCACCGCAAACAGCACTATGAAGAACACTGCCCAGAAAGCGTGTTCCTTTTTCTTGCTGACCAGAAGTCCCACAAATTCACGTACTGCGGCGTTCGGCCAGAAGTACCAGCGCGTTTTACTGCCCACGCCGTCAGCATCAAGACCCTCGTTCTTCGAGATTATCCCGCTTCTCAGCACATGGTAGTTGGAGGTCGAGAAAACTATCTTCGGCTCATCGCAGTCTGCCCGTATCTTTTCCAGCGAGAAACGCATGTTTTCTTCGGTGTTGGCAGACTTGTCCTCAGCTATAATGTCATCATCGCTTATGCCCTTTGAGATAAGGTAGCGGCGCATCGACTCAGCTTCCGATATGATTTCGTCGCTCCCCTGTCCGCCCGAAGGCACGAATTTGATGCCCTTGCCTGTGGCGGCTTTCTGCGCATTTGCGAACTCTATCGCCCTGTCAACACGCCCTGCCAGCAGCGGCAGAGGAGTGCCGTCATCTGATATGGCACAGCCCAGTATCATCACATGGGTCTTGTCGAAAGCGACTTTCCTCTTCACAGATATTATGCCGCAAAGCATCGCTGATATCAGCATGTCTTCCAGATAAGCAAAACAGGTGGTGAGTGTGCTGTCTATCGCGCCTGTGATGCGCACATAAGTTTCACTGCCCGAAATGTTCCTGCCCACATAGAATATCTCCACCAGATAGCTGAGTAATATCAGACCGCTGAGTATGAACCCGAGCACGTTGACAAAGTTAAGACCCTCGCGGCGTATCAGCGAGATATTGCTTATCGGCAGTGCCAGCGAGAACACCAGCAGGAGCGGCAGACTGAAAAGCATGAACGTGCTGCCCGCGCCCTTTATCTGACTGTAAAAATACGCCATCGTGTAGGTAATCGGGTCTGACATCATTTTTAGCGTCACGACCGCCAGACTGACAGCGACCCCCGCCATAAACAGCACAGCGCCCCCGAAATATATGGTGGTGTAGGAAAACAGGTCGTTTTTGCACCGTATCACAAAAGACACTGCCAGCAGTATCTCCATCATAAGCACGTATACTGCCGTCATCACTACCGCGCTCTTATAGCCCGAATAGTTGCCGTTTGCCTCGTTGACTATCATGCCGCCGCGAAGTACTTTAACATACTCAAAATCCGGCTGACCTTCCTCAGCTTTCTGATTTATCAGGTACTCCTTGCCGCGCCCTTTTGCATGAACGATCATGTGCCTGCTGTTGTCCGTGTCGGCAGAAATTTCTACGATGCCGTTTTCGGGAACGAAACCCTCAGCGCTGATGCCATCGGGCAGGTATATATCCAGTTCCCCCATACTGACCATCGTCCCCACGATCATTGAAACTATGAACAATATAGTGATGACCAGCATGGCGATGCCGAGTTTTCGCTGTTGTTTGTTGTTGATATGGTCTTTCATATTTTTATATACTCACCCCTGCATATCTTTTTGAAGTTATCCCCATTATACCAAAGATGCCCCGAATTGTCAAACTCCGCATATCCTCTGTGCCGCGATGTTTTTATGTGTTAAAATTTTACAGTGGGATTTCCATATAAGATATTTGTTGCGTCGTGATCTTTTTCCATCTCTGTTCAAGATCGCTCCGATACTTGTAAACAACAGTAAAATGTGTTATACTGATAATGTATAACTTTCCTATGATGTACATAGCATTTTATAGTAAACGACCTTAAGGAGAAAAGGATATGAAAATATATAAGCTGTCAAAAAAGCCGCTGCTGCTGATATATGTGCTGCTGGCTGCCATTCTGCTGCTTATAAGATTTGCACTTAATCTTGTGCTGGCGCTGATAGATAAGTATGTGCCGAATTTTCACGGTTTTGCCGATTATTACGTGCTGCTGCCCCTGTGGGTCATAGCGGCACTGTTCGCGGTGCTGGTGCTGCCTTTTTATTTCCACAAGGCGCAGTACACCGTTACAAACAAAGAGATAACCGCTAAGGGCGGTCTTATCGTGACCTCAAAACAGTTCATGCTGACATCTGCCGTCAGGTCGGTGACTTCTATACTGCTGCCGCTGGGCAGGCTGACAGGCATGAACTTCATTATACTCAATGCACTGGGGGCGCGGCTGGTGATACCATTCCTCAGCCGACGCGATGCAGAAGAGATAGCCGAACTGGTCAACAATTCCATCAGAAGCAGGAGAATAGAATGACAGACGAATACAAGGGCATCAGCGGCTTTTTCAAGCGGCGGCAGCACCCTGTCAAGATAATAATGTATATCGCCCGCTATATCTGGCTGCTGCTGATACCGCTGGCGAAATATCTCATAGCTACACGTTTTGATTTCCAGAACTGGGTAAAGACCAACTGGGTCGATATCCTCTCGCTGTCGGTGATGATAGGCTACGGTATACTGAGGTGGGTGTTCGTCTACTTTGAGATAGAAGAGGACAGCATCATCTCACATACAGGCTATTTCGGAATAGAGAAAACACAGGTCTATTTCAGCGAGATGTCTTCAATGTCGCTTTGTCAGGGCTATATTTTCAGACTTCTCGGCGCGTGTACCGTCTATATCGACACCGATGCCAAAAGCATACAAAAAACTGACATCAGGCTGGATATCAGCCAGAAGCAGGCTTTCCGCATATATGAACTGGCAACGGCAAAGTGCAGGAGCAAGCCTAAATATATCTACACTTCCCGCAAAAAGAGCCTTTTCATTTTCTCGCTGCTGTTTTCATCGACCCTTTCGGGCATGCTGCTGACACTTACTTTCATCTATCAGGCTTACCGCATAGTCGGACGCGAGATAGAAGAACAATTTCTCGCAAGGGTAAACACCGAACTTGAAAAGCTGACAGTCCATATACCGAAATATCTGATAGTCGCCGCGCTTGTGGTGGCAGGCAGCTGGCTGGTGTCTTTTTTGTCGAACCTGCTGCGCCACTGGGGGTTCAGCTGTACCCGCTGCGCCGACCTGCTGATGATAAGCAGCGGAAAAGGCACAAAGCGCCGTCATGTCATAGTACGCGACAGGATAAACTTCATCGACTATCAGCAGTCGATGTTCATGAAGCTGTTCGGGATATGCTCTGTTCAGGTAAACTGTACAGGCTACGGCAAGCGACACCTTGAGCTATCTGCGCTGGTGCCCATAACCACAACGGCTATGGCGGAAAACTCGGTAAAACAACTTTTGCCGGGTGTGCCGAAAGTCGAGTACGATGTCAGGACAGGCTGGGCTGACCTGCGGCGCTTTGTGATGCTGCCGATGTTGGTCTGTCTGCTGCCGGGTGTGCTGTATAAAGTCCTTTGTGAGGTGATACCGCAGTTTGAGATGGTGGTAAAGACCATACCCGACTGGAAAAGCGCACTTACAAATCTTTCGGTCATCTCCATGATACCGCTGGTGTGGCTGGTGCTGGTCAAGACAAATGCGGCTTTCAACACGGCAGCAGGCTTCGGCGGCGGGCACTGTGTACTTTCATACTGCAAATTCTACCGTTTCCACCGTACTGCTGTCAGACTCGACCGCATAAGCAAGATAAAAATATCCCGCAATCCGTTTCAGAGAATGAACGGCACCTGCAACCTTTCGGTGTACACATCGGCAGAACGTTCCAGCTGCCACCTCGTAAAGGGGCTGAATTATGAGCGGCTGATAAATGCGATGGCGAAGACGGGACTGTATGATGAAGAGTGATATCCCACCACGAATTAAAAAGTTATGTTTATGTGCAAAAAAGATAACCATTTCAAAATGACCTTGAAATTTCATAAGAAGTGTGCTATAATAGATGGGTAAAATATTTTTCTCATGGAGGTTTAAAATTATGGGAATGTTCGATAAGCTGATAGCTAATCTTAAGGCTGAAAAGAAGACCATCGTTTTCACTGAGGGCAGCGATGCACGTATACTCACCGCAGCTGACAGACTGCTGAAAGAGGGTCTGATGGGCGTTATACTCTGCGGTAACGTTGACGAGGTAAAGGCTGCTGCTGCCGCAGGCAATTTCAATATTGACGGTGCTGAGATACTCGACCCCGCTACTTATCCTGAAATGGACGCTCTTGTAGCACAGATGGTAGAACTGAGAAAAGGCAAGATGACTGAGGAAGAAGTAAGGGCTGCTCTTGCAAAGTCCAACTACTTCGGCACTATGCTCGTTAAGGCAGGCAAGGCTGACGCTCTGCTGGGCGGCGCTACATATTCCACCGCTGATACTGTAAGACCTGCACTCCAGATAATCAAGACCAAGAAGGGCTCTAATCTGGTAAGTTCTTCCTTCATACTCTTCCGTGAGAAGGACGGCAAGGAAGAAAAGATAGCTATGGGCGACTGCGCTATCAATCTGGGTTACACTGACAGACTTGACAAGGACGGCAACGTTGTTCTGTCCGCTGCAAGACAGCTGGCTGAGGTAGCTGTTGAAACTGCAAGAACTGCTGATTTCTTCGGCATCGACCCTAAGGTAGCTGTACTTAGCTTCTCAACCTACGGTTCGGGCAAGGGCGGCACTGTTCAGCTGAGCCACGATGCGGTTATCGAAGCAAGAAAACTCGATCCTGAGCTTGTTATCGACGGCGAGTTCCAGTTCGATGCGGCAGTTTCCGCAGAAGTTGCAAAGACCAAGTGTCCTGACAGCAAGGTAGCAGGTCAGGCTAACACATTCATCTTCCCTCTGATCGAGGCAGGAAACATCGGCTACAAGATCGCACAGAGATTGGGCGGCTATGAGGCTTACGGTCCTATACTCCAGGGTCTGAATGCGCCTATCAACGACCTTTCCAGAGGATGCAACGCTGATGAAGTCTACAAGATGGCTATCATCACCGCAGGCATGGCTTAAATTTAATTCATAATTCATAATTATTGGCATGAACAGTCGTTCTCTGTGCTGACATATCGTGCAGAGACACTCTTCGCGCCGACATATTGTGCATAAATTTCGCAGGGTGGGAGCTTGCTCCCACCTTTTTTTGTACACTAAATTGTTGCATGAAACGGCAATATGTGGTATAATACTTTTAAGAATGATTTCTGCATCACAGGAGGTTACACCGATGAGATTACTCTGCATTGACGGCAACAGCATCATGAACCGCGCATTTTACGGCATACGCTTGCTTACAAACTCAAAAGGCATACCCACTAACGCCATTACGGGCTTTATGAATATCTACATGAAAGAACTGGAAGAAGTACAGCCCGACTGCGTGGCTGTGGCGTTCGACCTGCGCGCCCCCACTTTCCGCCATAAGGCGAGTGCCGCTTACAAGGCTAACCGCAAGGGCATGCCCGATGAACTTGCACAGCAGATGCCCCTTATAAAACAGCTTTTAGGGCTTCTCGGCATAAAGACGGTGGAGTGTGAGGGCTATGAAGCCGATGACATTCTGGGCACACTCTCAAAGGCGGCGGCTGACAGCGGCAACGAATGCTTTATCCTCACGGGTGACCGCGACAGCTTTCAGCTGGTGTCGGATAAAGTCACGGTAAGGCTGGCAGGCACTAAAGAAACCAAGATATACACCCCCGCCCGCATAATGGAGGAATACGGCGTTACCCCCCGACAGATGATAGAGGTCAAGGCGCTGATGGGCGATACCTCCGACAATATTTCGGGTGTTAAGGGCATCGGTGAGAAGACTGCGCTAAACCTCATACAGCAGGCGGGCAGTGTTGAAGCACTCTATGCCGACCTTGACAGCTTTACCATAACAAAGGGCAACCGCGCCAAGCTGGAAGCGGGTCATCAGGACGCGATAGACAGCCGTTTTCTTGCTGAGATATGCCTTGAAGCACCCGTTGAACGCGATACAGTGTTCTATAAGCTGGGTACACCCGATGCTGATAAGGCAAAAGAACTCCTCGTTGACCTTGAGATGCTAAGACTGCTTGAAAGACTCAAACTGACAGGCGCAAACAGCGAAACGCCGCAGAAGTCCGCTGAGGAAACTGCCCTTAAACTGAAAGACCTGCCCAAATACGAAACAGGTCTGCCGCTGAACGATGATGCCATCTCACAGATGACTGAGGGCACAAAAGCGGCATTCATATTTGACGGCGCTAAATTGCAGGTGTTCTTTGCTGACAAGGCTTATGTCATAGCTTCGGGTGACTGGGATTTCGAGGGCATAGCGCTGAGATTTTTTGAGAGCGGCTGTGAAAAGACCGCATTCGAGGGCAAACAGGCGCACAAATTCGCCTTTGACAACGGCACACATCTGAATGGTCTGACTTTCTGCTGTGACCTTGCGGGCTATCTGCTGAATTCACAGGCGGGCGAGTACACCACCGAGAACCTCAGCCTGACCTACAAGGTGGCATACCGCAGTGATATGGGCGAATTTGCCGACATCTGCACCATAATGCCGCTGGCTGAGAACCTGAAACTCCGCCTTGAACAGACCGAGATGCTGAAACTATTCAACGAGGTCGAGATGCCCCTCTGTGAAGTGCTGGCATCTATGGAACACTATGGTGTACGCGCCGACACCGACGGCATACGCGAGTTCGGCAAGGGGCTTAAAAAGGACATCGAAGCGCTGACCTCTCAGATATATGACCTTGCAGGCGGCGAGTTCAACATAGCATCGCCAAAACAGCTGGGCGAGGTGCTGTTTGAAAAACTGGGTCTGCCCGCAAAAAAGAAAACGAAATCAGGTTATTCCACCAACGCAGAAGTTCTGGAAGAACTGGCGGACAAACACCCCATAGTCGGGCTGGTGCTTGAATACCGCACGCTGACAAAGCTGAACTCCACCTACGTTGACAGCCTGCTGAAAGAGGTCGAGGCTGACGGGCGTGTGCGCAGTGTTTTCAAGCAGACGGAAACGCGTACAGGCAGGATAAGTTCCACAGAACCCAACATGCAGAACATACCCGTCCGCAAAGAGATAGGCAGGAATATGCGCAAATTCTTCGTGGCAGGGGACGGCTATACTTTCCTCGATGCCGATTACAGTCAGATAGAACTGCGCGTGCTGGCAGAAGTCTGCGGCGATGAGAACATGCGCAAGACTTTTGCTGACGGCACTGATATACACACCATGACCGCCTCGCAGGTGTTCGGCATACCCGCCGATGCAGTACTGCCAGAGATGCGTTCTGCGGCAAAAGCGGTAAACTTCGGCATAATCTACGGCATCGGGGCTTTTTCACTGTCGAAAGACATCGGCGTTTCGGTGAAGGAAGCCAAGCAGTACATCAAGAACTACCTTGACAACTTCCCGAAAGTTTCCGAGTTTATGGACAAGACCGTTGAGGACGGCATAAAGAACGGCTATGTCACTACCATTTTCGGCAGACGCAGATATATCCCCGAACTGGCGGCAACAAATAAAGTCATGCAGGCATTCGGCAAGCGCGCCGCAATGAATGCGCCGATACAGGGCGCGGCGGCTGACATAATCAAAATGGCGATGGTTAAAGTCTATAAACGCCTTAAAGCCGAAAAGCTGGACGCAAGGCTGATATTGCAGGTACACGATGAACTCATCATCGAAGTCACGCCCGATGACAAGGAAAAAGCGAAAGCTATCTTAAAGGAAGAGATGGAAAAAGCGGTAAACTTCACAGTGCCGATGGAAGTTTCGGTAGGCGAGGGCGAAAGCTGGTATCTGGCAAAAGAATAAAATGCAGAATATAGCGATCCAACTTTTTAAATTCACAAAATCCAGTCGCAAAAGCTAGGATTTATGGGTTTTGTGACTGGATCTTGTCTGAATTTTAAGGCGGATTGCTATAATGTGCGCAGGCTGATATAGAAGCTCTGTGGCTTTTTATTGAGATTTTGCCTGCACATGCTATAATGGATTAAAGAGATTGGAATATAGTGGTGATAGTATGAAAAAATATGGAACTGTTGTAAAAATCGGAAATACGGATATAAATGTATATACCAAAGGCAGTGGCAATATCACGATCATTTTTATGGCAGGTTCAGGAGTTGGCTGCCCAACACTCGAATATAAGCCTGTTTATAAAAGAATGACTGATAAGTTCCGTATCGCAGTGGTAGAAAAGGCTGGCTACGGATTAAGTGGTAAAGCTACAACAGAAAGAACTGTCGAAAACCTTGTTGAAGAAAGCAGAACTGCGTTAAGGGCCCTGCATATTGAACCGCCCTATGTTCTTGCGCCACATTCATATTCAGGATTTGAAGCGATCTGGTGGGCAAATACTTACCCTGAAGAAATTAAAGCAGTACTTGGTCTTGATATGGGATTTCCAAACATGATGGAAGCGCAGGCAAAAGAAATTCCCTATGAAAAGAAAAAAGCCATGATCGAAAGATCAAGGATACTTATGCAAAAAATTTCAAAGCGTGGTTTATTAGATAAACTGCTAAGGAACAGAACGGTAAATGCCTCAGGACTGTTAAACAGTAATGAACTTTCAGAAGAGGAAAAGCACACATATGAGGAAGTATACTATAAAAATATAACAAGTGAAGCGGTATTTGAAGAGTCTTTATTGGCAGAAGCAAATGCCGAAAAAGCGAATAGTACAGGCTATTTGTCTTGTCCGTCATGTTTTATCGTAAGCAATATGAAAACACCGATAAAGGCACTTTCGTGGCAGCAGGTTGCAAAGGACTATGCGGATCATTGCCATGCAGAGATACACTTAATAAATGAAGACCACATGATGTATACTAAGATACCTGACCAGATCGTTGAAATATTCAAGACATTTTTGCAAAAGATAAATGTATAATTGAAATCCTGATCTGGATCAATACAATGCACCTGAGTGCTTTTTACACTCAGGTGTAAAACTTATATATGGGTATCTTTCTGAGGTACGCAAATGTTTTTTGTTTAATGTTTACAAATTTCACATCTGAACTTTGTGGAATATCACACCATAAAAATCCCACTCACCATACGTATATATATCAGACAACACAAACGAGGGGGTGTGACCGTATGCGCAAACAGATAATTATTTCAGCGGCAGTCTTATTGGCGGTGCTGATGATACCTTTCCCCATACAACTTAAAGACGGCGGAACAGTCAGATACAAAGCGGCGCTGTATATGGTCGAAAAGCCCCATGCTATCACAGAAAAAGACGATAAGATGGGCTTTACCGTCGGTACAAGGCTGTACATATTCGGCAAAGAAGTATACGAAAACGTGCAGTTTCAGCCCATAACACAATAGACAGACAACATCTGCGGAAAAACAGAAACTTATGTAGAACAACACAAAAATGAGTAAAACAGGAGGAAAAGAATATGAAGAACACAAATTTAAAGAAGATAGTCTGTGCGGCAGTGGCAGGAATGATGCTTGCACTGACAGCCTGCGGTGAGGTCAAGGAAAGTCCCGCTGAAAACAACGGCAACAGCAAGACGACCACCACTACCGCCGAAACGGTACTCACCCCCGATGAACCTGCCCCCGATGAATCAACTCCCGATGATGAAGATGTTACCGGCGGCAGTTCAAAAACAGTTGTGGCTGAACCTGATACAAAACCCGATGATGAGTTCTATGAGGGTTACAATAATTACGCCGCCGAACTTTTCATCAAGACCTGCGACGATGACCTGCGCGATGGCAAGAATGCCATGATATCTCCCGAAAGCGTTATGATGGCGCTGGGCATGACTGCCAACGGCGCTAAGGGCGAAACCCTCACCCAGATGGAAGAAACTCTCGGCGGCACACCCATCGACAAGCTGAACACCGCTATGCAGTACCGCATGGCACGTTTCAACAATGCGGAAGATGTCAGCTTCAATGTGGCAAATTCCGTGTGGGTGCGCGATGATGCCGAACGCATCAAAATGTCTGAGGATTTCTGCGGCAAGGCGCGTGACTTCTACGGCGCTGAAAGTTTCCTCGCACCATTTGATAGATCCACCGTTGCCGACATAAACAACTGGGTCAACGAACAGACCAAGCAGATGATACCCTCGATAATCGACCAGATACCCGATGATGCTATGGTATATCTTATAAACGCCATCGCATTTGAGGGCAAGTGGGCTGAACCTTATAATGATTATCAGATACAAGCCGATGATAAATTCACCAACTCAAAGGGCGAAGAAGAAAGAGTCGATATGCTGTACTCGGAAGAGGGCTACTATATCGCGGAGGACGGCGTGACAGGCTTTATCAAGCCATATATGGGCTATGAATATGGCTTTATGGCACTCCTGCCCGAAGAGGGCACAGACCTCGCAGACTTTGCCGCTTCTCTTGACGGCGAAAAACTCAGAAAGTTCACGTCAGATGCAGGCGGAGATGTAAATGTCTGCATACCCGAATTTACCTTTGACTACGACAACGAACTCAGCGAAGAATTGCAGTCTATGGGCATGGTGCTTCCCTTTGAGGGCGGTGATTTTTCGGGCATGGCAGATTGTGCTGACGGCAGCCTTGAGATAAACCGTGTTCTCCACAAGACCCACATCGAGTTAGACCGCGAGGGCACCAAAGCCGCCGCCGCAACCGCCGTTGAAATGATCACTGAAGCCGCCATAGAGATAGAAGAACCAAAGTATGTCTATCTGAACCGCCCCTTTGCTTTCGCTATAGTTGACCTCGAAAACGGCAGTCCCATCTTCATCGGAGGGGTAAATACAATTAAGAATTCATAATTCATAATTCATAATTGTTGACAGGCATTTATGCTTCGTTGTTTTATCGAAAGATACCACATAATTATTGACATGTACGCGAGTTTTGCGTTTTTGTCGGAAGAATGCAAGAAAATACCCGCAGGAAAAACAATTCCTGCGGGTATTATTGTATAACGAAAACCCCCGGCTCTGCCGGGGGTTCCAAAAAGCTTTAGCTATGGGTAGAAAAAAAGAACCTCCTATGATAAAATAAGAGTAGGTCTGCCAACCGAAACTTAAGAATCAAAGG
>Ga0129310_1003129_pt1 | contig 11059 bp, 11 predicted proteins | sample Go1ome_2_FD_94433 | JGI IMG/M metagenome (GOLD analysis project Ga0129310, IMG submission 94433) | Western lowland gorrila individual fecal microbial communities from Wisconsin, USA - Go1022A metagenome | ecosystem: Host-associated > Mammals > Digestive system > Large intestine > Fecal | place...
GTAAAGGTTTTCACAATCATTTTGCCCCGGGAAAGAACCACCTTGGCTGTCAGGTCGGAAACCTTGCTGTCCGTTTTTGTCAAACCGGAAACCTCTGCCTCAATTTCCAGTTTGAAGTCGTCCCCGCATTTTTTCGTGGCAATGTAGACGCCGTCGGAGGTCAGATGCACCACTGGCGCTTCCTTGAACCATACGTTGCGGAAAATACCCGCGCCGGAATACCAGCGGGAGTTGGGCTCATGGTGGTCAATGCGCACCATCACCGTATTTTCCCCATCCTTAAGGAGATTTGTCATATCGAATTCAAAGGTGGAATAACCGTATTTCCACTCCCCTAAAAGGGTTCCGTTTATGTAAACTTTAGAGTCCATATACACGCCGTCAAAACGGATGCTGTATACCTTTTCCGCATCTTTTTTCACGGTAAATTTCTTCCGATACCAACCGGTGGATGTTTCATACAGATTTAAGGTGTCATAAATCAGCCAGTCGTGCGGAAGGTCCACTCTTTCAAACTTACCCTCATAAGCAGAAAGTTCCTCCAGCCCCGTCCCAAAAGGTGTCTTTGCAAATTCCCATTGATTTGTAAATAATTCCATATCTTCTCCGTTCCGAAGCCCGCGCCGCCGTCCGGTTCTGCCATCCGATTTTCCGCAATCTCCCCTGCACCGCCGCAGAAAAGGCTTCTATGTTGCTATGATATTTTATTTTAAGTGGATAACCGTAAATCCGCAACCGATTAAATTGCAGATATAATGTACTATTTTGTATAGATTTCCATACCGGTCTGACTGCAATATCTCCGCAGGCTTATCTGCTGAATTATCACTGGTTTAGCTGCAATATTCCCACTGCTTTAGCTGCAATATTTCCACTGGTTTAACTGCAATGTTTCCACTGGTTTAGCTGCAATATTCCTGCAGGTTTGCAGCGGATTTCTGCATATACGCTTCCTGGTCCGCCGCATCAAAATGTTCAATGGCAAGATAGCCCCGGTATCCATACTCTTTCATCTTGTGTACCAGTTCCTTTATGGGGATGCAACCTTCCCCCACTGCCGCGGGCAGATAGCATTCCTTTATGCCCGGGGTTGCATTTTCCTGCGCTTGCAAAGGCTTGTCGGTGTATATTTTCTGCATTTCCATAGCCTTGTCAGCGTCTGTTTCCTGTGCTTGCAAAGGCTCGTCGCTCTCTGTTTTCTGTACCTTTAAAGGTTCACTGCTCTCTGTTTTCTGTACATTTAAAGATTCACTGCTCTCTGTTTTCTGTACCTTTAAAAGCTTCTCTGCGCTTATTTTCCTATCCTTGCAGTGCACATGAACAACCTTATCTTTGAGTTCCTCCCATGCAGCAAAAATATCCTCCCCATGGATGATAAAATTGCCCGTGTCAAAAGTAAAACAAAGCCCCGGAACCTGCTCTGCAAACCACTTCATGCCGCTCACGCTGGCAATGGGTGAATTTCTGTCATCGAAATCCTCTATTACAACGGCGATGGGGGTGATGTCCGCAGCACTTTGGCTATCCGCAATTTTTTTAACACCCGCAATACCATGTGGCTCCGTAATCTTCTCATCTTTGACAGCGTTCCGGCTGCCTGCCATTTCTACGATTTCCCGCAGCCCTTCCGCCATGCGTAGCGCCTTTTCACTGTGGGAAAGATAGTCCCATACTTTCTCCCTGTCCGGCACACAATTCACAAACTCTTCTGTTTCCACTGAAAAAAATCCGGGCACAATCAATATTTTTCCGGCTTTCGCTTTTCTTGCAATTTCGATATGTCTGCGTGCTTTTTCTGTTTCCCTGCCCCGCTCCAACGCATAAAATTCATAAATGCAGCTCACCTGTAAGCCTGCAGTCTCAAGCATTTCCAGCGTCTCCGGGTGTTCCAGAAGATAGGTGCGGTTAATTTCCACAGCAGAAATTCCCTCCTCCTTCACCTCTGCAAGCAACTCCGGAATATGTTTGCCGGTCTGCTCCTCCGCCTGTAAAATATGGTCAAAAAAGACCGAAAGTCTGATTACCTCACTTCCTCGCATGCAAGCTCCTTCCGTGCTCCCACAGGCGTGCAAAACCGCACCGCATTTATAATAATCTGCTGAATTTCCGGTACATAGTAAATCGGATATTCTTCATGACCCGGCTGAAAATAAAAAATCTTTCCCATTCCTCTTGTAAACGTACAACCGCTGCGAAATACTTGTCCGCCGGAAAACCAGCCCGCAAAAATCACATCGTCCGGCTTGGGAATATCAAAATATTCTCCGTACATTTCTTCTTCGGGCAGGAAAATTTTCTCCGGAATACCCGCAGCTATGGGGTGGGTGGGTGCAAGACACCAGAGATTTTCCTGCTCTCCGTGCTTCCATTTTAAGGTCATGGAAGTACCCAGAAGCCGCTTCATAATCTTGGAAAAATGCGCCGAATGCAGGGCAATCAGCCCCATTCCCGCGAGTACATGCTTCTGCACCCTTTCCGCCACTTCATCCGAAAAGGCATCCTGCAGGGCATGGCTCCAGAAAATCAGCACATCCGTGTCCGCAAGCACCTCTTCCGTCAGACTGTGCTCGGGCATATCAAAAGTTGCCGTCCGCACCTGAAAATCCTCCTGCTTCCCTAAAAAAGAAGCAATGCAACCGTGAATACCCTGCGGATAAACTTTTCGGACGCCCTCATATTCTCTTTCATGTTTGTATTCGTTCCAGACCGTAACCCGTATCATTTTTTCTCCCTGTTTTTCTACTGTTTCCCGCTCTTTTTACTTCGCGGTTCATTCTCTGTTTCCCGCTTTTTTTACTTTGTGGTTCATTCTCTGTTCTTTGTTTGCCTGTGCCTGTAACCAGAATGAAATGCTGCGGTTCTTTCTTTTGACTCTGATAAAATCTTTTTCTTTCTGGGTCAAATGATTTTCCGGCACTTTGTTTCTTCTTTTGACCCTAATAGCCCATCTGCTTACAGGGTCAAATCAAAATTCAGCTTTCTTCTATTTTCTTTGACTCTGACAGGCGCCTTCCCTCATAGAGTCAAACCCCAGCCCGGGGGGCCTGCCCTTCTCTTTGACTCAACTTGGCATATTCTCTTGTAAGGTCAAATTTATGTCCTGCTTCCCTCTTTCTTCTTTGACCCTGGCAGACTCTTTTCCTCATAGAGTCAAACCCCAGCTCGGGCTTCCTGCCCTTTCCTTTGACCCAACTTGGCATATCCTCTTGCAGGGTCAAATCCATGCTCTGCTTCCCTCTTTCTTCTTTGACTCTGACAGACTCTTTCCCTCATAGAGTCAAACCCCAGCCCGGGCTTCCTGCCCTTTTCTTTGACCCAGGAAGACTCTTCCCCTCATGGAGTCAAATTTAAGTCCTGCTTCCCTCTTTCTTCTTTGACTCTGACAGGCGCCTTCCCTCATAGAGTCAAACCCCAGCCCGAGGGGCCTGCCCTTTCCTTTGACCCAGGAAGACACTTCCCCTCATGGAGTCAAATTTAAGTCCTACTTCCCTCTTTCTTCTTTGACTTTGACAGGCTCATCCCCTCACAAAGTCAAACCGTCAAAGTCAAACCGTCAAAGTCAAACCGTCAGATTCAAACCGGGGTTCCTACTACATCTTCGCCAAGAAAGCCTCTACATTGCCCGCGATGTCGCCCTTAAACACGGCGGAGCCTGCCACTGCCACATTGGCGCCTGCTGCAAGCACCATGGAGATATTGTCTAAATTGATGCCGCCGTCCACTTCAATATCAATGTCCCTGCCGCTTACCTGCACCATTTTGCGGACTGCTTTCACTTTGTCCGTGCAGTAGTCAATATAGGACTGACCGCCAAAGCCCGGCTCCACGGTCATAACCAAAATCATATCCACTGTTCCGAGATAAGGTCTGACTGCTTCCACATCCGTGCCCGGTTTAATGGAGATACCGGCTTTCTTGCCCTGACGATGAATTTCGTCAATGATTTCCGCTGCCTTTTCGGTTGCCTCCAGGTGAAAAGTAATCAGGTCCGCACCGCAATCGATAAACTCCTGAATGTACCGCTCCGGTTCCACAATCATCAGATGGACATCAAAAACCTTGTCGGTAATTTTACGGATGGATTTAATCACCGGCATACCATAAGAAATGGATGGCACAAAAAGTCCATCCATTACATCTATGTGTATATACTGGGCGCCTGCCTGGTCCACCAGGGCAAGCTGCTCACCTAATTTTGCAAAATCTGCGGATAAAATAGAAGGGGATAAAATATTTTTCATGTGTGTGCTCCTCATAAATGACAAATAGATTTATTTTCTGCTTCCGCATAAAATGCCGCAAGCATTTTCCTTTCTATTATACATCATTTCAGGAGTTTTTCCACATCCCTTTTTAACTGCTCCCAATCGTCCTCATGCTCCACATAATAAAGCGGACATTTTTTGCCGCCACAGTCATAATGCCGCAGAATATCATCCGTGGAAAGTCCGTATTTTTTCACCAGATATGCCAGCAGATGTATCAGAGAGTCGTAGGTTTCTTTCGTAAAACTGCCGTCCGCACTCTTGTAACAGCACTCAATGGAAATGGAGTCATAGTTTCTGGTTTTCACCGCATAGGCAATTTCCTCAAACGGAATGCATTGAATGATTTCCCCGTCATAACCAATGATAAAATGTGCACTTGCCGACCTTTCGTGCGTATCTTTCAGGGACTCAAAATAGCTTCGGTTCTGTGCGGCGCTGGTATTGCGGTTTGCCGTATAATGCACGAAAATACTGTTGACCTCCGGCAGTCGTTCTCCGGGTCGGGAGTAATCGTTTGGTGTCAGAAAAGCTTCCTCCCACTCCGGCTTTTCCACGTTCTTATAGTCCAGGACAGAAATTTGTCTCTGCAGATTTTTCACAGCCTGCGCAGCTTTTCCATCGGAAAGCAGGCGGATTACCGAAATGATAAGAACCGCCGCCAGCAAAATAAAAAATATTTCAGCAAGCAGGAGCTTGAGAAATCTTTTTCCCGGCTTTTTGCAGTGCGCCCTGCGGTGCCCGGTCTTTGAGCGCTGCTCTTTCTCCAACGGTATTCTTCTGGCTCGGTATTCCTGTTCTGCCTGCTTTCGCTTCTCACGGGAATTCTTTTTTGCTTGTTCCGTCATCACTCTTCTGACATGACGCTCTTTCCCCGGCTGCGTCCTCGGCGCAAATGCCATATCTAAATTTAATTCTTCTCTTTCGTTTCCCTCATCCAACATAAAAAAAGCCTCCGGTTGTTCAGTATAGCAGATTTCCACTGCTAATTCTTAAAGAACCGGAAAGCTTTTTCTTAATTTTTTATGAATGGAAAACAATAAATTGCCAACTCTTACGTTATCAGGAATTCCAGTGCAGACGGTGAAGCTCCCCTTCGGTCTGCATGCCGGCAAACCGGTTCTGGCGCAGGGCTTCGTACAGCACAATCGCCACGGAATTGGATAAATTCAGGGAACGGATATCCGGCAGCATGGGAATACGGATGCAGGTTTCCTCGTTGTCCACAAGGATTTCTTCGGGAATACCGGCGCTCTCCTTGCCGAACATGATAAAATCATCCGGTCCAAACTTCACATCGGTATAGACATGTTTTGCCTTGGTGGTAGCCATCCAGATTTTTGCACCGGGATGCTTTGCCAGAAACTCTTCATAATTCATATATCGGGTTACATCCAGATGTTCCCAGTAGTCCATGCCCGCTCTCTTTATGGATTTCTCATCCAGATGAAAACCGAGCGGCTCAATCAGATGCAGGGATGTGCCTGTGGCAACGCAGGTTCTTCCGATATTTCCTGTATTCGCCGGGATTTCCGGCTGATGAAGTACAATGTGCATTTTCTATCTCCTCTGCTCCTCGCGCAGCTTCGTGATGAAATGCGCCAGGCGTTCCATCGCCATTTTCAGCTTCTCCAGTGAATAAGCGTAGGAAATACGCAGGTAGCCCTCGCCGCTTGCGCCGAACGCATCGCCGGGAACGGCAGCAACTTTTTCTTCCTCCAGGAAGCGGGTGGCAAATTCTTCGCTGGTCATGCCGAACTCCTTGATACAGGGGAATACATAGAATGCGCCGTAAGGCTCAAAGCATTCCAGACCCATTTCCCGGAAAGCATGCATCAGAAAACGTCTTCTCTGGTTGTAGGCAGTACGCATTTCCACGATGTCCTCATCGCCGTTTTTCAAGGCTTCGATAGCGGCATACTGTGCCGTAGTGGGTGCGCACATAATTGCAAACTGGTGAATTTTCGTCATCTGCTCGATAATCTTTTCCGGACCGCACACATAGCCGAGTCTCCAGCCGGTCATGGCATACGCCTTGGAGAAACCGTTGATCAGAAGGGTTCTCTCCTTCATGCCGGGCAGACTGGCAATAGACACATGCTTGTCCTTGTAAGTCAGTTCGCCGTAGATTTCATCAGACATGACATAGATGTCGTTTTCAATAATAATATCGGCAATCGCCTCTAAGTCCTTCTTTTCCATGATGGCCCCGGTCGGGTTGTTGGGGAAAGGAAGAATTAACAGCTTTGTCTTGGGAGTAATGGCTGCTTTCAGCTCCTCCGGTGTCAGACGGAATTCGTTTTCAGCCTTCAAATCGATAATGACCGGCTTGCCGCCCGCCAAAATTGTGCAAGGCTCATAGGAAACATAAGAAGGCTGGGGAATCAGCACTTCCTCTCCTTCGCCCGGATTTATCATGGCGCGGATACCGATATCAATGGCCTCGGAACCGCCCACGGTAATCAGCACTTCTTTGGTCGGATGGTAATGAATGCCCTGTGTCCGGTAAAGATAATGACAGATTTCCTCACGCAGCTTCATAAGACCTGCGTTGGAAGTGTATTTGGTATGTCCCTGTTCCAGAGAATAAATACCCTCGTCGCGGATATGCCAGGGGGTGGCAAAGTCGGGCTCGCCCACACCCAGGGAAATAGCATCCTTCATTTCGCTGACAATATCGAAAAATTTACGGATTCCGGAGGGTTTTAACTCTACGACCTGTTTGGATAATGGATCTCTCATGGCGTAATCAACTCTCTTTCATCTTCGTATTTGCTGGTTAAAATGGTGCCGTGGTCTTTGTATTTCTTTAAGACAAAATGGGTAGCGGTGCTCAGCACGCCGTCCAATGTGGCAAGCTTGTCGGAAACAAAATTGGAAACCTCTTTCAGGGACTTTCCCTCCAGAGATACCAGAAGGTCATACCCACCGGAAATCAGATATACGGAATTTACTTCTGCATATTTGTAAATTCTCTCGGCAAAGCTGTCAAAGCCCTGTCCTCTCTGCGGGGTAATGCGCACCTCAATCAGTGCATTTACCTTTTCAATGTTGGTATTTTCCCAGTTGATCATGGTGTGATAACCGCAGATAATGCCTTCTGCTTCAAGCGCAGCCAGTTCATTTACCACATCCACTTCTTCCACACCTAAGATGACTGCCAGTTCCTTCAAATCCATACGGCTGTTTTTCTCTATAATACGCAATAATTCTTCTCTCATAGGTTTTCTCCTTTTATCTTGCTGAATTCATCCGAGACAGGACGGTCTAAGAAACGCTTTTCCTCCTGGTTTATGACAACTCTGTCGTTGTTATCCGTTATCTTTCCGATTACCGCTGCCAAAATTCCCGCTTCCCTCAAATCCCTGACCAGGTGTTCGCCGTTGTCAGTGGTAATGAGGAGGCTTCCGCCGGAGAGCATTTCATAAGGACTTATGCCAAAAAACTCGCATACTTCCACGCACTCCTGTCTGATGGGTATTGCTTTCAGGTCTACGGCCAGTCCAACACCGGCGCTCTCTGCCAGTTCCCAGAGGGAAGCAAAAATGCCTCCGCCGGATACATCATGCATAGCGCCCGCATTGGACTTTATGGCGGTGGCGGCCTCCGGAAGGATGGACAATTCCTGTAGGAAAGCCTGCGCTTTTTCTATCATATGAAGCGGATAACGTTCCGCTAACCGTTCTTCGTAACGGGTGGCTAAGAGTCCCGCTCCTTCGCATCCCACCTGCCCCGTAAGAACAATGTCCTGACCTGGCCGGATGTGATTTTCAAAAAGGGCTTCTCCTTCCACGCTGCCGATGGCGGTCGCCGTCACATACGGAACACTGCAGTTTTCCGACACCTCCGTGTGACCTCCCGCAATCTGAATATGTAAAATGCCCGCAGCTTCGTTGGCTTTTTTCATCAGCTCCTTTAAGAAGCTTTCTTCCGTATCCGCCGGAAGCAGGAGTGTCAGAAGCACCGCCACGGGATGGGCTCCCTTTACGGCTATACCGTTTACCGCTTTCATAATGGGCACATATACTTCTGACGGAGATGTCACAAAAAAGGTCTGGACGGACTGTACCGTGTATCCGTTTTTCTGCGCAAAAACAGCGCAGTCTTCCCCTATGCCTGCGCCATTTTTTACTTCACTATTCTGATTGGTAATCTGCTTTAAGACGGAACGTTTCAAAACACTTTCCGATACTTTACCGACCTTCATACACAATACCTTCTTATGTTTATTCAGTGGGTGCTGCAGGCGCCGCCGCTGCCTGCTGTGCGTTAAGAATGGCAATCACGTTTTTCACATGGTCAATACTGCCGGTGCCGCATGCTGCCATAATCTCGTTGTAAGCATTGGCATCTGCGGTTGAAACACCGACGACTGCGCTTCTGGGAACCATTTTGTAGCTGCTGCTGTTTACCACTTCCCTGCTTACCTGCACGCCGTCCTCTTTTACTACCTTCCAGAGTCTTGCCTTGTAGCCGATGTGGGCGCCTGTCACGCTGATGTAACCCAGCGGATAAGCGGCATCCGGATAAAGGGCGTCGGATGTGGGGTTAATGGTTTCCAGTATTTCGCTTTCATATTCCACCGTACGGTTCGCCGGTCTTGTTTCCACACCGTAGATGGTAAAGGTAATCTTTTTATCCTCTGTATGTCCTTCTATGTAAACAGGATGCTCTGTATTGTTTACAAATTTGAAATCCTTACCGGAAGACTCGGCAATCGCCGCATCCGCGGAGGGACTTACATAGCTGACAATCATGGAGTGATTGTAACGCTCCGTCACATCCAGCTCGGATAACAGAACGGCATTGTAAAGGGTGGTAGAAACCTGGCAGATACCGCCGCCGAGGGAGTCAACAACCTTGCCGTTCAGATAAGAACCCGCCATATAGTATCCGTTTTTCTCGGAGAAAGGAGAAACTGTCTGGTAGGTGGAAAATTCGTCTCCGGGATAAAGAATAGTGCCGTCAATCAGACGACAGCCGTTGGCTATATTGCCGCTTCTGTTGGAATTGGAACTCTTGTAGGATGTGGTATAAGTACCCAGCACATCTTTTACTAAGGAAAGCTCTTCTTCATTTCCCCGGGGCTGCTCCTTTTCCACCGTCAGAGCAATGGTTTCGTTTCCTCTTGCCCACTTGTTTGTCATGTAATCGTACACTTCGTCAATGGAAGTTTCCACATCCAGGCGATACCCTGTCTGTCCGTCCGTAATCTTGAATGCACCGTTTTCACGGGTCAGTGTATAATCAATGGCCTCCTGGTCAAAAACGCTGCACCTCTCTACCAGCACATTATTGATGGCAGTTACATCAAATCCCAATTCAATGGGATAGACCTTATTTTCATGCTCTAAATCCTTCAGCTCCTTGTATCGCTGCACCACATTGCCGTGCATGCCAAGCTCCTTTGCCTCTTCGATAATGTCGGTATTTTTCCAGGAAAGCCCCAGCTCACCCGCCGTTACCGTCACTTCATTATCGCCTGCTGCAAGAAGTGTGATTTCCGCTTCTTTCAAAGAATCCACATACGCATTGATTGCTTCCGCTGCTTCTTCTTCTGTCATGCCGGCAAGAGAAATCTCTTCCGCATAGACGCCCTTTTTCAGAGTGTCATCGCCCTTTGCCTCCACGTTTACCGTAAGGAGGGAAAAAGCGCAAAAGACAGTACCCAAAAGCAGCATTGCTTTTGAAACCATTTTTTTCATATCCTCTACTCCTCAAAACCTTCCCGCAATTGTCATCCGCGGGAAAATATGCTACCATAATGCTGCGAAACATGCTGCACATGGCGGCCAACCACACTGCCTGCTCCTGCGGCAGCCTACATACCAAGTGCCATGGGAAGCACCATTGCTATGATTAAGAAAATAATAATCACGGCGGAAATTATCTTTTTTGTTTTCCTGCTGTAGATATTAAACATAACGCTACCATGCCTTTCCATAACCTGCAGACCCCTGCAGGCACTATTTTCTACTGAAAGGATATTATATATGAAAACATTATTTTTGTCCAGTTTAATCAGTTTTTGCCTGCTAATCTTCCTTTTGAACAAGCGCCATTCCAAAATGGAAAAGAGCATGAAGGACGCCTTCTGGAAACGGGAAGAAGAGGCCAACCACACCAGACGCAAATCGCTCGACAATCTTCCTTATATTACCATTCCTCCGGAGGAGCTTCCGCTTGCCTGCCACATCACCGACGATGCCGCAGACATCCGAAACACTGACGATGCCACAGACGTCCGAAACACCGGCGATACCGCAGACGTCCGAAACACCGACGATACCGCAGACATCCGAAACACCGGCGATACCGCAGCAAATGAAGCCATCTCCGAGGAATGCAAGGAAATCCTACGCAGCCTGTCCACCCAGAAAATCGTCAATTTGACCGGATACACCAACACGGACTTAAAGCTTTCCTACGGCACCGCCAACATCACATGCCTTACCGAGTACGACCAGAACTACACCCTGCTTGTCTCCACCCTGCAGAAATGGGCGGAAGCCCTGTACCGGGGCGGGGCAAAAAAGGAGTGCCGGCAGGTTTTGGAATATGCCGTTTCCGTCGGCACCGATGTAAGCCACACCTATTTTCTTTTAGCGGATCTGTATGACGAGGAGGGCAAAAGTGACCTGAAATGCAGCCTTATCGAAAAAGCTTCCGGGCTTTCCTCCTTAAGCAGCAAGGTCATCGTCCGTACTTTGCAAGGATCTGGTCCGTATAGCGGCTGGCTTCGCTCCGGGTCAGATGCTCAATCGAATACTCTACCGTAATTTTATGCAGCTCCA
>Ga0129310_1003131_pt1 | contig 11057 bp, 8 predicted proteins | sample Go1ome_2_FD_94433 | JGI IMG/M metagenome (GOLD analysis project Ga0129310, IMG submission 94433) | Western lowland gorrila individual fecal microbial communities from Wisconsin, USA - Go1022A metagenome | ecosystem: Host-associated > Mammals > Digestive system > Large intestine > Fecal | place...
AGAAACCAGCAGCTGCGGACGGTATCGACAGAGGAAATTGACTACAATGGTCATCTGAACAATTCCAGATATCTGGACTGGACAGAAGCACTTCTGGATGAAGAATTTTACGCAGAGCACACACCAAAAAATATCTGGGTACAATATGCGAAAGAATTGCGAGAAGGGGAAAACGTAAAACTGCAGTATGCCTGGGAAGAGAATGTTATGTACCTGAGGGGCGTACATAACGGGGAAGATTCCTTTTTGGTAAAAATGATGTTTTAACAACATTTTGATAAAAGTTACAAAAAGGAGAAAGATTAATTATGGAAACAAAAAAATTATCAAAAAGCTTAACGGATAACCGTTTTGGCGGCTGGGGCTGGAGTATGATCTTCTACACGATGATCCTGTACTTCTTTTACGCAGCAATCACAACAGATGGTATGAACCTCATTCCGTCTGCTTTTGCAGAGGCTCACGGATGGGATGCAAATACCTTACTGTCTGTGGCTACACCTGCAGGACTTGTAGGACTGGTTGGAGGATTTATCTTTGGCCGTCTGGTTATTAAGACAAAACCGAAAAATATGTCTGCAGTGACATTGATCATTACCGGTATTTTATATGCACTCCTTGGAATGGTTCCATCCGTTGCATTATATACCATTGACCTGATGTTGATCTGTTTCTTTGCATCTGGATTCGGTACGGCAGCCTGCCCGGCCTTTATCGCAAACTGGTTCCCACGGAAAAAAGGAATTGCGCTTGGATGGGCCACCATGGGTGCACCGATCAGTTCCAGCGCGTTTGTTGCCGGATTTGCTGTATTACTTGCAACAAAAGGAATCCGTACAGCATTTGTTATCTTTGGAGCATTGGCAGTTATCGTAGGAATTATCACATTTTTCTGGGCGAAAAATGAACCGGCAGATGTAAACTGTCTTCCGGACAACATGGAACTGGACGAGACTGTTTCCACACAGGAGCTGGTACTGGATAATGAGAAATATTCTATTAAAAATATTCTGAAAAACAAAAATACATGGCTGATCGTATTCGGTTATGGATTTTTATGGATGGTTCTGGTTGGAATCATTTCACAGTTTGTACCACGTATGATGTCCGTAGGATATACCAATGCAGAAGCACTGACCTTTATGTCAATTACTTCTATTATTGCAATCCCGGGAAGCTATCTCTGGGGTTGGCTGGATTCCAAATTTGGAACAAAGAGCATTTCCATTGTATTTGCATTTTCCTATGTCGCAGCACTGGTACTTTTGATTACATCTTTTAACATTGTATGTGTATGGCTTGGATGTATCTTCGCAGGACTTGGTATCGGAGGTCTTCTGAACCTTCTGGCATCCATGATCATTTCCGTATTCGGAAGAGATGGATTTATGTCGGCGAACAGTATCATATATCCGCTGGCAAATGTTGTACGTACATTAGCATTTATTCTGATGGCTATGCTTTTAAATATTTCCGGAGGAAGTTTTACTCTTCCGTACGTTGTATTTATTGTAATTGATATTATCGGCGCCGGACTGATCATGCTGATTCCGTATAAAAAAGCATAGATTACAGACAAAGAAATATTGCCATTCCCTTAGATTTTAATATACCTGAAGTCAAAGAAAAACCGTCATGAAAGTGGCGGTTTTTCTGTATTTTACAATTAGAAGAGAACATATAAAAAACTTTCTATACTGATGTAGAAAAATGACATTTTTTTTCAACAGAATACTATGAGATACTGACGGATAAAACACTCTATACTAAAAGTATCAAAAAAGAGTAAAGGAGATTTGGTATGGAGGCAAAAAAACACAGTTGGCATGGCCCGAAACAGATTGGCATGATGATCTACACAGCAATTCTGTTCCTGATCGGAACAAGTATCATCGGAGGAAATAATAATACGGTATTCCCGATGTTTTCAGAAATCAGAGGATGGGACGTCAACGTAATCAACGTAGTATCCGGATTGGCCTGTATCGCAAAGGCAATCGGTGTATTAGTTCTGGCAAGAGTCGTAAGAAAGACAGGAGCTAAAAATCTTACGACAGTGACCTTGATTCTTTCCGCATTGTTACTGATCGTATTTGGAACAACAAAGAGTCTGCCGCTATTCCTGGTTGTTATTTTAATTATCGGATTCTTAGGCGGCGGCTATGAGAAAAACGGTGGTATGACACTGACCGCAAGCTGGTGGCCGACAAAGAAAGGTATCGTACTTGGATTTACAACCATGGGTATTGTGGCAATGAACTTCCTGTACGTTCCGATGATGCCGAAACTGCTTGGCAGACTTGGTCTCGGCGGAGGAATGACAGTTATCGCAGTGATTTTGATTGTTGTGGCAATTATTACCGCAGTATGTGTAAAAAATAACCCGGAGGAAGCCGGTGAATATCCGGATGGAGATCCTACATATGCCGTAAACGGAGCAGAAATTGCACAGTTGATGAAAGAGTACAAGAGCCCGTTTACCTTAGGAAAAGTATTAAAAGACAAAAATACCTGGTTTATCGGACTTGGTTCTGCACTTGCATTTATGGTAGTTATGAGCTATATCGCATCTGCAATTCCTGCAATGCTGGCAATGGGATACGCATACCCACAGGCATCTGCAATCTTTGCAGTCGGTGGAATCATGGGAATCATCGGAAGCTTTATTTTTGGAATCATTGACCAGAAAATTGGCACAAAGAAAGCGTTTGTAGCATATTTTGTGTTTATCATTATTGGATTTGTGACATTACTTGGAATGCCGAAAGGACTGACATTCTGCTGGATTTCCGGTGTTATTATTTTTGCAGCACAGGGTGCGTTATGTAATCTGTTACCATCTTATGTAGCTACCAAATATGGACGTTGGGATTATACCGCAGGCTATCAGGTAATTGGTACGATTTTTGAGATTGGTGCCGGTATCGGTGTCATGATGACAGGATTCTTCTCTGCAAATATCATGGGAATGTATATTTTTGATATTGTGGTACTGATTATCGGTCTTGTGTTTATGGCACTTTCCAGCGACAAATTTATTGGAAAACATTAAAATTATCAGAGTGAAAATGGGAGGAAGATAGAATGGTTGTTGAAAACAGGGGACAGCAGCAGAGTATCCGATACGTGATAGATACTGACCGTTGCTGTGGATGTAAGAGATGTATCCGCCGCTGTATGGAAGATGTATGGCAGTGGGATGAAGAAAAAAAATGCGCTTATCCGAAGTATCCGGATGAGTGTGTATTGTGTTATCAGTGTGAGATGGATTGTCTGAACAATGTCATTGACATTCAGGTTATTTCCGCACTTCAGGTGGATCCGCTGGAGTACAGTGCGGCACTGATGAAAAAGCAGGAGGGTTAAGTTATGGCAGATATCAAAGATTATGGAGAATTGTACACATCAGATATCCTCATTGTCGGCGGAGGTATGGCCGGACTGGTAACTGCCATCCGTGCAAAGGAAAATGATCCGACGCTGGACATTCTTGTGGTTGATAAAGGTATTATCGGATGGAATGGACAGGCTACAAAAGCCGGAAACGGAATCCGTGCTACATCCAAGCATCCGAATGGCGTAAAAAATGCACTGGAATATCTGGTGCATGCGCACACTCCATTTTTAAATGATCAGGAGTTTTTGAGAGACTATCTCGTATATCACAGAGATAATATTGATTATATGAAACACTGTGGCGTTATCACTTCCTGCAATGAGGAAGGAGAAGCAACTCCGCTTCCATTTATCCCGGATGCACTGGATATGGGCGGTGTTTCTATCAACGTCTGTGCACAGCTGCGTCAGATGGCATTAAAACTTGGTATCCGTCTGCTGAGCAGAGTAAATATTTTTGAACTTCTGACCAGTAAAAAAGGAAAAGTCATCGGAGCCATCGGTTTTGATATGGATCATATGGAGTGCAAGATCTTTCATGCAAAAGCAGTGGCCATGGCAACACAGGGATGCCATTTCAAAAAGATTGGTCTGGAATTTATGGGATACGGAACCGGTGTCGGAGCCATGTACCGTGTCGGCGCCGTGATGCGAAATGTGGAATTTTCCACACAGGTAGATGTTGTATTTAAGAAAACGAATACTCCGATTTATGGTGGATTTAATATGATCTGCAATAAAAAAGGTGAAAACCTGACAGACAAATATATCGGGCATAAAGAGTGGGAAGTAACGCCTGCACTGGTGGATGCCATGGTAAAAGAAGTGGCAGCAGGAAACGGACCGCTGACGGTAGACCTGGCGCATCCGGATGAGGTTCGTATGATGATCGGCGGAACAGATATGGATGAGTCCACTCAGCGTATGTTTCGCGATAAGATGGCATGGGAGCATCTGGTATTTCGTAAAACCCAGGAAAACCTTGGAACCATGGGTGATGTGGTTGATACGACCATCAAAACCGTTATTCAGGTAGAACCGATCAAAGTAGACAAAGAAATCAAAACAGACGTGGAAGGACTCTGGGCGCCGGGAAAAGTAACGACGCAGGGAAATGCATATTTTGGATGGACCAGGGGTGACGGACTTGGAAATGCAGCTACCACAGGTATGATGGCCGGTGACAGCATTGCACCATATGCTGCAAAAGCAGAGTGGGATGAACTGGATCTGGATCAGGTGGCAGCCTTAAAAGAAAAAATTTATGCACCATTACACAGAGAAGACACCCATCATTTTAAAGAAATTTACGATATGATCGAGACTTATATTTTCGATGTACATAAATGTATCCTGAAGGATGAGGCAGAGATTCAGAAAGTATATGCCGACATTGAAAAGATGAAAGCAATCGTACCGCATCTGACCGCTGATGATCCGCACTCTCTGTCAAAATGTCTGGAAGCAGCAGATACGATCCTCTGTCTGGAAATGATCTTCCGTTCTGCGGAAATGAGAAAAGAAACCCGTGGTATTATGTATCCGCATTACCGCGCGGATTATCCTCAGACAGATAATCAGAACTGGCTGAAATGGATCAATATCCGCCAGGGAGCAGACGGTGAGATGGAATTATTTACCGAAGATATTCCGATGTGGAGATATCCGGTGCGTCCGCAGGGGTATATCATTCCGGAAGGACATACGGATGAATACGATGAAGAGACATTTTATGCAAACTGTTAGGAGGGGGTCGAAGAATGAGTACAGTGAATATCAAAATCAATGGGTATGAGTATACCATGAAAAAAGGAATCACCATTCTCGATGCTTCCTTTGAAACGTTAAAAATGCAGCGTGAATTTATGCAGCAGCCGATTCCGACACTTTATTATCTGAAAGGTGTGCAGGATGTAGATCAGTCCGGGGTTTGTATCGCAGAAGTAAATGGTGAGATCGTGAATGCATCCACTACCAGAATCAAAGAAGGAATGGAGATTCAGACAAGAACACCGGCTGTCATGGAAGCCAGAAAGAAAGCGCTGGCAGCAATTCTGGAGCAGCACAACAAATCCTGTCTGTACTGTTTCCGTTCTACAAGCTGCGAACTGCAGGATTTACTGAAAGAATATGGATTTACCGATGAGCCGGAACTGCCGAAGACAAACCTTGAGCAGCTGGATCTGAGTTCGAAAGTATTGATTCGTGATAATAATAAATGCATCAAATGCAAACGTTGCATCAATGTCTGTGCGAAAATGCAGGCAGTATCTGCCATTGCATGTACCGGTGATGGACTGGAAGCAAAAATCAATCCTGCTTCTCCGGCCGGACTGGCAGCAGCAAGCTGTGTGAACTGTGGTCAGTGTGTGGCAGTCTGCCCGGTTGGTGCATTGACAGAGAAGACACAGATGGATGAAGTAAAAGAAGCACTGAACGATCCGGAGAAATATGTAGTTGTTCAGGTGGCACCGGCTGTCAGAGCGGCACTTGGTGAAGCTTTCGAATTTCCAATCGGTGTGGATGTAGAGGGCAGAATGGCTGAGGCACTTCGCCGTCTTGGATTTGACAAAGTATTTGATACAAAATTCGGTGCAGATCTGACAATCATGGAAGAGTCCAATGAGCTGATCGAGCGTCTGAATAATGACGGGGAACTTCCTCTGATCACCTCCTGCTGCCCGGGCTGGATCAAATATGCCGAGCATTTTTACCCGGACATGCTGGAAAATATTTCTTCCTGTAAATCTCCGCATCAGATGCAGGGAGCCATTGTAAAAACGTACCTGGCAAATCAGGAGCATATTGCGAAAGAAAACATCGTTATGGTATCTGTAATGCCGTGTACCGCAAAGAAATTTGAGATTACCCGTGAGGATGAATGCGGGGCTGGTGTCCCGGATGTGGATATTGTCATTACGACAAACGAACTGGCACAGATGCTCAAAGATGCGGAAATCCAGCTGGAGGCTATGAACCCGAATTCGAAATTTGATCTTCCGCTGGGATTTGGTACCGGAGCGGCAGTTATCTTTGGTGTGACCGGTGGTGTAATGGAAGCTGCATTAAGAACTGCTGTGGAAAAACTGACGGGAAAAGATACCGTTCTGGAATACACAGCGGTACGCGGTATGAATGGAATCAAAGAAGCATCTGTGGATGTAAACGGAACAACCGTAAAAGTTGCTGTTGTATCCGGTCTGGCAAATGCAAATCAGCTGCTGACAGCTATCAAGAATGGAACGGCAGATTACCAGTTCGTGGAAGTGATGGCCTGCCCGGGTGGATGTGTAAATGGTGGCGGACAGCCGCATCAGAATGCAGCAACCAGAGTGCTGAATGATGTGCCGAAAATGCGTGGAGCAGCGTTATATCAGAATGATGCAGGAAGTGCTATCAGAAAATCTCACGAAAATCCGGTAGTGAAGGAAGTGTATGCATCATTTTTGGGTGAACCGGGATCTGAGAAAGCACATGAATTGTTACATACAAGTTATCGAATGAGATAACAGTGATCGTGAATGGGTTAAATGGTTAAAAAGAGATAGAAGTACAAAAGGGAAATGAAACAGGATGTTGTTGCTTTGCAGAAGCGAAGTGATGGCATCCTGTTCTTTTATCTAAAATGATAGTATAATACCAGAAGAAATACAAAAAGAAGAGGACGTATACATTGGAACAAAATGATGTAAAGATAGAATTAAATCCATTTGAAATGCTGGAAGAACTGCTTTGGCAGGATCAGTTTGAACTGATTTTTCCGGAAAAACCAGATTCGTTCAGAGAAGAGGCAGATGTACCGCCGGAAATCCGTCTGGTCTATCTGATGAATGATGCGGTGGAAAGTTTTTTGGTATTTGTCAATGCGAAGATGACCGGGCAGTATCAGCCAGATTATGAAGGGGAACTGGAGGCAGAACTGAGTCGGGAAGATACGGAGAACGGCAGTACCTATGTGCTGGTGGTTCATCAGGGGGAATGTGTCGTGACGCTGTTTTTTGATGACTTGAAGGTGGAAACACATTTGTATCGCTACGGAGATCTGGGACATTTCTGGGTGAAGGGATATGAATATCTGCGTCAGTTGGAATATCGCCTTGCGATTCTGCATACAAAATGCGAGTATCTGGGGGAAGATGCCGCCAGTGAAGAAGAACGGAAACTGGCTGAACTGGTGCATTTTCCACCGCTGAATTACGCTTGTTATCCAGCCGTTCCACAAAAATATATTGTGCCGATGGATGGCGTCTGGGAACCGACAGAACAGGCGATTTCCATTATGGAAGAATTGGCAGTGGAAGCGAAAGATCACAGTCTGCTTCGTTGGCTGGCTTTTTATCGGAAACATCATGGCAAGGGAATGAGCAGAGTGTTGGCATGGATGATGCATCGTGTTCGCCATGCGACTGTCGTTGATCTGCTGATGGAAAAACTGATGCGTGTCAGCGAATGTTATCCGGTTCGTATCTATGAAACGGAACGTAATAGAAAGAACACGTTCAAATCAGAAAATGACGCAGTAGAGACGGGTAAAATTGAATTGTCCAAAGTAGAAAATAATGTATTACGGGCAGGAAATTTGAAATTATCCGAAACAGGGAAAGATACTGTATCGGTAGAGACACGGGAGCAGTATCACGAGAAAATTTTACTTCAGGCAATACAGCGCAAAGCCGAACTGGAAGCGCAGGGCAAGCAGGTGACGCTGGTTCGGGAAGAACCATTTACAACAGCGCAGGATTCCGTGGAATATAATGTATATCTGATGATCTGGAAGAAAAAATGGGGCAATCGAATCGTAGAAGTGGAGCATTTTTCCTAATGAAAGATGTGTTGCTAATAAAAAGAAAATGACAGGATAAGTGTCAGAAAAACCAAAGTCAGACTCATTCAGAATTGAAGAAAAAAAGTTTGAAATGGATGCAGATGGCAGAAAGGAAGGGACTCCCCCCTTCTTTTTTTGTGCCAAAAATTGCAGGCAAGCGTTTATTGAGACCTGTCAGAAAGTGATTTTTCACTGAAAAAACAAATCAAAAATGAAAAACAATCACTCTGACAGTGAAAAAACAGCAGTATTTTCAGGAAACATGCGGCAGAGAACGTTTTCTCAAAAATGGAAAAATATCCACTTTTTTATAAAAATGTGTAAGAGAACGACAAAAAACAGCCTAAAATTATCTGAAAATTAATGCGCGAAAGAGAACGATTTCAGCAAACAGTATGTAAAAGGCGGAGAGGAAGTGCTATTGTTCTGGACATAGAAAAAAACGTGATCACTTTTCTGAAAACAAAAGATACATAAACCAGAATTTACAGAAAAAGAAAAGGAGTACAAAAACAATGGGAAAATTATTTACTTCAGAATCAGTAACAGAAGGACATCCGGATAAAATCGCAGATCAGATTTCAGATGCAATTCTGGACGCATATATCGCACAGGATCCACATGCAAGAGTGGCCGCAGAGACAACGGTAGCAACAGGACTTGCATTGGTAGTTGGAGAGATATCCTCCAGTGCCACCGTCGATATTTCCAAAATCGTCAGAGATACCATCCGGGAGATCGGTTATACAAAAGAAGCCGGTGGATATGATGCGGATGCAATCGCAGTTTTAACTTCTCTGGATGAACAGTCCGCAGACATTGCATTAGGTGTTGACCAGGCACTGGAAACCAAAGAAAGCGAGGATGCAGAGCAGCAGGAAACCGGAGCCGGAGATCAGGGTATTATTTTTGGATACGCGACAAATGAGACCCCGGAATATTTACCGCCGGCTATCACATATGCACACCGCTTAACAAGACAACTGGCAAAGGTACGAAAAGATGGCACACTGCCTTATCTCAGACCGGATGGAAAATCACAGGTTACGGTGGAATTTGATGAAAACGGAAAAGTAAAAAGAATTGATACGGTACTGATTTCCACTCAGCACAGCGCGGAGGTGTCTCAGGAACAGATCCGGGAAGATTTATTACAATATGTGATCCGGGAAGTGCTTCCGGAAGAATTGTTAGATGAAAATACCAGATATCTGGTAAACCCGACAGGACGTTTTGTGATCGGTGGACCGCAGGGCGATGCAGGATTAACCGGACGAAAGATCATCGTGGATACTTACGGTGGTGCCGGTCATCACGGCGGCGGTGCTTTTTCCGGAAAAGATCCGACAAAAGTAGACCGCTCCGCAGCTTATGCAGCACGTTGGGCAGCCAAAAATCTGGTGGCAGCAGGTGTAGCAGATAAAGTAGAACTGGAACTTGGCTATGCGATTGGTGTGGCAGAGCCGGTATCAATTACCGTTGATACTTTCGGAACCGGAAAAATTGATGACCGGAAGATTGAGGAGATTGTAAAGAACGTATTCCGCCTGACACCGGATGCGATTATCCGGGAACTGGATTTACGCCGGCCGATTTATAAACAGACCGCGGCATACGGACATTTTGGCAGAACGGATCTGGATCTTCCGTGGGAACGCCTGAATAAGGTAGATGCCATCAAAAGTTATTTGCAGTAAGGCGGAAAATCTGAGAGAATTTTATCAGATTAAAAAAGTCCCCTGCTTCAATGGTATGAAGCAATAGCAGGTAGTGTGAGCGGGTTGCGGCTATCTGCCTGACAGAAAGAATCAGAGATTGGAAGTGAGCTTGTGAATGGAAAGGTAAAAAACAAAAAGCTGGACGTTATTTTTCGGGAACTGGAGATGATACTTCCGGTGTGTGCGGTGCTGATGATCTGGTATGTGGCAACGGCACCGGCACAGTATTCCGGTATTTTATTCCCGAAGTTATCAACCGTGGTAGAGACATTAATTGCAAAGTGTATGGACGGAAGTCTTTTTCTGGCGATTGGAATCAGTCTTGGCAGAGTGCTGAAAGGCTATCTGCTGGCCATCCTTATGGGAATTACCCTTGGAATTTTCATCGGTCTGTCCAGCCATGTGCAGCGAATGACGGATCTGTTTATCCAGATTTTGAAGCCGATTCCACCGATCGCATGGATTCCACTGGTTATTTTGTGGCTTGGAATCGGGGAAAGTTCCAAAGTATTTCTGATTTTTCTTGGAGGATTTTTTACGATTCTTCTGAACGTGATCGATGGCATCCGTTATACCGATAAAAAGCTGCTGGAAGTAGCCTCTGTACTGGAAACACCGCGGAAAAAATATATTTTTCAGGTAATTATTCCGGCAGCGTTTCCATCTATTTTTACCGGATTGCGGGTAGCTATGGGAACCTGCTGGACCTGCGTGGTGGCAGCAGAGCTGGTGGCATCGTCAAGCGGTGTCGGCTATATGATCTCCAATGCCAGAAATTACGGTCAGATGGATGTGGTGATTGTGGGAATGTTATCCATCGGTGTTGTTGGAAAAATCATGGATGTGATCCTGCTTCAAATTGAGCATAAAGTTCTGCGCTGGAACAGTTAATGGGTGTTCGGTGCATGTATGAGCAGGCATCAAAAGCGGATTACGGAAGAGCGTTTTACTTAAAAAGGTGGTGGATCAAAGGATGGAAACAGCAGGAATCATGGAATTGGAAAAAAATTATATTCAGGTGAAACATATCTCAAAGTATTTTGAGCAGAAAGGGCAGGAGCTGGAAGTTCTGCGGGACATTAATTTTCAGATCAGAAAAGGTGAGTTTCTCTGTATCG
>Ga0129310_1003133_pt1 | contig 11055 bp, 5 predicted proteins | sample Go1ome_2_FD_94433 | JGI IMG/M metagenome (GOLD analysis project Ga0129310, IMG submission 94433) | Western lowland gorrila individual fecal microbial communities from Wisconsin, USA - Go1022A metagenome | ecosystem: Host-associated > Mammals > Digestive system > Large intestine > Fecal | place...
ACCTATAAAATTAACCACCAAACAAACTAAATGATGTCTCATTTTTCATGCCCTACAACATTAGCCATGAAAGACTTCTTTTTTGTACAAGTTTCAATTTCATATTTGTACAAATATCAGATGAAATCCCTCTAATTTAATGATACAATACTTACAGTTAGTCAGTCTGGAAAAAAGCGACTGACCAAAATCATGAGGAGGACAAGTAAGATGGGAGATCAGAAACTGACAGGTCGTGTAACGATCCCGACAGATATCGATGTCGTTCCGGAGACACTGGAACTGATGAAACGCTGGGGTGCAGATGCCATTCGTGACTGCGATGGAACCGATTACCCGGAAGGATTAAAAGACGTAGATGCAAAAGTATATTCTACTTATTATACAACGAGAAAGGACAACGAGTGGGCCAAAGCCAATCCGGATGAGATCCAGCAGTGCTATATCATGACAAAATTTTATACTGCCGAATCTGACAAATTATCCATTCATCTGATGACCGGTATTTATCCGGAAATGTTGAAAGTAAACAGTCACGATGATATTCGCCGCTGGTGGGAAGTTATCGACCGTACTACAGGTGAAGTGGTAAGCTGTGACAACTGGTCTTATTCCGAGGAGACAGGAGATGTGACCATTGATCCGGCGACACCGTTCCATGATTACACGGTAAGCTTTCTTGCTTACATCATGTGGGATCCGGTGCACATGTACAATGCCGTTGTCAACGACTGGAAAGATGTAGAGCATCAGATCACATTTGATGTGCGTCAGCCAAAGACACATAAATTCAGTATGGAGCGTTTGCGGAAATTCTGTAAGGCAAATCCGCATGTCAATGTCATCCGTTATACCACATTTTTCCATCAGTTTACATTGGTGTTTGATGAGCTTGCAAGAGAAAAATACGTTGACTGGTATGGATATTCCGCCAGCGTAAGTCCATATATTTTGGATCAGTTTGAAAAAGAAGTTGGTTATAAATTCCGCCCGGAATACATCATTGATCAGGGATATTTTAACAACCAGTATCGTATCCCGTCCAAAGAGTTCAAGGACTTCCAGGCATTTCAGCGCAGAGAGGTTGCAAAACTTGCGAAAGAAATGGTAGATATTACCCATGAGGAAGGCAAGGAAGCCATGATGTTCCTTGGGGATCACTGGATTGGAACAGAGCCATTTATGGATGAGTTCAAAACCATCGGTCTGGATGCGCTGGTAGGAAGCGTCGGAAACGGTTCTACCCTGCGTCTGATCAGTGATGTGGAAGGCGTAAAATACAGAGAAGGCAGATTTTTACCATATTTCTTCCCGGATACCTTCCATGAGGGCGGTGACCCGGTAAAAGAGGCAAAAGAAAACTGGGTAACAGCCAGAAGAGCGATCCTGCGAAAACCAATTGACCGTATCGGATACGGCGGATATCTGAAACTTGCCTGTGAATTCCCGGATTTTATCGACTATATCGAGAGTGTATGCGACGAGTTCCGTCTGTTGTATGAAAATGCAAAAGGAACCACACCGTATTGCGTAAAAACCGTTGCAGTTTTAAACAGCTGGGGTAAGATGCGTTCCTGGGGCTGCCATATGGTTCATCATGCACTGTATCAGAAGCAGAACTACAGTTATGCAGGTGTCATCGAAGCGCTGAGTGGTGCACCGTATGATGTAAAATTTATCAGTTTTGATGATATCCGTGCAAATGCAGATATTTTAAATGATATTGATGTTATCATTAATGTAGGCGATGGCGATACCGCACACACCGGTGGTTATGAGTGGGAAGATCCGCAGATTGTAGAAGCTATCCAGAAGTTTGTATACAATGGCGGTGGATTTATTGGTGTCGGTGAACCGACCGGACATCAGCATCAGGGCAGATACATTCAGCTTGGCAATGTGATCGGTGTGGAAAAAGAGACCGGATTTACCTTAAACTATGATAAATATAACTGGGAAAACCATCCGGATCACTTTATTTTGCAGGACTGCACAAAAGAAGTTGATTTTGGAGAAGGCAAGAAGAGTATGTTTGCCCGGGAGGATACTGAGATTCTGGTTCAGCGCGACAAAGAGGTTCAGATGGCAGTGCATGAGTTTGGAAAAGGTCGTTCCGTATATATCAGCGGTCTGCCATATTCCTTTGAAAATGCCCGAATCCTGCATCGCAGCGTGATGTACAGCTGCCACGATGAGGCTAATTTAAGAAAATGGTATTCTGAAAACTTCAATGTGGATGTACATGCGTATGTGGCAAACGGCAAGTATTGTGTGGTAAATAATACCTATGAGCCACAGGACACTGTTGTTTACCGCGGAGATGGAAGCAGCTTTGAACTGCATCTGGATGCAAATGAGATTAAATGGTACGAAATATAAAATCTCAGTGAAAAATTATAATTTAGTTTGGAATAAGAGATGTTCTGTTCCTAAAATAAAGTTCTGAATAGCAAAAAAAGATGTCTGTATAAAAGCAGGCATCTTTTTTGCTATAAGCATGTAGGGGTAAAAACTACCAAAGATTTGACATTGTAGTTTGTAAATATTTTTGATTGCAAAATAAAAATAGTCGTGTTATTTTAGAGTCACGCAGTTACAAGTCTATGTAACAGCACAAATTTTCTTATATTTAGCCAGATGAAAGGTTTCTGAATTTCGGAAGTTCATGATTTCGAGCAATTTCCAGAGGAAGAACGAACAGACAGAGAGATTTTTATTACAGTAGTATGTAATCGCAGGAAGGGGATGGATTGGAAAAAGAAAACGCTATATTTTGCAAAAGAATTATACTATAATAAAAAGAGAAAATATGTCAAATATTAAAATGCCAAAGCCAAATGAGGCACTTAGGGAGTTTTTCCAGAATGATGAAGTGTTTGCTTCGTTATTCAATGGATATCTTTTCCATGGAGAAAATGTTATTTCTTCCACTGCGTTAGAACCTGCAGATTGGGATTTACAGGATCTGCAATATACATTGACACAGATCTATGCCGAGCAGGAACCGGATGACAGGGAGATCAAAAATAGTATTTTATCATTAACGGGGATTCTTGCAGGTGATCAGAAATTGTATGAGACAATGGTCAACAAGGAACAAGGAGGTTCAACGAAAATGTGTAGAGCGTTAGAAAAGAGAGACGAAGAGATAATCAAAAGGATAACGGCAGAGAAAGACGCTCGCATTCGTGAATTAGAAAAACTTTTAGCAGAGAAATAATAGCAAAAGAAATATGGAGGAACATAACAATGGACGAAAAGAATCCGTTATACCACAGTTGTGTCGATTGTGGCGTAACAAATTGCAATAAAATGGATAAATATTATCCGGACTTCTGCCTTACAACCGGTATGGATGAAACGTTACTGGGCGAAGTAATCCGCTTATATGATGACGAAGAAAATAAAAAAGTAACACTTGCGGCAGCTGGCGTGGAGAGTGATTATTACTGCCAGATGTGCCGCGTGGAGGAAACCATCGAATTTGCAAAGAGGATCGGTGCAAAAAAGATTGGTGTTGCTACCTGTGTGGGACTGATTCGCGAGACGCACACGCTGACTAATATTTTACGCAGTTATGGATTTGAGGTATACGGCGTGGCCTGTAAAGCGGGCACGGTGCGGAAAACAGAAGTTGGTATTCCGAAAACCTGTGAAAACACTGGTGTAAACATGTGCAATCCGATTTTGCAGGCAAAGATGTTGAATGCGGAGCACACGGATCTAAATATTGTGATGGGATTATGTGTGGGACACGACAGCATGTTTTACAAATATGCGGAAGGACTGACGACAACACTTGTCGTAAAAGACCGCGTACTTGGTCACAATCCGGTGGCAGCATTGTATGCGGCGGATGGATATTATCATAAAAAATTATATTCGCAGGATAAATAAAAAAGAACAGGAGCAAAAAAATGGCCTTACAGCTGATTTACGGAAATTCCGGCAGTGGAAAATCAACCTATATATATGAAAAAGTCATCCAGATGGCGCAGGCAGACCGCAGGCGCAATTTTTATGTCATTGTTCCGGAGCAGTTTACGATGCAGACACAGCGGGAACTGGTGCGCCGGTCCAAAAATCATGTGATTGTAAACATTGACGTAGTCAGCTTTGAACGTCTGGCGTACCGTATTTTTGATGAACTGGGCATCCAGAATGCGGTCATGGAAGAGACGGGAAAAAGTCTGGTGCTGCGCAAAATTGCAGAAGAAAAAGGAAGAAATCTGACGGTTTTGCGTGGAAATATCCGAAAGATGGGATATATCAATGAACTGAAATCCATGATCTCTGAGCTGATGCAGTATGATATTTCCGTGGAAGAGCTGGAAGAGTTTTTGCAACAGTTAAAACCGGAATCAAATCTATATTATAAATTATCGGATGTGCATACCATGTATGCAGCTTTTGAGGAGTATCTGCGGGGACAGTATGTCACAGCGGAGCGTGTATTGGATGTGCTGGCTGAAGCTGCAGAGGATTCCAAATTACTGAGAAATGCGGTGTTCGTATTTGACGGGTTTACCGGATTTACCCCGGTACAGATGAAATTACTGCATCGCTGCATGCATGTGGTGAAGGATATGTATGTGACGGTGACGATGGATGTGCGGGAAGATCCGCTGGCGGATCGGGGCATTCAGGATCTGTTTTACATGAGCCGTAAAATGACTGCAGCACTTTTGCGGGCGGCGCAGGAAGAGCATTTTCCTGTGGAGGAAGCTGTCTTTCTGGCATCGAGAGAGCAGAGCCGATTAGCGAAAGCACCGGTTTTGCAGCATCTGGAGCAGAATCTGTTTCGGGTGAGGACGCAGCAATATCAGGGAGACTGTCAGGAAGAACTGCAGGTGTATTCGCTGGCAACACCTAGGGAAGAACTGGAATTTGCGGCATGGAAGATTTCAGAGTTGATGCGAAAATGTGGCTATCGTTACAGTGAATGTGCCGTTGTGTGCGGCGATGTGGAGTGCTATGAAAAATATGCACAGTCTGTTTTTTCGCGGTATGACATGCCATACTTTGTGGATATGAAAACTTCAATTTTGTATCATCCATGCATTGAACTGATCCGCGCGATACTGGAGATTGTGGAAAAAGATTTTTCTTACGAGAGTGTGTTTCGATTTTTCAGAACCGGTCTGTCGGGATTTGCGGAGGCAGATATTGATTTTCTGGAAAACTACGTGCTGGCCCGCGGAATCCGCGGTGCGTCCAAATGGAAGAAAAAGTTTCTGAAACCAATGCGTCATACAGGACGAATCCGCATTGAAGAAGCGGTTTTGCAGGAAGAACTGTCCCGGGCCAATCAGTTGCGGGAACGATTTTGGAAAATGATGGAGCCATTTTATCGGGTGGCATCCGAAAAAGATATTACGGTATCAGAGATGACAAAGGCTCTGTACGAACTGCTCTGCGTGTTACATCTGGAAGAACAGATGCGAGAGCAGCAGGAAGCCTTTGAGGAAACCGGGGAGGAACTTCTGGCTTCCCAGTATCGCCAGATTTACAAGATCGTCATTGATCTGCTGGATAAACTGGTGGATCTGCTTGGTGAGGAAAAATTGTCTATCCGGGATTATGCAGATGTGCTGGAGGAAGGTTTTGCGTCGGCAAAGGTTGGTGCGATTCCACCGGGAGTGGACTGTGTGATCCTTGGTGACATTGAGCGAACTCGTCTGGAAGGCATTAAAGTGCTGTTTTTCCTTGGGGTAAATGACGGTATGATTCCAAAAAGTACGGCAAACGGCGGTATTTTGTCCCAGTATGATCGGGAACTGATTGAGGAACAGAAGCTGCAGCTGTCACCGACAGCCCGGGAACAGTCTTTTATGCAGCGGTTTTATCTATATCTGAACATGACGAAGCCGTCGGAGGCGCTGTATCTGACCTATGCGCGGATGGATACGCAGCAGAAAGCGTCACGGCCGTCTTATCTGATCGGAACGTTGCAGAAGTTGTTCTCAGAACTTTCTGTGCATGAAATCGAAGCGGGGGAGGCTTTTGCACCGTTGACACCAAAGAGTAGTCTGGATGCGTATCTGACCGGACTGGCAGCGGCAAGGGAAGGTGAAATAACAGAGGACTGGAAGGCATTACACCGGTATCTGGGCGGTTCCATGATTTGGGGATCCGTTGTAAAGGAACTATTTGAGGCGGCATTTTCCCAGTTTACCGGGGAACAGCTGGCAGTGGAGACGGCACGGCAGTTGTATGGAACGGTATTGACGAACTCTGTTACCCGTCTGGAATTATTTGCCCGCTGTGCCTATGCGCATTTCCTGGAGTATGGCCTGAAATTATCGGAACGTGAAACTTACAGTTTTGCGGCGCTGGATATGGGAAGCATGTTCCATGAAATCTTACAGCGGTATTGCGAAAGTCTGGAGAAATCCTATGACTGGTATTCCATTACGGAACCGCAGCAGGAGGAACTGTTGAAGACCGCTATGCAGGATGCGGTACTTTCCATGCCGAATGAGTCGCTGTTGGAGTCTGCTCGAAGTGCTTATGTGTTGGAGCGGATCTACCGTATCATGAAGCGCAGTATCTGGGCGCTGACCGAACAGATCCGGCATGGAACCTTCAAACCGGCGGGGTACGAAGTGGATTTTGTGCAGGTAAATGAGTTAAATGTGGAAAATATGATGCTGAATGAGGAGCATAAAATGCGCCTGGTGGGAAAAATTGACCGTATGGATACCCGTGAGACGGAGGATGCCGTTTATGTCCGCATTATTGACTATAAATCCGGAAAAACAACGTTTCAGCTGTTGAATCTGTATTATGGCCAGCAGCTGCAGCTTGTGGTGTATCTGAATGCGGCCATGGAGCAGCTGAAGAAGACACATCCGGGAAAAGAAATCGTTCCGGCGGGTATTTTTTACTATCGGATGGATGACCCGATGGTGGATGCGGACGGCGAGGACGAAGAAAAAATTATGGAAAACATCTTAAATGAGCTGCGGTTGAATGGGCTTGTCAGTCTAGAACAGGAAGCTTATGAGCAGATGGACGTGGGCTTGCAAGGAAAATCGGAAGTGATTCCGTTGACATTGAAAAAAGACGGAACCGTCAGCAAGCGTGGAACTTCTGGAGCTACGAGAATTGATTTCCAAGCCATGACCTCTTTTGTAAATAAGAAAATCTGTGCGGCAGCGGAACAGATCCTGGAGGGAAATATCAATATCCGTCCGTACCAGATGGAGACGAGAACCGGATGCGATTATTGTCCATATCACAGTGTGTGTGGCTTTGATCCAAAAATTGAAGGCTATCGTTATGAGAAAAATAAAAAGCTGCAGGAAGAGGAAATCTGGAGCAGTATTTACCGGGAAGGAGGACAGCCGGATGAGTGTTAAGTGGACAAAAGAGCAGGAAAACGTCATAAATCTGAGAAATCGAAGTCTGCTTGTCTCTGCGGCTGCCGGTTCCGGAAAAACGGCGGTGCTGGTGCAACGTATTATTTCCATGGTGACGGATGAGACAGATATGATGGATATTGACCGGCTGCTGGTTGTGACATTTACCAATGCGGCAGCAGCAGAAATGCGGGAGCGTGTGGGTGCTGCCATTGAGAATGCATTGGAGCAGGATCCATACAATCAGCATTTGCAGCGTCAGCTGACTCTGGTGCACAACGCACAGATTACCACCATTGACAGTTTCTGTATTCGCATTTTGCGGGATCATTTTCACAAAATCGATCTGGAACCGGGATTTCGTATCGCGGATGAAGGCGAATTAAAACTTTTGCGGGAAGACGTTTGTGAGGCAGTTCTGGAGGAGTTTTATGAAAAGGCCGATCCTGAATTTTTGCGGTTTGCAGACAGTTATTCACGGGCGAAGGATGATATGCAGATTAAGGAAATGGTGCTGAAATTATACGATTATTCTGAGAGTTATCCATGGCCGGAGGAATGGCTGGCTTCCTGTGTGCAGCAGTATGAGGCGGCTGATGAGGCCGAACTGGAAGAAAAACCGTGGGTGCAGGATTTCCTTTCTTATATGAAGGTGCGGTGCGGTGATTTGATCCATGCCCATGAGCATCTGTTAGAACTGACGCAGGATGTGGATGGTCCGTATATGTATGAAGCGTCCATTCAGGATGATCTGCGCCAGTTATCTGCGCTGGCGGACTGTGAGCATTTTTCCCAGTGGCAGGAAGCGTTGTCCGGGATTAAATTTAAAAATATCGGAAGTGCCAGAAAATACGAGGGCAGTGAACAGAAAAAAGAGGCTGTCATGTCCGGGCGTGACCGTATGAAAAAGCAGGTGGATAAGTGGAAGAAAACAATATTTGCCACACCTTTGGAGACGCAGTTGGAGCGTTTGAATCAGACGTCTGAAATGGTGCAGATGCTGGTAACTGTGACCCAGGCTTTTGCAAAGCGGTTTTATCAGGAGAAACAGTTAAAAAATATGATGGATTTTTCCGACGTGGAGCACAATGCCCTGCGGGTGCTGGTGGATCCTGAGACGAAAGAGCTGACGGAGACAGCATTGGAGTATCAGCAGCAGTTTCGGGAAGTCATGATCGATGAGTATCAGGACAGCAACTATGTGCAGGAAACGCTTTTGACGGCTGTTTCCGGAGTAAAATGTGGACGTGAAAATCTGTTTATGGTTGGCGATGTGAAACAGAGTATTTATCGTTTTCGACTGGCCAGACCGGAACTGTTTATGGAAAAATATGAGCGTTTTTCCACGGAGGAGAGCAGTCAGCAGCGTATAGACCTGCATCGGAATTTCCGAAGCCGCAGGGAAGTGGTGGATGCAGTCAACGATATTTTCTATCCGTTGATGGCGGCGGATCTTGGAAACGTTGGTTATGATACAGAGGCAGCTTTGTACGCCGGTGCAGAATATCCCGACTATGAAGATGCGGATTGCTGCAAACCGGAACTTCTTCTGGTGCCGGCAGAAGGCGGCAGTACAGACCGAAGAGAACAGGAAGCATTTGCGGTGGCAGGACGGATTCGACAGATGGTCGATCAGCAGAAGCTGCCGGGACTTACTTATAAAGATATCGTGATTTTGCTGCGTTCCATGTCCGGCTGGGCGGAAACATATCAGAAAGTGTTTGAGCAGGAAGGAATTCCACTGATCGTATCTTCCAAAACGGGATATTTTTCAGCGACAGAGGTGCAGACGGTATTATCATTGCTTCGGGTATTGGATAATCCGTATCAGGATATTCCGCTGGCGGCGGTGATGAAGTCCTATTTTGGCAAATTTACTTCCGATGAACTGGCGCAGATTCGGGCAGCGTATCCGAACATGCCATTTTATCAATGTGTGGAGCAGTTTTCTGAGTTTGAAAAAGAACAAGATGAAAATGGTGCAGATACGGATGCTATAGAAATAGAGAAGTCTGCGGATAGTGATATAACAGAAATGGAAAAAAACTCTGTTAAGAAGAAAGATGCAGGAAAACTTTCTGATCAGATGCAGCATCTGACAGAGAAAATATGTACTTTTCAGGAATTGCTGCTAAAATTCCGTCAGCGTATTCCGTATACGCCGATACACAGACTGCTGCAGGAAATCCTGGATGAAACCGGGTATCGTAACTATGTGACGGCACTTCCGGCCGGAGAACAGCGTCGGGCGAACCTGGATATGCTGATGGAAAAGGCGGTTGCCTATGAGCAGACAAGTTATCACGGTTTGTTTCATTTTATTCGCTATATTGATCGTCTGATGAAATACGATATTGATTACGGCGAGGCGGAAATTATCAGCGAACAGGAAAATGCAGTCCGTCTGATGAGTATTCACAAGAGTAAAGGTCTGGAGTTCCCAGTTGTATTTGTCTGCGGAATGGGAAAAAAATTCAATGAGCAGGATCTGAACAGCAATATGATCTTTCATCCGGAGTTTGGTATCGGCCTCAAGTGGTATGACTGTGAGAAGCGTACAAAAGCAAATACGTTGATTCACCAGATGTTTGCTATGGAAGCTAAAAGAGAAAATCTGGGGGAAGAACTGCGTGTACTTTACGTGGCACTGACCCGTGCAAAGGAAAAACTGATCCTTGCGGGAAGCTGTAAACTTCCGGAAGAAGGGCAGTTTCATGGATATGACAGAGATGAGACAGTCCCATTCTCCACCCGTTATGATGCGGGATGTTACTGGGACTGGGTATTGCCTGTGCTTGGCATGGAAAATGAGGCCTATGATTATACCATCTGGGACGAGGAACAAATGCTTTCTGAGCAGCAGCGTCAGCTGCATGACGTTGCGGCGCAGCATAGAAATCTGCTGGAAGCACTGCAGGATGTGTCAAAAGAAGAGATGCAGAAGCTGACAGAGCGGTTTGACTGGGAATATGCTTGGATGGAGGAAGGAAAGCACAAGCAGAAAGTATCGGTGTCTGAACTTAAGCACCGGGCGATGGAGGAAAGCAGTGAAACTGCGGAGCAGACACTGAACACGGCAGAACCGTTGTTTCCAAACGAGATCGCCACACCATATTTACCGCGGTTTGTACAGGAAGCCAAGGAAAATGCTGGTGCACTGTATGGAACCATGGTACACCGCTTCCTGGAATGTCTGGATTTTGCAAAATTGCCGGATTTTGAGGGAGAAAAGCAGGGATTGCATTTTGTAAAACAGCAGATTGATGCATTGTGTGCGCTGGGGCGTATGCAGGAAGCTGATGCAAAGCGTCTGAACTGGAAACAGCTGCTTGGATTTTTGCAGAGTGATACTGCAAAACGCATGCGGGATGCAGCAGAGCAGGGCACGTTAGAGCGGGAAAAACCATTTGTAATGTCTGTTCCGGCAAATCTGGTCTGGGAGGAGAGCCGCCCGGAGGAAGAAGTGCTGATTCAGGGTATCATCGATGTGTTCTGGGAAGAAGCAGATGGTATTGTATTGTTGGATTACAAGACAGACCGGGTGGATCATGCACAGGAACTGGTGCGCCGATATAAAAAACAGTTGGAGCTTTATGCGGATGCATTGAGCCGATTTGGAGATGGAAAGCCGGTAAAGGAAATTTTGATCTATTCCTTTGCGTTGGCAGAGACGATCCGGCTTTGAAAAAAGTTG
>Ga0129310_1003134_pt1 | contig 11054 bp, 10 predicted proteins | sample Go1ome_2_FD_94433 | JGI IMG/M metagenome (GOLD analysis project Ga0129310, IMG submission 94433) | Western lowland gorrila individual fecal microbial communities from Wisconsin, USA - Go1022A metagenome | ecosystem: Host-associated > Mammals > Digestive system > Large intestine > Fecal | place...
GACGGTATAACCACGGCTTTCGATGTTGAGCGCGAGGTTGCGTCCCATCACTGCCATACCGACGACGCCGATCTGTTGCTTTGACATTGTTTACTCCTGTCAGGGGTGGTCACCGCGGGGTTGTGCGGCTTGAATGTAATGCAGATGTTACGTTAATCATTGCAATAAAAAAACTGTAATTTTATTTTCACTTTGAAAAACCTGTTCTTTTTTAACTTTTCGGTTTCATTTAATTATCATATAGCTGTCTGACCTTATTATTTCTTTTAACTAATCCATAATTTTTCAGAATAAATGATCGTGCATTGGTAGATTGCTGTGCAATCAGTTCTGGCTTACCAACATATGACATGATTTTTTGAGATAATAACTGACAATCTCTAATTTCAAACAAACAACCATTATAGCCATCTTCTATTAAGCTATTATTACCTGGAATATTAGTGACTATACATGGAAGTCCACAGCTCAATGCTTCTAAAATTGCTAATGGCATACCCTCCCAAAGAGAAGGTAATATAAAAAGATCATTAACTTTTAAAATATTAACAATGTTATCTGACCATCCATGAAAAATTATACGTCCATCTTGCCGTTTGAACCTGCTTTCTAACTGTTCTTTTAGTTCACCATCTCCTACAAGTGTCAGCTTAACATTAACATTTTCATTCAGCAGTTTTTCAACAGCAAGCAATAATGTCTCAGGATCTTTTTGCTTGGATAATCTACCAACCATTACTAGATTCAAGGTGCTACTATAAATTTTATTTTCTAAAGGAGAAAACTTATCAGTGTCTACTCCATTAGGAATTAAAAAAACTTTATCCCGCTTGAATTTTAATTTGTTTATTGCTATATATTCATCATCTACATTCAAGACGATTAACTTATCCGTAAAGAACTTTGCTATCCATTCCATGAAAAAATAAAGGTAATAACTTTTTTTACTAGATGCGGCTGGAAAAGAAAAACCATGTACAGTGTGGATCACCTTTCCAACACGTGCTAATTTGGCAGCAACTCGCCCCAAAATACCTGTTTTTGAAGAATGTGTATGCACAATGTCAAATTTTTCTTTTTTTATGAACTTATAAAGCTTGAACAATGCTTTAAAATCATTCTTTACGGTAATTTCTCTCGTAAGTTCGGGGATACAATGACAATCGACATCATATTCCAGCAATGCTTTTGTTAGTGGACCTTTTTTTGAGCAAACTAGTGTATAATCATAATCAGTATATAACGCACTAATTTCGTTTAATGTTACCCTTTGAACGCCACTTAAGAGTGGGAGTAATTGTAAGTGCAAAACTTTAGTTGTTCTAGCTGTCATATAATAGTTTACCGTTTACCAAACGTACCACTCATAATTAATATGAGTGTCAGAAAAGATTATCATTTATTAACATTAAATCTTGATTTATTATAAATAATTAATTCACTGGATCAATTTTTAATATCCATAAACATCTCAAAAACTCTTCATTCTCAAAACAGTTTTACTTCTCTGTTCCCAGCCCAATCGTTTCGGCGCATTAAAAACGTCAATATATTTATAGAAAGCATCTTAAAATAAATACCAATCATCGTTAGCTATGATGGTATTTTTGAAATACAAAAATCTCAATTGAGATTGAATTAAATTCAAACAAAAGACACGTTCCAAATATAAATCTACCTTTCATGTTTTGAGCAAATTATAGTTCCATAGAGTTCTTGCCACTGCATAATAATAGTATCTATTGAGAAATTTTTTAAAATACGCTCACGATTCCGAAAACCAATGTGATCACGTATCTGGCTCAAAGACAATTTTTCAATTTTGCTTGCAAGTTGTGTTGAATCAGATATGGGTACAAGAAAATCATCGTCACCAATAACTTCTCTTACTCCCCCTGAATCCGTGCCAACAACAATTCGCTCACATGACATAGCTTCTGCCACGACTAATCCAAATCCTTCCCAACGAGAAGAGAGAACAAAAATATCACATGCAGAAAAATAGGGAGCAATATTTTTTTTAACTCCCAACAAGGACACCCTATTAGATAATTGCAATTTTTTTATAAGCATATTAATTTCGTCACGCAATTCACCATCACCAATAATAATAAGTTTAAAGTGTTCAGGAAGCAGAGTCATTGCATTCAATAAATTAGGATAATCTTTAGCTAACGTTAAACGACCTGCAGCAAGTAATAATATATCATCATTTTTTATATTAATACCGTCTCGAATTTCCCTCCTTGCCAATAAATCAAATTTAAATTTATTGGTATCTATCCCATTATACATAGTAATTGCTTTAGCGGGATTAAAGGCTTTTATCCGTAAAAACTCATCCACTGCTTCTTTGCTAACATTTGTACAACAATCACTTAAACAATCGGTTATTCTATATGTGAGCATTCTGAAATACCCACCTTCATTTTTATTATGTGCAGTTGATATAATACCAGGTCTGTTTTTGATTCCAATTACAGACAATCTAGTGATAATGTTTGCATGAAACATATGACTGTGTACAATGTCTGGTTTGAAATTAGCTATAACATCTCTAATTCTGACACAACCTTTTATAACTCCAGAAATGTTTTTTGACATATTTACATTAATGACATTAACATTATTTTCGCTAGGAAAGACTTTATTATTAGACATATGTCCAAGTGAAATAATCTTTACATGGTGCCCGCTTAAACTTAATTTATCAGCTAAAAGACAAACCTGCTTCTCAGCACCTCCAAGGCCTAAACCTGTAATGACAAATAGTATTTTCATTTTATTTTCTCATAATAACAACATTGCAAATATCTAATTAGCATCTTTGTTTTTTTTATATAAGTTTTCTCTCGTTTTCTTTGATCTTTGTAATAAATCTTAAACCCCTTTGGGTATTTTTTAAGCTGGTTATGGAAATTTTTAGAAAGACCATCATCAAGATACTCACAAAGATATATAACTTTGCTTATGTTAAATCGAATCTTCGCCTTGTCAGTTATTTTATTCCAAATATATAATTCTGGAACAAATTTTTCATCTTCTATACGGGGGAATGGATTTTTTACCAAACTTTCTTTTTTAAAACAATATGCAACATCACCATTTATTAAATTGCTAATCTCAGTCGCATTTAAATAGTATATATGTTCTGAAGAATTATTTAAATCATTACCAATAATCCCCCCTTTTATATATGCTTTTCTAAAACCGACTCCGCTGAAACTTTCCTTCTCAGATAAGCAATCATGTATTGATTCTTTAATTAATTTTATGGCATCGGGAGTTAGTGCATCATCACTGTCAACAATAAAGATATAATCGCCTCTACAAGCTTTAACACCAGCGTTTAAAGCCATGGGCTTACCATTATTTTCCTGATAGCAATAAATCAAGTCAAAATCACATTTTTTTCTAAAATCTTCTACAAGTACCGCTGTTGCATCTATACTACCATCATCAATTATTATCCACTCAAAATCTTTATCAGTTTGTAATATAAGAGAATTGAATAGCCTTGATAAAGTATGTTGCCGATTAAAAGTAGGTGTAAGTATTGAAATCATTCGCTAAATTTTCTCCGTATTAAGAATTTTAATAATAATTTAGTTCTACTGTTATTTAATCTAAACCCACCTCGCCATAACTTAAAAAAATCTGTAAATTTATTATTTGATTCACAAAATGAAATAAAATCCAAAAAAACTTTTTTATTCGTCTCTGATAAGATAGAGCTGTTACATTCAAAAAAAGATTTTTTTACCTGATAATGTTTTCGTGATAAAAGATAGTTTACTGGTGATTTAAATTTAGAAGTCAATCCATTGCGGAATGTTTTGATACCAGTTACCGCATTCGTGTGCTGTCTATATAACATAAGGTATTTCGGGAGAAAATAAACTTTACCAAGAGCGTATGCAGCTAATGTTGTGATATCGTCATGTAGATATACAAATCCTCGATAATTCAGAAGAAATTTGGTCATTGCACGATTGAACATAATAGAACATCCTTGGTATCCACCATTAAAAAAAAGAAAATCCTTTAATTGATCAGCATGATTGTTAGATATCCCAGAAAAATCGATTGTACCCTCACCATCCATATAAGCATAGCCATCAGCATAAACTAGCGAAGGCGCATCTGATACATTCAATTTAATTTCATTTGCATACTTTACTAATTCAAATATTTTGTTTTCTAACCAAATATCATCTTGGTCACAATAAATTGTATAATCTGTCTCGCTGTACTTTATCAGCGATAAAAAATTTTTTCCTGCACCTTGACCTTTCAAATTATCATCAACTAGCCGAATTCTGGAGTCAGATTTTTGGAAGTTTTTTATTATAGATATAGTATTGTCTGTAGACCCATCATCCTGAATAAATAACCGCCAGTTAGAAAATGTTTGTTGTTGTAGTGACAAAATCTGATTTTTGATGAAGGCCTCGCCATTGTAGGTGGCCATTAGAATGGTTACTGTACTGGTTTGCATATTACTGTAAATCGCCATAGTAAGATGGTACATAATACTAACTTCACATTTCCAGCTAAATTCGTTACTAGCGTTTCAGCGAAGAAAGCCGTTGCACTGCTAACTGAAAACAATGCGTAAATCAGTAATGCCTGTGTATTATTTCCACGAACACCGGCCGTGTATAAACTCACATATATTAGTCCGTATAATACTGCTCCAAATATGATGCCAGTATAACCAAAATCCTGGTAAAATGGTTGAAGTGCAGTATATACATTTGTTGGTACAGGAACGTATGAATAGTCAAGAATAGTATTTACTGGCAATTCTTTAATAAGGCCAATTTTATTAGTTATAGCATATATGAATCTAAACGTATACTCACCAAAATGACTACTATTTACTTCATTCAACTGGCCTAAAGCAATTATTGGTGAATAAATATAGAGCCCTAAAATAGATAAAAATGTTGAGTGGTCATTCTCAGCCATACGTGTAAAATGCAAAGTTAAAGCTAATATAATTATCAACAATGTAAACTTTATTGTTTTTTTTACTTTTAATCTATGTTTGAAGTCATAAATAATTAAATATGTCAATATTGGCGTTAATATTGAAAATTTTCCCATTGTGCCAATACAATACAAAAACATCCAGAAATAAATGGAGTATTTATTTAATTTGGAAGTTTTTGTTAGACAAACAATTGCGAACATAGCCATCATTAGAGGATATACAGCAGGCATTAAGATAAATTTTTTACCCGTATAGCCCTCCAATGTATTTGCAAGACGTAAATTGAGAAAGAATCCATCTGCTCCCCCCATACCAACCATATATATTTCGAAAATGGTATATAATGAAATTGGGATGACAATGATCCAATATTTTTTACATTCATATTTAATATGTGAAAGACCATAATAAACATTTATATTTTCACGTTTATAATTAACCAGTTCCCCTATGAAATAAAATATAAAAATAACTGTAAACCAAATCAACAAAGAGTAAAAGCTTCTTTCATTAAACTCGTAAAATTGATCGTAATTACTTATCCCGACAATTAAAGTTAGTAACCATGGTAAAAAATGCAAAGGTAATGGAGATGTGATCCTACTTTTTGTGCCGAGAAGAGAAAACATTATGGCTATAACTAGAAGAAGAGTTAAAGTTAATATATATATCATTATAAATTGTCACCTACCCAAATAAAGCCATGAGTTATTAACTTGCATTTTGAATTTTATTTATTAATATACTTACCGTCCAAAAGACTTAATGCTATATAATCTACTATCATCCTCACTGACCACGCAATACCCGCGCCAACAACCCCATGTGCTTTTATGAGGTAAAATAAAAGTAATAAATAAGGAAACAACTCTAAGAGATGAACAAATGCAGTTATCTTAGCATGACCTCGGGATTGAATACTGGCAAATGGTACTTGTGCCAATCCATTAAAAATAAAGCCAATCAGTAATATTGATAATACCAAACCAGGCTCACCAAAAAATGATGCCCCCATCCATAAAACCATTATCTTCTCTGAAAATAACACGCCAATACAAAAAATAGGGGTGATGATTATTAAAAGTGAAATTGTAATTAATCTTTTCGTTTTATATCTTTCAGCGGAATTATTTGCATTAGCTAATCTTGGAAATAAGGCTCTTGAAAACGCACCTGGAATTATACTAAGCCGAGAAATAATTTCTGATGGTGCAGTATAAAAAGCAACATTAGCAGCCCCAAGTTGATTTGAAACAATAAACCTATCAAAATATGATAGCACAGGGCTGATGATATTACTTACTGTAATCCAACCACCGAACATAAACAATCTTTTAATTGTTGGTATATCGATTGTTAGTTTAGCTTTAAGCACTTTATCGTGACAAATTATAAAAGCCAAAATAAAACATAAAAACCTTGCTAGAACTAAGCCTATTATCGCATACATCAAAGAGGGTTTAATAAGTATAAATAATGCCGGTGAGATTGCTAATATCACTCCCGTAATTGATTTGTAGATATTAAGTAAACCAAATCTTTCTTCACCTTCTAAAATTGACAACCATATTTGAGTAATCAAAAATAATGGTATGGATGCTGCGAGAATTTTAAGCGAGACACTTACATTATGAAAAAAAGTCTCACTAATGTTCAGTAGCAATGCGATATGACCACTAAAAAAAAATAATAAGAGTGAGGCGGCCAAACTCAAATAAATAATTACAACTGTCGCTGAAGAAATAATTTTCAACTTATTTTCTTCATTATCTTTTTCAATTGCGACTTCTCGTATCACTGCGCGAGTAAGGCCTGCATCAAAAATGCTTGCATAACCCACAACAGCTAATGCCAAAGTGAATACACCAAATAATTCTGGGCCTAATTTTCGCCCCATAATACCCAAAGCTGGTAGTGTCACAATAGCTGGAAGTACATACCCGCAAAGGTTCCAAAAACTGTTTTTGATTAAACTCATTTAAAATACTCATTACTCGATATTTTCTTAAATGTTGGCGCATTTAAATCTTTTTCTGAAAGAATATAATGAGTATTCAATGGCCAAGCAATCCCTAAGTCTTTATCATCAAAAATTATGCTTCGCTCTGCTTGTTGACTGTAATAATTGTTCGTTTTATAGACAAATTCCGCAGTATCACTAATCACCACAAAACCATGAGCAAACCCTTCAGGGATCCATAATTGACGTTTATTTTCAGCGGATAATGTTACACCAACCCATTTACCAAAAAATGGAGATGACTTCCGTATATCTACAGCAATATCAAATACTTCACCCTCAATGCAACGCACAAGTTTTGCTTGCTCATACGGCTCTAATTGATAATGCAATCCCCGCAATACTCCTTTTCTCGATTTAGAATGGTTATCCTGAACAAACTCAACTTTGCGACCTACAGCTTCCTCAAAAACCCTCTGGTTATAGCTTTCGAAAAAGAAACCGCGCTCGTCACCAAAAACTTTCGGTTCAAAAATCAGTACGTCTGGAATTTCTGTTTTAATAACATTCATTTTATTACTAACCTTTAATCATTTTCAGCAAATACTGACCATAAGCGTTTTTCTTCAGCGGTTCGGCTAATACCTTAACCTGCTCTGCGTCAATAAATCCTTTACGATAAGCAATTTCTTCTGGGCAGGAAACCTTTAGTCCCTGGCGCTCTTCAATGGTGGCAATGAAGTTGCTTGCTTCAATAAGACTCTGATGTGTCCCCGTGTCCAGCCATGCATAACCACGTCCCATCATGGCAACAGATAAATGCCCCTGTTCCATATAAATACGGTTAATATCGGTAATTTCCAGTTCACCGCGGGCAGAAGGCTTAAGATTTTTCGCCATTTCCACAACGTAGTTATCATAGAAATAAAGCCCGGTTACTGCATAATTACTTTTTGGTTGTAGCGGTTTTTCTTCGAGGCTAATTGCCGTACCGTTTTTATCAAACTCAACGACACCATAGCGTTCAGGATCATTAACGTGATAGGCAAATACCGTTGCACCACTTTCTTTGTTAACAGCGGCATCCATTAACTTAGGCAGGTCGTGACCGTAGAAGATATTATCACCAAGTACCAAAGCACAATCATCACCACCGATAAACTCTTCACCGATGATAAATGCCTGCGCAAGACCATCCGGACTCGGTTGCACTTTGTAGTGAAGATTTAGCCCCCACTGGCTCCCATCACCCAGCAGTTGTTGAAAACGAGGAGTATCCTGTGGCGTGCTGATAATCAAAATATCGCGAATACCCGCCAACATCAGTGTAGAGAGCGGGTAATAGATCATCGGTTTATCATAAATCGGTAACAGCTGTTTACTGACAGCCATAGTCACAGGATAAAGACGTGTACCAGAACCACCCGCTAAAATAATACCTTTACGCGTTTTCATTCCATCATTCCTTTTAATTCATCTTGTTCCACCATCACGAACAAGATGCAAAAACTATTAAATTGCTGTAGTCGTAAATAATTCGTTGAGCATGCGTTTCACACCAACCTGCCAGTCAGGCAAGACAAGCGCAAAGTTCTGCTGAAATTTTTCTGTATTAAGGCGAGAGTTATGTGGACGACGAGCTGGTGTAGGATAGACTGTTGTTGGTACTGCGTTGAGCTTGTTGAGTGCAAGGGGAATGCCTGCTTTGCGCGCCTCTTCAAAAACCAGCGCAGCATAATCGTGCCAGGTTGTGGTACCACTGGCTACCAGATGGTACAAACCTGCGACTTCCGGTTTATTCAGTGCCACACGAATGGCATGTGCCGTACAATCAGCCAGCAACTCTGCGCCAGTTGGCGCACCAAACTGATCATTAATAACGGCTAATTCTTCACGCTCTTTTGCCAGACGCAACATCGTTTTGGCGAAGTTATTTCCTTTACCTGCATAGACCCAGCTGGTCCGGAAAATAAGGTGCTTCGCACAATGCTCTTGTAATGCTTTTTCTCCTGCTAACTTGGTTTCACCGTAAACATTTAGCGGTGCGGTTGCATCCTCCTCCTGCCATGGTATTTCACCGGTCCCCGGAAATACGTAGTCAGTAGAGTAGTGAATAACCCAAGCGCCGACTTCATTGGCTGCTTTCGCGATCGCTTCGACACTCGTCGCGTTCAGTAATTGTGCAAACTCCGGTTCTGATTCTGCTTTGTCTACTGCGGTGTGAGCGGCTGCGTTGACAATAATATCAGGCCGAATGCTTCTAACGGTTTCAGCCACACCTTCAGGGTTACTAAAATCACCACAGTAATCAGTGGAGTGAACATCAAGAGCAATCAAATTACCCAGAGGTGCCAGAGCACGCTGTAGTTCCCAACCAACCTGCCCTGTTTTGCCAAAAAGGAGGATATTCATTAGTGGCGGCCCTCATAGTTCTGTTCAATCCACGATTGATAGGCACCACTTTTCACATTATCAACCCATTTTGTATTGGACAGATACCATTCCACAGTTTTACGAATCCCGCTCTCAAACGTTTCCTGTGGTTTCCATCCCAATTCGCGACCAATCTTCTCAGCATCAATCGCATAACGTCGATCGTGTCCCGGACGATCGGCAACATAAGTAATTTGCTCGCGGTAAGATTTCTCTTTCGGGACAATCTCATCCAACAAATCACAAATAGTGAGCACTACATCGATGTTTTTCTTTTCGTTGTGTCCACCAATGTTATAAGTTTCACCCGCTTTACCTTCGGTTACGACGGTATATAACGCACGCGCATGATCTTCAACATACAGCCAGTCGCGAATTTGATCGCCTTTTCCATAAATAGGTAATCCTTTACCTTCCAGAGCATTCAGAATAACCAATGGAATCAATTTTTCCGGGAAATGATAAGGACCATAATTGTTAGAGCAATTAGTCACAATGGTCGGTAAACCATAGGTACGTTTCCACGCACGGACTAAATGATCGCTGGACGCTTTTGATGCAGAATAAGGGCTGCTTGGTGCGTAGGCTGTCGTCTCAGTAAATAAGGGTAATCCTTCTTTATTATTTACCTCGTCAGGATGAGGCAAATCACCATAGACTTCGTCAGTAGAAATATGATGAAAACGGAAGCTGTTTTTCTTGTCGCCATCAAGTGCAGACCAGTAATTCCGAGCCGCTTCTAAAAGGACATAAGTACCAACAATATTGGTTTCAATAAATGCCGCAGGGCCTGTAATTGAACGGTCAACATGGCTTTCAGCTGCCAGGTGCATCACTGCATCCGGCTGATGCTGAGCAAAAATCCGTGCCATTGCAGCTGCATCACAAATATCCGCATGTTCAAAGAAATAGCGTTCAGAATCAGAAACATCTGCAAGTGATTCCAGGTTTCCGGCGTACGTTAATTTATCGACATTAACAACACTATCCTGCGTATCATTTATAATGTGACGAACTACAGCAGAACCAATAAATCCTGCGCCACCAGTAACAAGTATTTTCACTTAATTTATTCCATATTACTTCAGAGCATGCTGTGAAATAAGCGGCTCTCAGTTTGATTAATAGAGGTATTAATGCACGCTACCGCCCCTGGCTTTACAGCTACCAGAGCACTGCATGCATGCCTACGATGTGACGAGTGTTACCCACTCGCGCTAAACCCGAAAAATTCAGAAGCTAATTGTCTTACCAATCCGCTCTGGAAACAAGGAAAATCCTGGAAAACTTTGACGATAATCCTGTTGCTAACTCGTTGTTATTCTGATTGTTTATATAAAACAACGGCAGGAAAATTCGCAACAAATTACTTTCGCCGCTAATCTTCACTGCCGTTATAATTTTCTTATCAACCGTTACATCCGGTCAGATTTTCATTATTCGCTTAACAGCTTCTCAATCCCTTTACGGAACTTCGCCCCTTCTTTTAGGTTACGCAGCCCATACTTCACAAACGCTTGCATATAACCCATTTTCTTTCCGCAGTCGTAACTGTCCCCAGTCATCAGCATTGCGTCAACTGCTTGTTTTTTTGCCAACTCAGCAATGGCATCAGTCAACTGAATACGTCCCCATGCTCCAGGTTGAGTACGCTCCAGTTCAGGC
>Ga0129310_1003135_pt1 | contig 11052 bp, 10 predicted proteins | sample Go1ome_2_FD_94433 | JGI IMG/M metagenome (GOLD analysis project Ga0129310, IMG submission 94433) | Western lowland gorrila individual fecal microbial communities from Wisconsin, USA - Go1022A metagenome | ecosystem: Host-associated > Mammals > Digestive system > Large intestine > Fecal | place...
ATCGACGCTGCCTTAGAACAGGCGCTGGTAGATCGGGACATCCTCGTCTGGGACAGGGATTCCTTCAGTTATAATTTTGCGAACAATGATTCCAGCTGGTACAACACAGATCAGGATTACTCCCTTTCACATGGTGATGAATATATCGGAACCATTACGATCTCCGTTGATACCGCAACGAACCAGCTTCATGGCATCAGTGCAACTGCTACAACAGAAGTATATTTCTATGAGCTGGCTGATGTGATCGAATCGATCATGTACGAATTTGGATATGTAAACACAGAGCAGAGCGGACAGGATATTTATGTGGAGCTTCTGAACAGAAAAGAGGCGATCCGCAATGAAACAGAAGATGAGATCCACGCGCTTACGACCGAATATGGATCGGAGATATTTGTAAGCCGCAGCGAAATGTCAGATTTTGTCTATTATTCTATGGAAATTTACGCCCCGGGATACTATACGGAGCCGGAGTAAAAGATCATTTTCTTGAAATTTCCACTTGAATATTTCTAACGTTTATTATAGAATGTATACAATGATTAATAAAGGAGGTAATTATCATGGCATATGTAATTAACGACACTTGCGTTAGCTGCGGAAGCTGCGCTGGAGAATGTCCGGTAAACGCAATCGCTCAGGGCGATGGCAAATATGAGATCGATGCAGATGCTTGCATCAGCTGCGGCACATGTGCAGGAGTATGTCCTACAGGTGCAATCAGCGAGGGCTAATTCTTACTGAGATACATAAAAGCTGCCGGTATGTAATATACGGCAGCTTTTTTGTTCTATAGAAAAGACCATGTTACATTAGAGTTCGAAAGCTAGGATTCCTGTAGAGCAAAAAGTCCCTGCGGAATTTACTATTACCCAAAAGGCACTAATGTGCCAATGATGCACGCTTTGATTGGAGGTATGCATAATGAATTTAGATGCATTTATGAACCTGATAACAGGACATTTTGACAACAGCGAACAGTTCAAAGCAATGAAGGAAAGCGGAAAAGTATTTCCCTTTGCCGAGCATGTAAATACCGTCTGCAATGACAAGATAATAAATCTTCCCGCAAATTTTGAGGGCAGATTTCTCATAGAAGAAAGCTATTACGAAACAAACGGAAAACGGCACGCATCGCCGCATCTATTTCTCTTTACGGAAACAGACGAGGGTGTCTTACTGACCTCCTACGAAATTCCTGAAGGAGAGGATAAGAATACCTTCTCCTACAGTACAATGCAGCCTGTAGAGTATAGCAGCTTGAAGGTTTCCGAAAAATTCACTCCTGCACTTTACCGCGAAAAAAATGGTGTATGGGAGGGCGGCAGTACAAGTCAATTTTCACCGGTCGTAACCTTCCGGCTGTGGGAAAAATTTTCGGATACAAGTCTTGAAGTATCAGAGAGTATGGAAGTGAACGGAAAGAGAACCTTCGGATATGACGATCCGATCATTTATAAGATGCGGTAGGATTGTGGGAGTGGGTAACACGGAACAATCCGCAGGCATCAAAATCGGGGGCTTTTGCCCCCGATATCATTTATAATACAAGTTCCCGGTAAGTCCGGATTGCTCTTTCCTGCGCTTCCTTCATGATCTCCTCTACGGAATTTCCCTCTATATCCAATCCCTCGGCCGTGTAGCAAACTGTCTTGGGGATCCCATAATATACTTTACAGAGCTTTTCGACATATTCATAGCCGAGATTGAGATCTCCGATCGCACCTCCGGCAGTCGTAACATAATGAAGACTGTCTGCACGGCATAAACCGCCGGGGATTCCCTGTGGGGAAAACGTAAAGGTCAGACCGAGCACGCATATTTGCTCAATATAACACTTCAATCTTGCCGGGAAGGTAAAATCCCAATACGGAGCCGCCACAACGATCCGATCCGCTGCTGCAAACTGCTTTGCATAGTCAAAGAGCGGCCCCTCATAATTTCCAACCCTTGTGAGCCGTTCGCGTCCTGCACTCTCCTTTCCTGTAAAGAGCTTCAGATCCTCGTCCTCAAGGTTCAGTGTTTCGATCTCGTACTCCCCGTTTTTATTGATTTCTTCCAGCAATACCTTTGCAAGTCTTTCCGTTCTGGAGCTATCGCGATTTACGCATGCATCGATGTATAATAGTTTTTTCATACATATCCTCCGTACTTTATTCTTCCTTTTATCGCTATTATCTTATCATACTTAATGGTTTTTATCGATTCTTTTTTAGCCTTCGATTCAGGTGCAGTGGGAAAAACGGAAGCCCGGCCGCTGCCGCCTCTGCCTTTCCTTTCCCCTCCCGCTGATACAGCCGGATCGTTTCATCTAACTGCCTGAAACGTTCTTCATCTCTCTCATCCGATACCCGCATCAGGTAATCGATCTCCTTTAGTACCTTTTCGTTGACCATCCGGCTGATATCCTGACTCAGCTTTTCATTGTTTTCCTCGATCGCCTGTCCGATCATCCGGATCATCAGTGCCCGGAATTGCTCTGCCCGCTCTTTTGCCATGAGGGATGTAACTTCTCTGTCATCCATATTTTCCAGTTTTTTCTCCGTATTTTCTCCGCATTCTTCCTTGTCTACGCATTCCTTTAAAGCTGCCACAATATCCTCCTCCAAAACATTATCCGGGACAACCACTTCCCCATTATTTTCCATGATCCGGCTCATGATCGGCTTAATTGCCTTTAGCTGATACCCCTTTTCCTTCAGCTGCTTTATCTGTCTGAATACTCTGACATGAAGATCCGTATAGTAACGGTGCCCCATCTCATTTCTGGGTATATCTATATTAAGTTCTTCTTCCCAATATCTCAGAACATGAGACTCCACGTCGACCTGCTTTGAGGCATCGGAGATCAGATAATGATTTTCTGACATGGTTGTCCGCTTCCTTTCCCCTGTTAATTTCTTCTGTTAACAGTATATGAGCCATACTCACCGATTATTACAAATAAATCCTGTATACAGAAGGCCACACGGCTATCCGTATACAGGATCTATCTTTTTTACTTATTCTTTTATCCTTCTTTTGCAATATTTACAAATCGGGTCAGCTCCGGCTTCCAGCCTAAATTAACGGTTCCGATGGGGCCGTTTCTCTGCTTGGCGATAATAACCTCAGCCACATTCGGCGTATTCGTGTCTTTATTGTAATAGTCATCACGATAAAGGAACATCACAACGTCAGCATCCTGCTCGATGGCTCCCGACTCTCGAAGGTCGGAAAGCATCGGCCTGTGATCGGTTCGCGTTTCGCAGGCACGGGAAAGCTGGGACAGTGCAACGACCGGCGCATTGAGCTCTCTGGCAAGGGCCTTTAAGGAACGCGAGATCTCCGAGATCTCCTGCTGGCGGTTATCACCGTTTTTTGCGCTTCCTGTCATAAGCTGCAGATAATCGATCATTACAAGATCCAGACCATACTCCAGCTTGATCTTTCTGCACTTGGAGCGCAGCTCCATAACAGAGATACCCGGTGTGTCATCAATAATAAGCTTGGAGTTTCCGATACTGCCGATTCCCTCTACTACGGCATCCCAGTCAGCCTCTGACAGCGTTCCGGTCCTAAGCTTCTGAGAATCCACATTTGACTCCATTGCCAGCATTCGATTGACCAGCTGTTCCTTTGACATTTCCAGACTGAAGATCAGGCAGGTCTTCTGCCTTCGGACACCGATATAATCCGCAATATTTAAAACAAACGCTGTCTTTCCCATAGACGGACGGGCCGCGATCAAGATCAGATCCGAAGGCTGCAATCCGGATGTCCTGTAATCCAGATCGATAAAGCCCGTTGCAATTCCGGTAACCGTAGACTTAGAGCGGGTCGCCTGCTCGATCTTATCGAGAACATTCAATGCGACCTGCCGGATCGGAACAAAATCACCGCCTGTTCTGCTCTGGAGAAGATTGAAAATACTTTTTTCTGTATCTCCAAGGATCGTATCCAAGCTCTCCTTTCCCGCATAACAGGAATTGGCGATCTCCTCGTTTATTTTTATCAGGCGTCTCATGACCGCCTTTTCATGTACGATCGTCGAGTAAGAGCGGACATTGGCTGAGGTCGGAACCGTAGCCATAATATCGCGGACAAAATCCAGACTGCAGACCTCCGGGGGAACGTCCTTTTCCTTCAGTCTGTCCTGAAGTGTGACCAGATCGACCGGCTTTCCTTCATTAAAAAGCTCAACCATGGTCTCGAACATGACGCCATACTGACGCTGATAAAAATCATCACCGACAACGATCTCCGAGGCGGCGATGATCGCATCCCTGTCCATAAGCATGGATCCGATAACAGACTGCTCCGCCTCGACGCTGTGGGGGAGCACCCGTTTAACTAGCGCTTCTTCCATGTTTCCTCCAAAAAGTCTACCTTACGATCAGGCCTCTACGACCTTGACTCTTAATTTTGCTGTTACTTCCTTGTGAAGCTTGATCGGTACTTCAAATGTTCCGATGCTCTTGATGGGATCCTGAAGTACCATCTTTTTCTTATCGATATCCAGCTTTAACTGATCCGCTGCCGCTTTTGCAATTTCCTTTGTGGAAACAGAACCAAAGGCTCTGCCGCCTTCTCCGGCCTTGATGGAAACAGTCACGGAAAGCTCATCGATCTTTGCTGCTAATGCCTTTGCTTCTGCCAGCTGCTCTGCTGCGACCTTTGCTTCATTTGCTTTCTGAAGCTTCAGATCGTTCAGGTTCTTTGCCGTTGCTTCCAGACCGAGCTTTTTCGGAAGTATAAAGTTTCTTGCATATCCGTCATTGACCTTTACGATCTGCCCCTTTTTTCCAAGTGCCTTTACGTCCTCTAATAATACAACTTCCATTTTAAATTTCTCCCTTCTCCTTCATTGCAAGGATCACCTCTTTGACCTTGTTCTTTGCCTCCTCGACAGTCATACCGGTCAGCTGGGCTCCCGCTATCGTTCTGTGCCCGCCTCCGCCAAGCTTCTCCATCATTACCTGAACGTTGACTTCATCAATGGAGCGGGCGCTTACAAATATTTTTCCTTCATAAGGCGTCAATACCACAGAGGCCTTGATGCCGATAATATCTAGCAGCTCGTTTGCCGCCTGGGCTCCCGCTATCGTCGGGCTTTCCACGCCCTCTGCCGGGCATACACTGATAGCAAAGGCTCCCTCAAATACTTCTGCCTGACGGACTGCTTCCGCTCTGGCCTTATAGTCTTCCATTTTATCACGGAACAGCTTTCTTACGCGAGTGACATCTGCGCCGTTTCTTCGCAGGAATGCTGCTGCTTCAAAGGTACGGACACCCGCCTGATTCGTGAAATTGTTTGTGTCGATCACGATTCCGGCATACATGGCATCCGCCTCCGGAGATTTGATCCGGATACTGTCCGCTACATACTGCAGGATCTCAGCCACCAGCTCACACGCTGAGGATGCGTAGGGCTCCACATAAGACAGCGTTGCATTGGAGATCACCTCGCTGGACTGCCTGTGATGGTCGATAACAACGATGGTTTTTACAAGCTCCAGAAGCTCCGGCTCCTCTGTATAGCTGGGACGGTTTACATCCACAACCACCAGTGCGGTGCTGGGATCTGCCAGCTCTGCTGCTTCCGCGCCGGTGACAAACAGATCCTTAGGATAGTCACTGTTTCCGGTAAATCGGTCCATCATGGGCCGTACCGAGGAGGTGACCTCATTGATCACGATATATGCCTTTTTATTCAAGGCTACGGCGATCCGGTACATTCCGATCGCTGCGCCGAAGGAATCGATATCCCCAATCTTATGTCCCATGATCAGAAGACGATCCTTTGTCTCAAGAAGCTCTCTGAGCGCATGTGCCTTTACACGCGCCTTTACACGCGTTGTCTTTTCGAGCTGCTGGGATTTTCCGCCGAAATAGAGGATCTTTCCGCCATTCTTTACTACAGCCTGATCTCCGCCGCGCCCAAGGGCCATATCGATAGCGATCCGGGCATACTCATAATTCTGCGTATAGGTATCGCCGTTCATACCGATACCGATACTCAAGGTTACCGCCATCTCATTTCCGATATTAACGGTCTTTACTTCCTCCAGCAGGCTGAAGCGCTCCGCCTCAAGACGCGGCATGTAACGCTGCTTGATGGCAAAGAAGTATTTATCCTTTTCCAGCTTTTTGACGATTCCGTTGATGCCGGAGATATATTTGTTGATCTTCCGGTCGATCAGGGCAACTAAAAGTGAACGGCGCACTTCCTCTACGCTCTCGAGTGCCTCGTCATAGTTATCGAGATAGATAAGCCCTGCCACCATCTTCTGGTCGGTGATCGCCTGAATGTAGCCGCGGATCTCCGTTTCATCATAGAGATAGACCGCCAGCAGCTGCTGGCTTCCGTCCCGGGACTCATTTTTATCCATAATGTCGCTGTCGGGACAGATCGTGACCTTCTTTACGCTGATCCGGTACTCAGCATCCTCGTAGGAGCTGTGAACCTCCAGGCTTTGTTCCATTTTTTCCAGTTCCTCTGCGGTAATTCCGTCAAACAGGACGGTAAGATTTCTTCTGGCTCCCTTTTCCTCCCTGAGGATCTCTGTCAGGGCACGGTTCGTCCACAGGATCCGTCCATCCGTATCTGCGATTCCATAGGGAAGCTCCATGGATGCCAGAAGCTGCTTTTGGCTCCAGCTGTAATCGGCCCCGAATGCCACAAGTCCGGACATAAGCCTCTTTTTCCCGTACCACCAGAGGAGGCCTGCACAGATCAGGTACAATATTGTAAATACAGACATGGCAATAGCTGCCTGACTGGAAAAGAACAATACTGCAGCATTGGCAAAAAGCATCAGGATCGAGAGCACCAACGGCCACTGCAAATAAATCTGCAGCAAATTTCTGACCTTTTTATCTTCTTTCATATCTTTCTCCTATGCAGTCAAAGGTGACTTTGGTATCAGTATACCATACATCCGGATATTTGTAAATTTTATTCCTGCTCATTGACTTCCCATTGACTTTCCATGTCTTCTGTGTAAAATGAAGGGATATAGGCAAATTGCTCCCTAAAGATGACCCAAACGGAGGAATCGGAAATGACCATAGAAAATGATCTGGGCCGTGATGATATAAAAAAGCTCGTATGGAGGATCGCCATCCCCAGCATGATGGCTCAATTTGTCAGCGTTCTCTACAGTATCGTCGACCGCATGTATATAGGAAATATCCCGGAGGCCGGAACCTTTGCACTGGCAGGAGCAGGTGTATGCGGCCCCGTTGTAACCATGATCGGATCCGTTGCCTTCTGGGTCGGGATCGGAGGTTCGCCGCTAATGAGCATGAGTCTCGGACAGGGCAATGCAAAACGGGCAAAGCAGATCTTGGCCAACAGCTTTCTTCTTCTGGCTGTGGCATCCGTGCTTCTTATGCTGCTCGTCTATCCGTTCCGGGAGCCCATGCTGCGCTTCTTCGGCGCCAGTGACACAACGCTTCCCTATGCAGATACCTATTTTTCCATCTATCTGTCCGGAACCTTTTTTGTACTCATGGCAACGGGAATGAACCAGTTTATCATCAGTCAGGGCTTTGCAAAGATCGGCATGTACTCTGTCATGCTGGGGGCAGTCCTGAATATCATCCTCGATCCCGTTTTCATCTTTTTGCTGAATATGGGAGTTGCCGGAGCGGCTCTGGCAACCGTATTATCCCAGATGGCAAGCTGCATCTTCGTGCTCTCCTTTCTTTTCGGAAAGAGGGCGATCGTGCGTATCACGTTCGGAAATTATAATATGCGTCTGATGGGCAGGATCCTTGTTTTAGGCTTCACGCCGTTTATTATCATTGCCATGGATAATGTAATGATAATCACCATGAATTCCATTCTCCAGACCTACGGCGGCCCACAGGAAGGGGATATGCTGATCACCTGCGCCACCATTGTCCAAAGCTTTATGCTGGTGATAACCATGCCCCTTGGCGGTATCACCGGAGGAACGCAGACGATCCTTGCCTTCAATTACGGCGCCGGAAAAAATGACCGGGTGAAAAGTGCCCAAAAATATATTTTCCTTCTGGGCGGGATCTACACCCTGATCCTGTTCATTCTGGCCCGGACATCCGGCTCCCTCTTTGTGCGGCTGTTTACGTCGGATGCGGCTCTCGCTGCCGAGTCTGTCCGACTGATACGCGTCTATACGCTGGCTGTCGTTCCTCTGAGCATCCAATATGAGATCGTTGACGGCTTTACCGGCCTCGGTATGGTTCATCTGTCCCTTCCCCTCTCCTTTTTCCGGAAAGGCGTTTACTTCCTTGCCCTCTTTATTCTGCCTTATCTTGGAGAGGCGCGGTCGGTATTTTATGCGGAACCGATCTCCGATATCATCAGTCCGGCGGTTTCGATCGTTATCTATGTGATCGCGATGAGAAAATATTTAACCGTGTCAAGTAAGTACTCTGCTTCAATTGCGAATATCCGCTTGACCCGAATTCGGAAATTTGTCGACAATGTTTCAAAGTTAAAATAAAGGAGGATGATTTTTATGAGACATAATTTTGATGAAGAAGTTAACAGAGTTGGATCTAACTGTGAAAAGTGGGATTTAGAAGGCGAACATGGAAAGTTAATTCCATTAAGTGTTGCAGATACCGATTTTAAAGCCCCAAAGGAAGTTGTTGACGCAGTTAAACGGAAAGCAGACTTTGGTGTGTACGCTTATGGTATCTTACCGAAAGAACGTTTTGTTGATTCTATTGTCGGATGGTATAAAAGACGTTATCAGTGTCAGGTTGATCCGGAAACAATTTGTTATTCACAAGGTATCATGCCGGGTGCATTATGGATGTTATTACTTGCATTGACTAAACAAGAAGATGAGGTTTTAATACAAGAACCGGTTTATCACAATATGAGAATTATTACAGAAAATATGAATCGTAAAGTGATTAGTAATACATTAATTTTGAAAAACGGAAGATATGAGATTGATTGGGCAGATTTTGAAGCAAAGGTAAAACGTCCGGAGTGTAAAATATTTCTTTTATGCAGTCCACATAATCCTGTTGGCAGGGTATTTGGAAAAGATGAATTAAATAGAATGTGCAAGCTTTGTATTGAAAACAATGTATTTATAATTTGCGATGAAATACATGGTGATATTGTATACGAGGGAAATAAGCATACTCCATTGTTTTCTCTTTCTGACGAAGTGGCACAAAATTGTGTGGTAATGAATTCACCAAGTAAAACTTTCAATGTCGCAGGATTTTTTGCTGCATACGTCATTATCTATAACAAAGAGGTTCGAGAAAAGTATCTTGAAGTATACAGACGGTTCCATTTCGATCATAATTTTATAGGTGTCGAAGCTTTGATCGCCGCATATAATGAATGTGATTATTACGCAGATGAACAAAACCAATATTTTTATAAAAACATTCAATTAGTAACTGAATTTATAAAAAATGTAATGCCGGAAGTTTGCGTAATTCATCCAGAAGCATCCTACTTAATGTGGTTAGATTTTAGAGCTTGGAATTTAGCACAGGAAGATTTAATGGAATTATTTAAATCATGGGGAGTACGAATGAATGATGGAAATATGTATGGTGAATCCGGAATCGGATTTTTAAGGGTAAATATAGCTACTCAAGAAAAGACATTAAAAGAAGCCTTACATAGAATTGAACAGGGATATAAAAACTGGAAAGCCATATAACCGAATCAAGTAAGTCCCCTTCTTCAATTGCGAAAAGTAATAAGCAGTGAGTGGGGACTTGCTTGTATCAGGAGGAGTGCAAGCTCCTTCTGATAAACTGCGGAGCAGTTATTCGGTTATGAGCAAGTAGCGAAGCGGATTGCGAATATCCGCTTGACCCGAATCAAGTAAGTGCTCTGCTTCAATTGCCACAAGTAATCAGCAATAGGTGGGGACTTGATTGTAATGTCCGTTTGAAAAAAGCTGTCTATGTGTAAATTTTTTTACATGTCGATAGCTTTTTTCAATATCTTTAGCTGTTAATGTGCAAGTTTATTGAAATTTTCTATTTGACATTAATGAACACCTTCACTATAACGGGGAAGGGTTATGTGTTTCATAGCGAAACACTTTTTACTGTAACACTTCAACATTATTTAGAAAAGGAAGGAAAAGGAAAATGAGACTGGGGAAAATTGCAGCTGTTTTTGGTACAGCACTGTTAACTATGAGTTTAGTAGCCTGTGGGGGAAACGCAGAAACAGCGCCGGCTAAGGCCGAGACAGAAGCACCGAAGGCAGAAAGCACTGCGGCAGCACAGACAGAAGAAAAGAAGGATGAGGAAAAGAAGGAAGAAGTTAAAGAGGCTTCTGCGGATGATAAAGTGATCCGCGTGGCGACACCGGGTACCTATAAGCCCTTTACTATTTTTGATGAGACTACAGGAGAGTTCAGCGGATTTGAAATCGATCTCTGGAAGGCAATTGCAGAAAAATCCGGATATGGTTTAGAATTCGTTCGTCTCGATAACCCGGCTACCTTTGCCGAGCTGGATCTTAACCGTGTTGATACCGTAGCAAAACAGATCTCTATCACACCGGCTCGTCTGGAGAAATATGATTTTACACAGCCATTCTTCTTTAGCCCGTATTGCCTGACTGTTCGTGAAGATAATGACGAGATCAAAACATGGGCAGACATGGATGGTAAGACCATTGCACTCGCAGAAGGCAGCGCAATGAATGAATTCGTTGCTAAGCTTGATCCGGATAATAAGGTAGCCAAAAATGTATACGAATCCAGCGGCGTTATCCTTCAGGAAGTAAACATGAAGCGTGCTGACGCTTGCCCTTACGCTTATCTGGTTCTTCCGTATTTCATCGAAGCAAACCCGGAGCTTAAGCTGAAATCTGTAGATATTGAGAATCCAATCTATACAGAGGTTAACGCATATCCGTTTGCCCGCACCGAAAGAGGCAACACAATCCGTGAGCTGGCAGATAAAGCCCTCACTGAAATGATGGAAGACGGAAGCTACGCAGAGCTTAGCAAAAAGTGGTTCGATATCGATGTAATGGAAACAAAATCTGCTAAAGAATACTTTGCAGCAAATCCGAAAAACTAACTG
>Ga0129310_1003143_pt1 | contig 11032 bp, 7 predicted proteins | sample Go1ome_2_FD_94433 | JGI IMG/M metagenome (GOLD analysis project Ga0129310, IMG submission 94433) | Western lowland gorrila individual fecal microbial communities from Wisconsin, USA - Go1022A metagenome | ecosystem: Host-associated > Mammals > Digestive system > Large intestine > Fecal | place...
ATACGGTACTTGATACGGTAATTATGGGTAATGAGCGTCTGTATCAGATCATGAAAGAGAAAGATGCCATATATGCTAAGGAAGATTTTTCAGAAGAAGACGGAATAAAGGCAAGTGAACTTGAGGGCGAATTTGCCGAGATGAACGGATGGGAAGCAGAGTCGGATGCGGCAACACTTCTTAACGGTCTTGGAATTGAGACGGATTTACACTACAAGATGATGTCCGAACTTAACGGCAGCCAGAAGGTAAAGGTACTTCTTGCAAAAGCTCTTTTCGGTAATCCTGACATCCTTCTTCTCGATGAGCCTACGAACCACCTTGACCTTGATGCTATCGCATGGCTTGAGGAGTTCCTTATTGATTTTGAAAATACGGTTATCGTGGTATCCCATGACCGTTATTTCCTCAATAAAGTCTGCACGCAGATTGCGGACATTGATTATGCGAAGATCCAGCTCTATGCCGGCAACTATGATTTCTGGTATGAGTCAAGCCAGCTTATGATCAAGCAGATGAAGGAAGCCAATAAGAAGAAGGAAGAGAAGATCAAAGAACTTCAGGAGTTCATACAGAGATTCTCGGCCAACGCTTCCAAGTCAAAGCAGGCTACATCGCGTAAGCGTGCGCTTGAGAAAATCGAACTTGACGATATCAGGCCGTCAAGCCGTAAGTATCCGTACATTGATTTCAGGCCTTTCAGGGAGATTGGCAATGAAGTCCTTACTGTTGAGGGACTTACAAAGACCGTTGACGGTGTGAAGGTGCTTGATAATGTATCATTTATAGTAAATCATGATGACAAGATTGCTTTTGTCGGAGCGGATGAACTTGCAAAGACAACGCTCTTTAAGATACTTGCCGGTGAACTTGAACCGGACGAGGGTACTTACAAATGGGGAATTACGACTTCCCAGGCATATTTCCCGAAGGACAATACAGCGGAATTTGACTGTGAGGACACGATTGTTGACTGGCTTATGCAGTATTCTCCGGAAAAGGATGTTACTTATGTACGCGGATTCCTGGGAAGAATGCTTTTTGCCGGTGATGACGGCGTTAAGAAGGTTAAGGTGCTGTCCGGTGGAGAGAAAGTAAGATGCCTTCTTTCCAAGATGATGATCATGGGTTCCAATGTACTTATTCTCGATGAGCCTACGAACCATCTTGATATGGAGTCCATTACGGCTCTTAACAACGGACTTATCAAGTTCCCGGGAGTTGCTCTTTTTGCCTGCCATGACCATCAGTTCGTGCAGACAACGGCCAACAGAATCATGGAATTTGTTAACGGTAATCTTATAGATAAGATCACAACATACGACGAGTATCTTGCAAGCGATGAGATGGCCCGCAAGAGACAGGTATATAATGCATACGGTGAGGATGAAATATGATAAATGATTTGTGCTGTACAATTTCAGGTTCAGACAAAATCATAGTAGACCATACGGACAGTTATAATCTCGGTGCGCGTGCAACGACAGGCGGATGGAATTTTTTGTATGCCTGTAAGGCTGACAGGCTGGGGCTTCTTATTTATGAGATTTCAGAGTGCCGCAGGGCAGCCGCAGAGGGCGTAAGGCCGGAACCTTTGTATTCGGTATATGTGGACAGCTCGTATAAGACTGGTAACGTATTTGCGTTCAATGTCCGCGGCGTAAAGCTGGGCGGTCTGGCATACTGTTTTGATGATGAAGGAAGTTATGAGACTGATGCATATGCCGAGCGTGTGCTCCGCCTTGAGGGCGTGGACGGTTCGGAGATATTCTATGGTATGCTTGAATCGGGCAGATATGACTGGAGTGGCGATGTATCACTTAATATTCCGCATGAAGATTTGGTCATTTATAAATTACATGTACGCGGATATACGAAGAACCGTTTTTCCAAAGTCTCCGATAAAGGAACTTTTAAAGCGCTGGCAGCCAAAATCCCTTACATTAAGGAACTGGGGGTAACGGCGGTTGAACTTATGCCGGCTTATGAATTTGTTAATTCAGGCGCCAATACTAATTTCTGGGGATATGACGGCGGGTTCTATATGGCTCCGCGCGGCGCGTACAGTGCCTCATATGGTAAGCACGGCGATTATACTTATGAGTTCCGCGATACTATCAAGCAGTTTCATAAGAATGGAATTGAAGTATACATGGAGATGTTTTTTCCGCACGGGAACGGAAGCGGTTATATAGATGACTGCGTCCGGTATTGGAGGCGTGAATACCATATTGACGGTGTTCATCTGATATGTGATGATAATGCGGCCGGAATTCTTGCTGATGATGTGTTCTTAAAGGGCATGAAGATTTTTAGCATGAACTGGGATAATTATGGCCGGAATGATGATTTATATGAATACAATAATGGCTTTCTGGAGAGTGCAAGGCGTATTATCAAGGGTGATGAAGACCAGCTTCAGGGATTTTTGTATATGATGCGCAAGAATACCCCGGGCAGGCCGTCGGTTAATTATATAGCGTCCAATGACGGCTTTACACTTGCGGATGTGTATTCATATGACCGCAAGCATAACGAAGCCAATGGCGAAAATAATCGTGACGGTGCCAATTATAATCTGAGCTGGAACTGCGGAGTCGAAGGTCCTACCAAAAGGCGTAAGGTTGTTGAACTGCGTAATCTCCTCATGCGGGATGCAATTACTTTTGTCATGTGTGCGCAGGGAATCCCGCTTATATATGCCGGTGACGAGTTCGGAAACAGCCAGGGCGGCAACAATAACGCTTATTGCCAGGATAATGATACCGGATGGGTTGACTGGAATGCACTGAGCAGAAACCACAGGTTCTATGATTTCGTAAGGACAATGATTGATTTCAGAAAACATCACGCATGTCTTCATATGGCTGATGAGGCGGGACTTACGGATTACAAATATTACGGACTTCCCGATGTATCATATCACGGAGACAAGGCGTGGTATCCGGAACTTGAACATTACAGCAGACAGGCCGGAATTATGTATTGCGGTCAGTATGCCGGAGATGAGAATAATCTCTATATTGCATTTAATATGCATTGGGAACCGCATGAACTGGCACTGCCGAATATTTCGGGACGGAGCTGGCGGGCGGTATTAACTACCGGAACCGAAGAACTTCCGGATGCCTCACAGATCAATGAAGCAAGAACGGTATCGGTTCCTGCAAGAACGATCATAATACTTGAGGATGAAAAAAACAGTTGAAATATAAATAATAATATTATAAAATGATGTAAGACACATTCTAAGGAGGTATACCAATTTATGGTAACAGCAGGTGATTTTAAAAACGGAATTACAATTGAGATGGACAACAACATCTGGCAGATAATTGAATTTCAGCATGTTAAGCCGGGTAAGGGTGCAGCATTTGTAAGAACTAAGTTAAAGAATATCAAGAGCGGCGGTGTGGTTGAGAAGTCTTTCAGACCTACTGAGAAATTCCAGCTTGCCCATATTGATAAGTCAGCATATATGTATCTTTACAAGGATGGAGATATGTACGTGTTCATGAATCAGGAGAACTACGAGCAGATTACTCTTTCAGAAGATAATGTCGGAGATGCACTTAAGTTCGTTAAGGAGAATGATGAGTGTAAGCTTTGCTCATATCAGGGTGAGGTATTCGCTATCGAGCCGCCTATGTTCGCTGAACTTGAAGTTACAGAGACAGAGCCGGGCGTTAAGGGCGATACAGCAACAGGTGCTACCAAGCCTGCAACTGTTGAGACAGGTGCTATGGTTATGGTTCCGCTTTTCGTTAACCTTGGTGATAAGATTAAGATTGATACAAGAACAGGTGAATACCTTTCAAGAGTATAATCTGATACAATTACCCGATTTTTATAATCATTTTTTCATTCCGTCACCGTGTGGCAGTGTGAGGCCACGCGGTGCGGTATCTTTTTTTCTTAATTTTTTTGGAATCTGATTATTCCGATTTTATTTATTAAAGTATAATCCTTTGCCTGCCGGGGTTGAAATACAGAAAGGATTAGTATGAATTATATAGAATTTACAGAGACAGTATGTGATAAAGTCAGAGACCTTTATCAGAATGAAGACTGCACGGTGGAGGTACAGCGTACGCTTAAGAACAATGCGGTCAGTCTGTGCGCACTTGTTATAAGATATACCGGAGAGGAAGCGGCACCGGCAATATACCTTGAGCAGTATTATGATATGTATAAGGACGGTACTTCTGTTGAAGATATCGTAAAAGATATCGTAAAAGAATTTAAGGAGGCAATGGAAGGGTATGACATAATTTTGCCGGACTTAACGGATTTTGATTCGGTCAAAGACAGCATAGTATGCCGGCTTATAAATACGGAGAGCAATAGTAAAATGCTTGAAGACGTGCCGCATAAGGAATTTCTTGATTTGTCAATAGTTTTTTATGGTGTTGTTAAAGATACTGAGGGCTCAATGGGTTCGTTCATTATTTCAAACAATCTTGCAGGATTGTGGGGCACGGATGCTGAATCGCTGTATTGCATTGCAATTAATAACACATACAGGATGTATCCGGTATGCATATCGAATATGTGTGACATTCTTATGGAATATATACAGATGGATCCGGATGTATTACCGGGCAGCGAGTCTGACCTGATGGATGAAGAGAGCCTGTCTATGTATGTACTCACCAATACGGTAAGGACCTATGGTGCTATAGGCATGATGTGCAAAGAAGCACTGCGTGCATTTGCAGAGAAATTCGGAAGCTGTTATATCCTGCCGAGCAGCGTCCATGAAGTTATTCTTATACCGGCATCCGGATGTGATAGGCATATGGCGGGAGATTTTGAAGGAATTGTGCAGGATGTAAATACGAGAGGCGTTCCGCCACAGGATGTGCTTTCGTGGGGACCGTACTATTATGACAAAGAGTCCGATGAAATCCTAAAACTTAATAATATTACGCTAAATAAGCTATTTGCATAATAAAATAAAGAAAATATGCGTAATTAAAAAATTTCTTGCAGTCATGAAAAAACTTTATTATAATGAAGTACGAATAAATGATATTTCATCGTAAGGAGGATATTTCAATGTCGTATGTAGATGAAGTCTTAGAACTTGTAGTTGCTAAGAACCCGGCACAGCCTGAATTTCATCAGGCAGCTAAAGAAGTATTAGAGTCTCTTCGTGTAGTTATCGAAGCTAATGAAGAAGAGTACCGTAAGGATGCTCTCCTTGAAAGACTTGTAACACCTGAAAGAATTATTATGTTCCGTGTACCATGGGTAGACGATAAGGGACAGGTTCAGGTTAATAACGGTTTCAGAGTACAGTTTAACAGTGCTATCGGACCGTACAAGGGAGGATTACGTTTCCATCCTTCAGTTAACTTAGGAATTATCAAATTCCTTGGTTTTGAACAGATTTTCAAGAATTCACTTACAGGACTTCCTATCGGTGGCGGCAAGGGTGGTTCCGATTTCGATCCTAAGGGTAAATCGGACAGAGAAGTTATGGCATTCTGCCAGAGCTTTATGACAGAGCTTTGCAAGCACATCGGTGCTGATACAGACGTTCCTGCCGGAGATATCGGTGTAGGCGGACGTGAGATCGGATTCCTCTACGGACAGTATAAGAGAATCCGTAACCTCTATGAAGGAGTTCTTACAGGTAAGGGAATTACATACGGCGGTTCTCTTGCAAGAACAGAAGCTACAGGATATGGTCTTCTTTATCTTACAGAGGAGATGCTTAAGTGCAATGGCAAGGATATTGCAGGCAAGACAATTGCAATCTCAGGTTCAGGTAACGTTGCTATTTATGCTATTCAGAAGGCACAGCAGCTTGGCGCTAAGCCTGTAACATGCTCAGATTCAACAGGCTGGGTATATGATCCGGAAGGAATCGATGTTGCACTTCTTAAGGAAGTTAAGGAAGTTAAGAGAGCACGTCTTACAGAGTATGCAGCTAAGAGACCGTCAGCACAGTATCATGACAAGGCTACAGAGGGAACCAATCAGTGGGAAGTTAAGGTTGACATTGCTCTTCCTTGCGCAACACAGAACGAACTTAACCTTGATGACGCTAAGAAACTTGTTGCTAACGGCGTATTTGCTGTAGCAGAAGGTGCTAACATGCCTACTACTCTTGAAGCAACAGAGTATTTCCAGAAGAACGGAATTCTTTTCTGCCCTGGCAAGGCATCCAATGCCGGCGGTGTTGCTACATCTGCACTTGAGATGAGCCAGAACTCAGAGAGACTCAGCTGGACATTTGAGGAAGTTGATGCTAAACTTAAGAATATCATGGTTAACATCTTCCACAATCTTGACGATGCTTCCAAGAAGTATGGTCTTGAGGGCAACTATGTTGCAGGTGCTAACATTGCAGGTTTCCTTAAGGTTGCAGAGGCAATGAAGGCTCAGGGTATTGTATAAGATATCCACCAGGTATATATAACGATTTATGGACAGGAAGTGCATGATAGCACTTCCTGTTTTTGCATATAAAGGATTATTATGTTTGATATTAAAGATGGCAAATTAAAAATATCCGTAAGAACACTTGTTGAGTTTATCTGTAAGTCCGGGAATATAGACAACCGTTTTAAAGGCGTGACGGACAAGAACGCCATGGATGCGGGAAGCAAGGCGCACAGGCGTATACAGAAATCGATGGGGCCCGATTACCGCGCGGAGGTGCCGTTTCAATTTACCGTGCCCGGAGAGAATTATGATATTGAGATTGAGGGCAGGGCGGACGGAATATTTGAAAATGACGGATATGTCACGATTGATGAGATAAAAGGAACATACAGAGATATCAGATATATTACAGAACCGGTATATGTGCATGAAGCCCAGGCTATGTGCTATGCTTATTTTTATTCTGCGCGGGAAAACGTTGATGACATGAAAATACGGCTTACTTATGTGAGCCTTGATACGGCAGATGTGAAATATTTTGAAGAAATTATGAGTGCAGACCGGCTTAAGGAATGGTTCGATGGGATAATAACGGAATTGAAACGCTGGGGAGATTATCTGTATACCCATCATAATGAACGTGATAAATCGATTGAAGGACTTAAGTTTCCTTTTGATTACAGGCCGGGACAGCGTGAGCTTGCCGTTAATGTATACCGGGCAGTAAGCCGGGGAGTTAATCTCTTTATACAGGCACCTACGGGGGTAGGCAAGACGATATCAACGGTATTCCCGGCGGTTATGTCAATCGGAAAGGGTATAAGCGATAAGATTTTTTATCTTACAGCCAAGACGATTACAAGGACGGCGGCGCAGGATGCGTTCGCAATTCTAAGAAATGGAGGACTGGATTTTAAGACAGTCACGATAACGGCCAAGGATAAGGTGTGTTTTCTTGAATCGGAGACGGGACCTGAATGTAATCCTGCAGCCTGCCCGTATGCCAAAGGACATAATGACCGTGTGAATGAAGCGGTATATGATATAATAACCCATGAAAATGTGATCGACAGAGTGAAGGTGGAGGAGTATGCACATAAGCATAATGTCTGTCCGTTTGAATTCAGCCTTGATATAAGTTATTGGATGGATGGCGTGATATGCGATTATAATTATGCGTTTGATCCGCATGTATATCTGAAGCGTTTTTTCTCGGATACGGAGAAAGGGGATTATGTGTTTCTTGTGGATGAGGCGCATAATCTGGTTGACCGCGCAAGGCAGATGTACAGTGCCTCGGTTTACAAAGAGGATTTTCTTTCAATAAAGAAACTTGCCGGAAATTACAGCAAGAAACTTTCAAGAGCGCTGGACAGGTGCAACAGAAATCTGCTCGAATATAAAAGAGCGTGCGATACGGAGTATATGACACTTGATGACGACGGCGATTTTGCTGTGAATATGCAGCGGCTTGGTGAGGAATTGACGTCTTTTATGGAGAAAAATACGGATTTTGAGTATATGAAGGAACTTTCGGAATTTTTCTTCGTTGTAAATCATTACAACAGTATGCGGGATGAACTGGATGAGAACTATATAATATATACTGAACATACGGAGAGGGGATTTATGCTCAGATTATTCTGCGTTAATCCGGCCGGATGCCTTGGAAGCCGGATTGCGATGGGACGGTCTGCGGTATTTTTCTCTGCAACGCTTCTTCCGGTCAATTATTACAAAGAGCTGCTTGGCGGAAGCAGGGAAGAATATGCGGTATATGCACGTTCACCGTTTGATACTGAGAAGAGGCTGCTTGCGATAGGAAATGATGTTACAAGCCGGTATACAAGGCGCAACGAGGCGGAATATATCAGAATCCGCAAATACATTCTTTCTGTGATACATGCAAAAACAGGCAATTATCTTGTTTTCTTCCCTTCGTACAAGTATATGCAGGATGTGGCAGAGTTGTTCGATGAGATAACCGACAATGTGGATATCATGATGCAGCATCAGAATATGAATGAGGAAGATAAGGAGAAATTTCTCGGGAGATTTGAAGCAAATGAGAATAAGGACAGGTCGCTGCTGGGATTTGGTGTAATGGGAGGAGTGTTTTCTGAGGGAATTGACTTGAAAAATGACTGCCTTATAGGTACGATAATTGTTGGAACGGGACTTCCATCCATCAACACCGAGGGCGAATTGCTGAGGCGTTACTATGATGAGAAAGAAAACTGCGGATATGAATATGCATACATGTATCCGGGAATGAACAAAGTTCTGCAGGCTGCCGGCCGTGTTATCAGGACGGTTGATGACAGGGGAATCATAATTCTGCTGGATGACAGATTCCTTAAGAGACAGTATCTGAATATTTTTCCGGAGGAATGGCGGGATTACAGGGTTACCGACTGTGATAAAGTCGAACAAGAAATACTGGATTTCTGGCTCGATTAGGTGTATAATATTACGGAACATATTGTGCGGTGTATATCGCACGACTGAAGGAGTTAATAATGATACAAGAAATAGTTTCTTTACAGATGCCGGTTGAAGAGAGACTTGTAGTCAGAAAGAACAGGCTTGAACCGGAACATACAGATAAGGATACTAAGAGAATTTCCATAGTAACCGGAACACACGGAGATGAACTTAACGGTCAGTATGTGTGTTATAAACTTATAGAGACAATTAATGAGCATCCGGAATATCTTAACGGGATAGTTGATGTATATCCGTCAATTAATCCGCTTGGCATAGATACGGGATGCCGAGGTATTCCCATGAATGACCTTGATATGAACAGGGTATTTCCGGGAACGGATTCAGGGGCAATGGCGGAGCATATAGCATATAAGCTTACGCAGGATATAATAGGAAGTGATATGTGCGTAGATGTGCATTCATCCAATATTTTTATCAAGGAAGTGCCGCAGGTGAGGTTGAGTCCGGAGAATTATGATAAGCTTCTGCCGTATGCCAGACTTATGAATTCGGACATCATATGGGCATTATCATCATCTGCATATCTTGAATCATCACTTGCGAACTGCCTTAATATGTTCGGTGTGCCGTCGCTTGTGGTGGAGATGGGCGCAGGCTCGAGAATTACGAGAGAATATGCCAGACAGACGCTGAACGGAATTTTCAGGCTTATGAAAGAACTTGGGATATGGTCAGGCCCTGTTGATGAAGTTAAGAATCCGATCATAGCTAATCCCGGTGAGGTATCAGCTATACATGCATGCCGTTCGGGCCTTTTTATACTTGAAGACGCCCAGATCGGAGTAAATATAACCAAAGGCTTTAAGATAGGCAAGATAGTAAGTCCGCTGACAGGAGAAGTACTTGAAAATATTATTGCACAGGATGACGGTTTTCTGCTTACTTTAAGGGAACATCCGGTAGTATATAAGGGAGCGATCATGGCCCGTATATGTAAGAATCATACGGCCGGCGAGGATAACGGTAAAGGCGGTGCATCCTATGTATAAAGAAGAGTTGTATACACTTGAAGGAATTTACAGAGATACATTTAAAATTAACGGATATCGCTTCGGCCACGGCGATAATTCGGCGTGCATTGTAGGATCGTTAAGAGGTAATGAGTACCAGCAGACATACATATGTTCACAGCTTATAAAGGAACTGCGTAAGCTTGAAGAACATGGTCAGATTGCCGGGAATAAGTCGATACTTGTCATACCGTGCCTGAACCAGTATGCGATGAATATAGACAGGCGGTTCTGGCCGCTTGACGATTCGGATATTAACAGAAAGTTTCCGGGACATATAGCCGGAGATACAACACAGCAGATTGCGGCCAATATAATGAATATCATCAAGGGATACAGTTATGGAATACAGCTTACCAGCTTCTATATGCCCGGTAAATTTGTTCCGCATGTCCGTATGATGGAGACCGGATTCCAGAATCCGAGCCTTGCGAATCTGTTTGGACTGCCCTTTGTAGTAATAAGAAAGCCTAAACCGATGGATACAACGACGCTTAATTATAACTGGCAGATGAGCGGTACAAGTGCTTTTTCAATATATACTAACTGCAGCGATTACATTGATGATGTGTCAGCCAAGCAGGCAGTAGCTTCCATATTAAGATTTCTCACCAGAATGGGTATTATTAAATATAATAATCACAGTGGTTATATAGCCGAGGTCATCAATGAAGATGATATGACACCTATTTTGTCCGGAGCAGCCGGATTCTATAAGAGGTTATGCGACCCGGGCCAGACGGTATACCGCGGCGATGTGATTGGAGAAATAATAGACACGAGCAGCGGAGATGTTATCAAACAGGTAATTTCGCCGACTGAAGGCATGATATTTTTTGCTTATGCCGCACCGACAGTTATGGAAGATGCGGTTGTTTATAAGGTAATAAGAAGATTACATGAATAAATATAATTACACAACCAACAAAAAGGAGAATCCCATGAGCAACGTAAAGAGAGTTTATTCTGAGAAAAAACCTGAATTCGCCGTAAAGGCAAAGGAACTTAGCGAGGAGATAAGCAGTTATCTGAATATAGATACTGTGACCAATGTGCGTGTTCTTATAAGATATGATATTGAAGGAATAACCGAAGATACATATCGCAAGGCACTTGTAACA
>Ga0129310_1003147_pt1 | contig 11025 bp, 13 predicted proteins | sample Go1ome_2_FD_94433 | JGI IMG/M metagenome (GOLD analysis project Ga0129310, IMG submission 94433) | Western lowland gorrila individual fecal microbial communities from Wisconsin, USA - Go1022A metagenome | ecosystem: Host-associated > Mammals > Digestive system > Large intestine > Fecal | place...
AAAGCGTATGAAGCCGGGGGTACTGAGCAGGAAACGAAAATACTCGAGGCTCTGCGTAAGGGCTGGAAGCGCCGCTCCCACACGGGACAGCTTTCCGGGAGTTTCTTCCGTATCAACGAGCGCAGGCTGAACGCGTACATATCCTCCGTGAAGAACGACATGGAGCGCGCTGAATACGCACTCATGCGAATGGCGGACGACCAGTACCGTAAGGCGATATTCAACGCAGGAGTTGCCTACAACACCGGGGCAGTCACGCTTCCGCAGGCGGTAGACCAGGCGACGAACGACTTCCTGTCCCGTGGGCTGAACTGCATAGAGTACCGCAACGGCAGGCGCGTAAATATCGACACCTACGCCGAGATGGCGGTCAGGACGTCGGTCACGCGGTCGTATCTCCAGGGCGAGAGCGCCAAGCGCGACGAATGGGGCGTGAATACGGTCATAGTGAACAGGCGCGGAACCGCCTGCCCGAGGTGCTTACAGTACGTTGGCAGAGTGTTCTACGACGACGTATACGGAAACGTGAAGCCGCAGGACAGCCGCTATCCTCTGTTATCCTCGGCGATAGCAGGCGGGCTTTACCATCCGAACTGCAAGGATATCCACACGACCTACTTCGAGGGCGTAAGCTCCCCGCCGGAGCCGCTGACCGCCGCCGAGAAGCAGAAAGCCGCCGAGGTCTACGACCTTGAACAGCGCCAGCGCTACCACGAACGGCAGATACGCAAGTACAAGCGGCTCTCCGAGTGGACGAACGACCCAAAGGAGAAGCAGAAGTACTCCGCGCGGCTCTCGGACTGGCAGAAGCTGAACGCGGATTTTGTGGAGGAGCACGGCGACGTCCTGAAGCGAAGGCGGGAGCGCGAGGTCGCCCGGGATATCCGTCCGAGGGTACCCGCGCCGCCGGAGCTTTCGGAGAATATCCGGGAGTACAGCAAGCCGGAGGGAATGCTGAACGCCATGCGGCAGTCAGCCGAAAAGGACGAGAGCGCGCAGTTCGAGCGCTACCGCGAGATACTCGGCGATATGGCTCCTGATTCGCTTGACAAATTCATGGATATCAGGTATAATAAACCTGATGAATGGAACAGTCTGAAAGCGGATTACCTCACCGTCAGCCGCTACACGGTCGATGGTGATGTCCCGCCGGGGAAGATCCTGGAGCTTGACCGCGCCGCATGGCAGACCAAGCAGACGGGATTCGACAATTCCGGATATCATGGTAACGACAATCGGGCTGTTAAATACATGAAAACCAGAGGAAACGCCGCAGTAATGGAGCTTGACGGCAAGACGTATTTTGCGCACAGCCGTGCTTCCGTTCCTGGAGAGCCGGAGTTCGATTCGTACATCGGTGAATACGAGCTGGTAGGTCTGCGGCAGGACAGGAAGTTCAAAACGCTCGACCTCGGTGATGGAGTTCCGCGTGAGCATGATACCGAGGCTAAGTTCCTTGAATTTGTCGCGAGTGTAAAGAAGCCGACCGACACGTTCGAGGTCACTATCATTTCAGAGAAGCACATCTGCGAGAGCTGTCAGGGGGTAGTCGAGCAGTTCAAGAAGATGTATCCGAACGCAAAGGTCAATATCGTATCCGGTAAGCCGGGATATAACGGTGATCCGTCGGGTGGCAGAACTTGGAAGTACAGAAAGAAGGTAAAATAATGCTCAAGCATATCCCGATACACGAATATGATGATGAAACAGAATACCGTATTTGCGTTGATTGCTGCATACATGATTACCAGAAAATCTACAACGGTCCTCTCAATAAAAGTTCTGTTGACGGAACTCACCGACATACTCCTGATATCTGTGTAAGAAACTGGATAAATTACGACAGCAGTAATGTTTTTGACGAGTGTGGCATGGAACGTCTTGTCATGCTGATAGCGGGAATGCTGTTCTGTATGGACAACGGCGGCATTCCCGACGACGATCCGGCGGAGCTTGCATATAACACATGGCTTGCGATACAGGATTTCTCCACAGGAGAGTTCGACGACCTGTTCCGCCCGGGCGACCTTGCTGACCTAAAAGCGGATATCCGCAGGATAAACGAATATTTCGACCAGCACCCGAAGCTGAAAGGCTGATACAACTGAATACACAAAGCACCCTGCGCCAAACAGGGTGCTTTTTCATTCCAAACGGTGAACGATTTGTTCACCGTACAACTGAATATTCCAGCGCTATGCAGAAATGCACAGCGCTTTTTTTGTTCCTGACATTAATGTCGGGAACATCACGGGAATGCAGCGCGGCTAGATGACGCGCAAGATCTTCTGCGAGTAGTTAGGTGCTAATCTAACGCAGAAAAAGCGCCAGCGGGGGCAGGACCCGCCGTTCCCACCATAATTGCACGTTGAGAAATCGGCGTGCTTTTTTATTGTCCGAAACACGCTGACGACGTAAAAAGCCTGCGAGGAATACAGTCATACGGACTTAAAACGGAGGTAACAACAATGGCAGACGAAACACAGACCACCCAGACTACAGAACAGCCCGCCGACAAGGACGTGCAGTCCGCCAAGGCGCCCGAAGCTCCCGCGGCTGACGAGAAGAAATTCTCACAGAAGGAGCTTGACGATATCGTAAAGCAGCGCCTTGACCGCGCCGCAAAGGGTCAGCCCAGCAAGGAGGAGCTTGCGGAGTTCCGCAAGTACAAGGATTCGCTCAAGACCGACGAGGAGAAGCGCAGCGAACAGCAGCACTCCCTTGAGGAAGCCACCGGGCGAATTTCCGCGCTTGAAAAGGAGCTTACGCTCAGCCGCGTAGGAAATATGCTCCATGAGCAGGCGGCGTCCCTCGGTATTGATTCGGCGGCGGTGCCGTACATCGTGAAGCTGGCGGATCTCTCGGACGTCCTCGACGACAGCGGCGCTCCCGACAGCGGGAAGATAAAGGCGGCTGTTGACAGGGTGCTTTCAGATATCCCGGCGCTGAAAGCGGTCAAAAAGGAAAATACGGGCTTCATTCCCATCGGGTCAAACAATGCAGGCTCAGAAACGCCCGTACCCGAGGACGAGAAGTTGCGCCGGGCTTTCGGCTTAAAAACTAAGAAGTAACAGGAGGTTTATTTTATGGCAAACAACATTACACTTGCAAAAAAGTACATCGGTCTGCTTGACGAGGTGTACCAGGGAGAGAGCTGCACCAGCGACCTTGACAGCGACGCTTCCCTGACCCGCGAGGGCGCGAACGCGAACGAGATAGTCGTTCCGAAAATGCTGCTCGATGGTCTGGGAGATTACGACCGCTCCAGCGGCTACGCAGGCGGAAATATGAGCCTTACATGGGAAACCGTGAAGTTCAACTTCGACCGCGGCAGACGCTTCAACGTGGACGCCATGGACGACGAGGAAACCATGTCCCTTGCGTTCGGAAAGCTTGCGGGAGAGTTTGAGCGCACAAAGGTTATCCCGGAGCTGGACGCATTCCGTTTCGCGACCTACTGCAAGAACGCCGGGACTACTCCGGAGTCTGCGGTGCTTGCAAACGGCAGTGCCGTGATCGGCGCGCTCAGAGCCGCGACCACCGCGATGGACAACGCGGAAGTCCCCAAGGAGGGCAGAATTCTCTTCATCACGTCTGTCCTCGACGGATATATCTATGACATGGACACCACTGCTTCCCGCGAGGTGCTTGCGCGCTTCTCCAAGAAAGTGCTGGTACCGCAGGCGCGTTTCTACTCCGCCATTGACCAGCTCGACGGCAAGTCCTCCGGCGAGGAAAAGGGCGGATACAAGAAGTCGGACAGCGGCAAGGACATCAATTTTATGGTTATCCACCCGTCCGCAGTGCTCCAGTATACCAAGCACGCTATTCCGAAGATGATCTCTCCCGACCAGAACCAGAACGCGGACGCGTGGATATACGCATACCGCTCCTACGGTCTGGCAGGAGCCTACGAGAACAAGAAGCCGGCGATCTTCGCCCATCTTGCGGCTACATAAGGAGGTAACTAAGATATGAAAACTGTAGGACTTACATTCCCGGCGCCGGAGCCGGCAGTTTCCGCCGTGCAGGTACCCACAGAGCAGGCACCCGCCGCGACTGCGGAGCCGGAGGAAGCTTCCGCTGAGAACGCAAAGGCAAAGGGGAAGAAGTAATGTACGCTGATTACGCGTATTACTCCGGAGAACACGGCGGCGCGCTCCCGCAGGAAACGGCGGAACGCGCCCTATCCCGCGCCTCGGACTGCATAGATGTCCTGACCTATAACCGGATAGACGATATCGGCGCGCTCACGGAGTTCCAGCAGCGTATCGTGAAGAAGTGCGTCTGCTCCCTCGCCGACTGGCAGGAGAGCAACGCGGACGCGCTTTCCTCGCCGTACAAGCAGTATTCCGTGAACGGAGTTTCCGCCGCCGTGGGCGCAGGGGACACCGTAAAGGTCGTCTGCGGGGTGATGATACCCGCGGAGATCTGGGCGCTCCTCTGCACTACGGGGCTGTGCTATGGAGATGTGTGATGTACCCGAAGCTGATAACCAGGGCAAGCACCCCGGCGCACGTCGAGCTGATCCGCTCCGAGCCGAACGAGTACAACGAGCGTGAAACCGTCCTCTCCGCCGACCTGCTGTGCAATTTCCAGGCGGGAGGACAGATAATTTTCGGGGAGCAGAAGCAGCAGATACAGCTTTCCGGAGCGGCACTGTTTGACGGCGACATCTGTCCCGGATATGACGAACCCGCCGCCGGAAGCCTACGGGTATTCGGCGCGGAGTACCGGATAGTCCGGGCGCAGAAGTGGCGTAACCCGGACGGCTCCGTGAACTACACAAGACTGGACGTGATTTAATGGCTAACGTAAATTCGCGTGTGCGGCTGAACATGCCGCGTATACGCCAGCTCTCCCGGGGCGCAGTCCGGGCGCTCGAAATGACCGCAGAGGCGGTGCACACCGATGTCGTGCAGGCTCAGGTGCTCCCGAGGGATACCGGGGCGCTGACGATGAACACATTCTGCGATTACAAGGATTCCGCAAAGGGAAAGGTATCGATAGTCTGCCAGACGCCGTATGCAAGGCGGCTGTATTTCCACCCGGAATACCACTTCCGGCAGACAGAGAACGCGAACGCAGGGGGCAAGTGGTTCGATGACTGGATATCCGGTGATAAAAAGAACTTTGCGCAGAACGCGTTCATCAGATTTTACCGCAGGGAGGCAGACGTATGATAACGCTTAAAAACGTCCTTGACTGGCTGAAAACGCTGAACACAAGGGCGGATCATTACTACGCGGGAACGCTCCCGGACAAGAAGCCCCGGAGCTTCGGAGTGTATCAGCTCAAGAGCAGCCGGGCACGGGATATCGCGATAGGCGGCGCAGAAACCACGCTCACGCAGGTCAAGGCGATAAGTCTGCTGATACACTGGGAGCAGTCCACGCGCTCCACTGAGAACACGGCGCTCGCTCTCTGGAACGAGATAGCGGAGCTGAAAGGCGCGGTCATCGGCGGTCACAAGTGCAGCTGTATCATGCTGCTGAACAGCGAGCCGGTGGACGTCGGCACGGACAGCGGCGGTATCTGCGAGCGCGTGATAGAATTCTTAATTTATTACAACAAGGAGGCATAAGATGGCAGAAAGCATAAGCGGTGTTTATCCCGTATTTGACAACAAATTCAAGATAGGCATAAAGGGCAGGGAGAGTTCTGAATCCGACATGAAAACTGTCGCGGATATGACTACATTCTCCGTCAGCGTAGACAGCAATGTCGAGGAGTGGACGCCCATGACTACCGAGGGCTGGAAGCGCAGGCTCACCACGGGCAAGGGCGTTTCGATATCGCTCTCCGGCAAGAGGAACGTCGGCGATGAGGGCAACGACTACGTTGCTTCGAAGATGTTCGCGACCGGAAAGGACTGCGAATCCGTATTTGAGTGGGACATGCCGGACGGCACGGTCATCAAGTACGACTGCATTATCAATATTTCCAGCGGCGGCGGTGACAGCACCAACGTCGAGGGTCTGGACTTTGAGGTAATGTCGGACGGAAAGCCGACAGTAACTGCACCTACCGGCTCGGGCGGCTGAGGATAAAGAATTAGTATTTTCGGCACTGCTCCGGCGGTGCCGCTTTTATTTGAAAGGAGATTTACATGGCACAGGTAATCGACATCACAGGCAGGATAAAGAACCAGCCTAAATTCATCAAGATTGGCAAAAAGAGCTACAAGGTGGACGACCGCAAGAATACTATCCTTGAGATCATGCAGATAATCGAAAAGGAAGGCTCCGATAACATATCCACCATTGACAGGGTGCTCGGGAAGCTTCTCGGCGCCAACGTGAAAAAGGAGTTCGACGGTTATTCCCTCGACGACTATCTGACGGTGTTCATCGCGTGCATGGCGGTAGTGCAGGGAGTATCATACGAGGAGTGCGAAAGCTCCTTTCGCGGGAAAGGCTGATATCCCGGACAGCGGCTACGACCTGTTCTATGACTACGGACTGATAGAGGCTTCGTTCGCTCAGCAGTACGGAATACGCCTGCGCTCTGAAAACGATATGTCGTTTGACGAGTTCCGGACGCTCCTTGCAGGGCTGAACGGAGATACTCCCCTGGGAAATATCGTGCAGATACGCACGGAACGCGACCGCAGCAGGCTGAACAAATTCACTCCGGCGCAGCGCCGCATACGCTCGGAGTGGGCGAGGTTCCGTGCAGGAAAGACGGCGGAACGCGGCTCCCCCGTGAACCGCGAGAAATACGACGCCGCCATGAAGAACTTCGCGGCGATGTTCCGTGCGTTGGCAGGAGGTGACGGCAACGGGTAACAACAGCGTAGGTCAGGTAGACCTTGACCTCAATCTGAATCAGCGCGGGTTTGACAGACAGCTCAGCAATATCCAGAACATAGCGGGCAATGTCGGAAAGGTGCTCGGCAAGGCGTTCGCGATAGGCTCTGTAGTAGCTTTCGCGAAAAAGTGCCTTGACCTCGGAAGCGACCTCAACGAAGTGCAGAACGTCGTTGACGTCACATTCGGCTCGATGTCCGATAAGGTGAACCAGTGGGCAAAGGACGCTATGACCAGCTTCGGCCTGTCCGAGAAGTGCGCAAAGGATTACGTCGGCACCCTCGGCACTATGGCGAAGTCCTTCGGCTTCTCCACCGAGGAAGCGTACAAGCAGGCAACGGCGCTCGCGGGACTTTCCGCGGACGTTGCTTCGTTCTACAACCTGTCCACCGACGACGCGTACAACAAGCTCAAAGCCGTATACACCGGCGAAACGGAGGGACTGAAATCCCTCGGCGTGGTAATGACCCAGACCTCCCTTGACGAGTTCGCACTCGCCCAGGGCTTCGGGAAAACCACCGCGAAAATGACGGAAGCCGAAAAGGTAGAGCTTCGCCTTGCGTACGTCACGCAGACCCTCTCGGGAGCCGCCGGGGACTTCGCGAGAACCTCCGACGGCTGGGCGAACCAGACGAAGGTGCTTTCCCTGCGGTTCGACGCGCTGAGAGCCTCCCTCGGTCAGGGGCTTATCAATGTACTGACCCCGGCGCTCCAGCTTCTGAACCGGCTGATGGAGAAGCTCCAGACCGCCGCTGAAATGTTCCGCGACTTCACCGCCGCGGTATTCGGTGACGCTGGCGGAAGCTCGGAAGCTGCTGATTCCGCGGGAGCACTCGCGGAGAATACCCAGGCGGCGGCTTCTGCGGCGGCGAGCTACAAGAAATCCGTTATCGGAATCGACACGCTGAACAAGCTGTCGGATAATTCCGATAAAAGCACGGGAAGCTCCGGCGGTTCAAGCCTGATATCGGCGGACGCTGCGGCGTCTGCGGTGGACAGCGCGGAGAACGCGTTCAACGGCATAGCTGACAGGTTCCGCCGCATGGTATCCGGTATAAAGAGCTATTTCACGCGGAATTTCGGCGGCGTGTTCGACAGCTTCGTGACCGGAGCGAAAAAGAACCTCGGCAGGACGACCGGTATCTTCTCGCGAATGTGGGATACCGTGAAAAAGAACGTACCGAACTTCTCGGATTGGTTCAGCGGCGGATTTACAGGTCTGCTCAGGACGTCCGCGGAGGTCGGCGGGAAGATGTTCAACGGCATCTGGGACAGCGCGAACCTGGTGTTCGGGGATATCTCAGACAACGTATTCCCGACATTCCTTAACACGCTGACGACCGCGATACTCCCGTCCATAACGAATATCGGAACGCGGTTTGTAAAGACCTCCGGGCTGATTTTCGGCAAGGTGAAAGGGCTGTTCGACAGTATCTGGACTGACGCGGTAAGCCCGGCGGTCACGGAGATAACGGGGTGCTGGAGCAATATGTGGCAGACGTTCTCCGACTGGGTAGCCGGGGACGGACAGTCGCTGTTCGACGGTGTGGATACGATGTTCTCCGGTATCGGGGATACGCTCCAGTATTTCTGGGATGAAGTGCTCGCGCCGTTCTTCGAGTGGGCGGCTTCCACAATAACGCCGTTCTATGAGGAGCATATCAAGCCCATGATCGATAAGCTCCTGGACTGGCTCGGCAAGGCGGGCGAAGCGCTCTCGACATGGTGGAATGAATTCTTACTGCCGTTCTTCAAGTGGGCGATAGACATAATCGCTCCGCAGGTCAAAACCGTGCTGCGCACCATCTGGACGGCGATACAGAACGTATTCGCAGTAATCAGTGATGTGGTCGGCGGATTATTCAAGTCCCTCGGCGGTCTGATGGATTTCATCACCGGCGTGTTTACCGGCAACTGGGAGAAAGCCTGGACAGGAATAAAGGATTTCTTCGTCGGCATATGGGAAGCCATCTGGGGCGCGATAAAGGGCGTGCTGAATTCCATGATCGGCGCGATAAACGGTCTGTGGTCTGGCATTGTCGGCGTTATCCAGGGCATTGCGAACGGCATAGGCGGACTTGTCGAGGCGATAGGAAACGTATTCGGGCAGGACTGGGGCTGGAAAGTGGACTGGGCTGACGTCCCGACCATTCCCATGCTCGCTTCCGGCGGATATGTCGCAGCGAATACGCCGCAGCTCGCAGTCGTCGGCGATAACCGGCACGAGGGCGAGATAATCGCACCGGAAAGCAAGATCGCGGAAGCAGTAGCAGCCGGAGTATCCGCCGCGCTGTCGCAGATCACCCCGTCCGGTGGAAGTCAGACAGTGATTGTGGAGCTTGACGGCGCGGAGGTCGGCAGGGCGCAGGTGGATTACGACCGCCGTCAGCTCGCCCGGAGCAACGGATATTAAGGGGGACGCATGGCAGAACAGACGATAGCGGAGCTTACGATAAACGGATACGAGGTGCCGGGCGGGAATCTCCTGCCCTACACCAAGACCAGGAGCGATATACATTCCAGCACCAGCGGACGCGGTGAAACGGGCGTTATGAACATCTCATATGTCCGCACCGGCGTCCGCAAGCTGGACGTGGAGCTGAAAAACATCACCGCCGAGCAGTACGCAAAGCTTGACGCGGCGGTAGCAACGAAGCCGCAGTCAGTGACGATACGCAGCATAACCGGCGCGGCGGAGAGCTTCACGGCTTACAACAGCGACATTACGGAAACCAAAAAGCTTGAGGACAGCAGCGGGCGTTACTATGACGTGTCTTTTTCGCTGACGGAGGTGTGATATGTACGGCATAACGGAGCGATATTCCGGAAATATAGCAAAAAACGTGACGTTCACCGGGATTTCGGGAACGGTCACAATGACGGACGGCACTGCCTTTGAAATATCCGACCGGAATATCCGGGAGGGTTCGCTGTCCATCAACAGCAAGATAAACAGTAACGGAGAATTCCGAGCGGGCGGCGTCTGCGCGGACGAGCTGTCGATGTCCCTGCTGAATTACGGGGACAGCGTACAGAGCCTGGACGGCGCGGAAGTAGTTCTGGAGTACCGGCTGTATACGGACAGCAGTTTCACGGAGTATGACAGTGTTCCGCTCGGGATATTCATCGTGGACGGCTCGACCATCAGGCGCCAGGCGGATACAGTCACGTTCAAGGCGTACGACAGGCTTGTGCTGTTCGACCGGAGCACCTGGGAAACGACGGGTACTCTGTATGAGTTGATAAGCGCCGCCTGCGGTGCGTGCGGAGTTACTTTCGGCATGACGCAGGCGGAGTTCGAGGCACTCCCGAACGGAGGGCTGACAGTTCCGGTCGTCACCTCCCGCGTGCAGACGCAGAGAGATCTTCTGATGTACGCGGGTATTCTGACGAACAGCTTTTCAAAGATATCCCGCACTGGTGAGTTGGTGTTCATACAGCTCACCTGCACCCAGGACGATAAGGGCATGGTAGTGCCTGTCCGGGAGATCCAGGGGAACATCAGGTTCTCGACGGAATTTTCCGACAGCACGGCGCGGGTGACGGCGTTCATTATGAACCGTGGCGGCGTACGGCTCACAAGCCGGAAGAAAATAAACTCCTCCGGCTCTGACTGTCTGACCCTGGAATGGACGGAGAATCCGCTGCTTTCCGGTATGAGCGACAGCGAGGTCAGGGACGTGCTGACTACAGCGGTGTCCGGGATATACCATTGTATCAACCGAGCATACAAGGCGGAATTCAGCGGCGACCCGGCGCTTGATATCGGGGATTACGTCCGTCTGCGGGGCGGTCAGATAGACACAAGGCGCGGCTACGGCACGGGAATGATAACCTCCCAGACCTGGAGATACCGCGGTAAGCATACGATTCAATGTAGTATGCCGTCAACCGTGGCGGCGTCTGCGGCGGCGACGGCAGCGCTTTCGGACGACGAGGACGTCACAGACCGCGTTCAGCCGAAATCGCAGGTGGAGAAGGAGATTGACGGGCTGAGGTCGGACTTACAGAAAAACATCGGCAATGCAAACCGGCTCAATGACATAAACGGCAGCGCGATTTATGCTGAGTTAAGCGGGAGTGTTTTAAGGGTGGTAAACGGCGAAAGGAAAATACTGCTTCGTATAAGTCCGGATAATGGACTATCAGTTGGCGGATACGATCTCGGTGGTATATCTTTGCGAAAAGATTACATCGGACTTGCAACGCAAAATGA
>Ga0129310_1003148_pt1 | contig 11018 bp, 9 predicted proteins | sample Go1ome_2_FD_94433 | JGI IMG/M metagenome (GOLD analysis project Ga0129310, IMG submission 94433) | Western lowland gorrila individual fecal microbial communities from Wisconsin, USA - Go1022A metagenome | ecosystem: Host-associated > Mammals > Digestive system > Large intestine > Fecal | place...
GCCCCCTGGCGGGAGTGGGACATCAAGGGCCGGGACGAGGAGATCGACTACGCCGAGGCCCACAACGTGCCCCTGAAGATCTCCCGGGAGACCAACTACTCCAAGGACAAGAACCTGTGGCATCTCTCTCACGAGGGCCTGGATCTGGAGGATCCGGCCAATGAGCCCAAGTACGAGAAGGAGGGCTTTCTGGAGATGGGGGTCAGCCCTGTGGCCGCTCCCGACGCGCCCACCTACGTCACTCTGGACTTTGTCAAGGGCGTGCCGGTGGCCATCGACGGGGAGGAAAAGAAGGCCAGCGACATCATCCGCAAGCTCAACGCCCTGGGCGGGGCCAACGGCATCGGCCTGCTGGACATCGTGGAGAACCGGCTGGTGGGCATGAAGGACCGGGGCGTCTACGAGACCCCGGGCGGCACCATCCTCTACCACGCCCACGAGGTGCTGGAGATGATCACCGTGGATAAGGACACTGCCCACATGAAGAGCAAGCTGGCGGTGGATTTCGCCGATCTGGTATATAACGGCAAGTGGTTCAGCCCCCTGCGCCAGGCCCTCTCCGCCTTTGCGGACGCCACCCAGGAGCACGTCACCGGCACGGTGAAGCTCAAGCTCTACAAGGGCAACATCATCAACGCCGGGGTCACCTCTCCCGAGAGCCTGTACTCCGAGAAGCTGGTGACCTTTGAAGAGAGCGATTACGATCAGGCGGCCGCCGGCGGGTTCATCGACCTCTGGGGCCTGCCCGACACGGTGCAGGCGCTGCGGGAGCAGGGCAAGCTGTAATTACTGCCACAGAATAGGAGCGATATGCCATGAAATTATGGGCAGGCCGGTTCCAGAAGGAAACCGATACGATGGTCAACGACTTCAACTCCTCCATCCCCTTTGACGCACGGCTCTATCGGGAGGACATCGCCGGTTCCGTTGCTCACGCCGAGATGCTGGGCAGGACCGGGATCATCGAGCCCCATGAGGCGGAGAAGATCATCAAAGGGCTGAAGGCGATCCTGGCGGACATTGAGGCCGGGCAGGTGGAGTTCTCACCGGACAACGAGGACATCCACATGAACATCGAGGCCGAACTCACCGGCCGGATCGGGGATACGGGCAAGCGCCTCCACACCGCCCGGAGCCGAAACGACCAGGTGGCGGTGGATTTCCGGCTCTATGTGAAGGAGGAGATCCCCAGGATCGTGGAGATGCTTCTGGCGCTGGAGCGGGTGCTGGTCAAAAAGGCGGAGGAGAATCTGGACGCCGTCATGCCGGGGTACACCCACCTTCAGCGGGCCCAGCCCACCACCCTGGCCCACTACATGATGGCCTACGCCAACATGCTCAAGCGGGATGTGACAAGGCTGGAGGACTGCGCGGAGCGGATGGACGAGTGCCCCCTGGGCGCGGGGGCGCTGGCCACCTCCACCTATCCGGTGGACCGCTTCCAGACGGCCGCCGCGCTGGGCTTTGACAAGCCCACGGAAAACTCCCTGGACTCGGTCTCCGACCGGGACTTCGCCATTGAGTTCCTCTCGGCCTGCTCCATCCTCATGATGCACCTGTCCCGTTTTTCCGAGGAGCTGATCCTCTGGTGTTCCTGGGAGTTCCAGTTTGTGGAGCTGGACGACGCCTACTCCACCGGCTCCTCCATCATGCCACAGAAGAAGAACCCCGACGTGGCCGAGCTGGTCCGGGGCAAGACCGGGCGGGTGTACGGCTCCCTCATCACCCTGCTCACGGTGATGAAGGGCCTGCCTCTGGCATACAACAAGGATATGCAGGAGGACAAGGAGCCGGTATTTGACGCCATCGACACGGTGGAGATGTGTATTCCTGTGTTCACCGCCATGCTGGACACGCTCACCGTCCGGCGGGACAACATGAGAAAGGCGGCCTCCGGCGGGTTCATCAACGCCACGGACTGCGCCGACTATCTGGTGAAGAAGGGCCTGCCCTTCCGGGAGGCGTACAGGATCGTGGGGCGGCTGGTGCATATGTGCCTCAAGACGGGGGAGACCCTGGACACCCTGCCGCTGAAAGATTTCCGCTCGGTTTCCGGACTGTTTGACGCCGACGTGTATCAGGCGCTGGAGCTCAGGACCTGCGTGGGCGGCCGCCGGGTTTACGGCGGCCCCGCCCCCGGCGCGGTACGGGTGCAGATCGACCATATCAAGGACTTTCTGAAGGAGCGTGGGCAATGAGCAAACCGAAGGTTTTTATCGACGGCCAGGAGGGGACCACCGGGCTTCAGATCTATGACCGGCTGGCCCGGCGGGACGATATTGAGCTGTTGGGCATCGATCCGGACAAGCGCAAGGATGTTACAGAGAGAAAGAAGCGGATGGACGAGGCGGATCTGGTATTCTTCTGTCTGCCCGACGCCGCGGCCCGGGAGGCGGCGGACCTCTGCGACAACGGCCGCACCAGGATCATCGACGCCTCCACCGCCCACCGCACGGCCCCTGGCTGGGTGTACGGCTTTCCGGAGCTTCACGGCCAGCGTATCGCGGTGGCTCAGGCTATGCGGGTGGCCAATCCCGGCTGCCACGCCACCGGCTTTCTGGCCTCGGCGGCCCCGCTGGTCAAGGTGCATGTGCTCCTGCCCGATTACCCGCTGACCTGCTTCTCCCTCACCGGCTATTCCGGCGGGGGCAAGAAGATGATCGCCCAGTACGAGGGGGAGGAGAAGGCGGCGGAACTGTTCAGCCCCCGGCTGTACGGCACGGCCCTCCAGCACAAGCATCTGCCGGAGATGACGGCCGTGGCCGGGCTGGACCGTCCGCCGGTCTTTTGCCCGGTGGTGGACGACTACTACAAGGGGATGTCCACCACGATCATGCTGCACAACCGTTATTTGAAGGGTCAGCCTACCGCGGAAGAGCTGTGCCTTATTCTCTCGGCTTACTACGCCGGAGAGGAGGCTGTGACGGTGGCGCCATTCCATGAGAAGGGCGACACACTGGCGGCCAACGCCTTTGCCGGAACCGACAAGCTGGAGCTGACGGTCTCTGGGGATCACGACCGGACTGTCATCACCGCCCGCTTCGACAACCTGGGCAAGGGCGCTTCCGGCGCGGCGGTCCAGAACATGAACCTCATGCTGGGCTTCGAGGAAACTGCCGGCCTCCAGCTTTCTTGAAAGAAAGCTGGGCAAAGAACTTTGATAGAGGCGGTCCGGTGAGGCGCCGGGTTCCGCAAAGCTGGGCAAGGAGCTTTGATAGGGGCTGTTTGGCGGGGCGACGGGCTCCGTAAAGCTGGGCAAAGAACTTTGATAGAGGCGGTCTGGTGAGGCGCCGGGTGCCGGTTGGCCTGGATGGGGCGCTGGCACAGGCTGAAAGAGATTTCGGGAGGGAATGAGCGATATGAAAACAGTTTCCGGCGGCGTCACCGCCGCCAAGGGATTTACCGCGGGCGGGATCCACTGCGGGGTGAAGGCGGGGAGCAAGGCGGAGAAAAAGGATCTGGCGATGATCCTGTCCGAGAGGGAGTGCGCGGCGGCGGCGGCCTATACCCTCAACCGGGTCAAGGCGGCCCCTCTCTACGTCACCATGGAGCATCTGGAGGATGGGGTGGCCCGGGGCATCATTGCGAATTCCGGAAACGCCAACGCCTGCGCGCCCGCCAGCCACGAGAACGCGCAGAGGATGTGCGCGGCGGCTGCTGCTGCCACCGGTCTTGCCCCGGAGGATTTTGTGGTGGCCTCCACCGGCGTCATCGGGCAGACGCTCAATGTGTCCGCCATTGAGGCGGGGGTTCCCGCATTGGCGGCGGCGCTGAAAAAGGAGGGCGGTTCCGACGACGCGGCCCATGCCATTATGACCACCGATACGGCCAGGAAGGAATACGCCGTCTCGCTGGACATCGGAGGCAAGACGGTGACCATCGGGGCCATTGCCAAGGGCAGCGGAATGATCCATCCCAACATGGGCACCATGCTCTGCTTTATCACCACCGACTGCGCCATCACCCACGACCTCCTGCAGGAGGCGCTGCACGCCATCGTGCCCCGCACCTTTAACCGGGTGACGGTGGATGGGGACACCTCCACCAACGACATGTGCGTGGTGCTGGCCAACGGCATGGCGGAAAATCCCCTCATTGAGTGGAAGGACGACGGCTACACCCTGTTTGCTCAGGCCCTCCACGAAGTGTGCGGGTATATGGCCAGACGCATTGCCGCCGACGGCGAGGGCGCGTCCCGCCTGGTGACCTGCACGGTCACAGACGCCCGGAGCGAAGAGGTGGCCGAGCGGCTTGCCAAGGCGGTGGTGGGCTCCTCCCTGGTAAAGGCGGCCATGTTCGGCGCGGACGCCAACTGGGGCCGGGTCCTCTGCGCCATGGGCTATTCCAAGGCCCCCTTCCGCCCGGAGTATGTGGATGTGAAGTTCTCCTCTGAGCTGGGGGAAATTCTGGTCTGCAAGGACGGCGCGGGCGTGGACTTCGACGAGGCGCGGGCGAAAGCCATCCTCTCCCGGGACGACGTGACCATTCAGGTGGATCTCCACGAGGGGGAGAGTACCGTCTCCTGCTGGGGCTGCGATCTGACCTACGACTATGTGAAGATCAACGGCGACTACCGCACCTGATCCCTTTTCTTAAAAGAAAAGGAACCAAAAGAACTTTGATCCGTGCGGGATGCTGGGGTGGACGACCGGTTTTGCGTCCGGCGGCGGTTTGGAATGCCGGGGATGCGGCTGGGCGTTTGCAGTTTTATTTTCAGACGAGAAAGAGAGGATGCTCCATGTCTTACACGCATGTGGAGCGCGCTGAGGTTTTGGCCGAGGCACTGCCCTATATTCAGAAATTTACCGGAAAGACCATCGTGGTCAAGTACGGCGGCAACGCCATGATCTCCGAGGAGCTGCGCCGGGCGGTCATTTCAGACATCATCCTGCTGTCTCTGGTGGGAATCCGGGTGGCGGTGGTCCACGGCGGCGGGCCGGAGATCACGGAGATGCTGAACAGGATCGGCAAGGAGTCCCGTTTTGCAGACGGCCTGCGCTGTACCGACGAAGAGACCATGGATATCGTCCAGCAGGTGCTGTGCGGCAAGGTGAACAAGGATCTGGTGGCCACCCTCAACCGCATGGGCGGTCAGGCGATCGGGCTGTGCGGCATGGACGCCGGCCTGTTCCAGGCCCGGCAGCTGGATGAAAAATACGGGCTGGTGGGGGAGATCGTCCAGGTGAACCCCAAGCCGGTGGTGGACTGCCTGAGCAACGCCTACATCCCCGTGGTCTCCACCGTGGCCCAGGGGATCGACAGGGACACCGCCTACAATATCAACGCCGATACCGCCGCGGCCAAGCTGGCGGTGGCCCTGGGAGCGGAAAAGCTCATCCTGCTCACCGACATCCGGGGCCTGCTGCGGGATCCCCATGACGAGGAGACTCTCATTCAGGTGGCTCATCTCCACGAGATCCCCGGTCTGGTGAAGGATGGGGTCATCAAGGGGGGAATGATCCCCAAGGTGGATTGCTGCGTAGAGGCGGTTCGTCAGGGCGTGCCCCGCACCCACATCCTGGACGGGCGCATCCCTCACTCCATTCTCATCGAGATGCTCTCCGATCAGGGCATCGGCACCATGATCCTGTGAGGAGGCATTTTTATCATGACACATGAAGAACTGGTCCGGCTGGATCACCAATATACTCTTCAGACCTACGGCCGGTTTGATGTGGACATCGACCACGGAAAGGGCGCCCGGCTCTGGGATCTGGCGGGGAAAGAGTATATCGACTTTACCTCCGGCATCGGCACCGCCTCGGTGGGCTACGGCAACGAGCGGTGGGCCGGGGCCGTCGCGCGGCAGGCGCTGAAGCTGGGGCATATCTCCAACCTCTTTTACGCCCAGCCTTACGCGCTGCTGGCGGAAAAGCTCTGCCGGCGCACGGGCATGGCAGGAGCCTTTTTCGGAAACTCCGGCGCGGAGAGCAACGAAGGGGCCATCAAGCTGGCCCGGAAATACTCCTTTGACAAGTACGGGAAGGGGAGAGGGACCATTCTCACCCTGAAAAACTCCTTCCACGGCCGGACGGTGACCACGCTGGCCGCCACTGGGCAGGACGTGTTCCACAATTACTTTTTTCCCTTCACTGATGGCTTCCGCTACGCGGAACCCACCATGGACGGCATTGCCGAGGTGGCGGGCCACGACGTGTGCGCGGTGCTGCTGGAGCTCATCCAGGGGGAGGGGGGCGTGTTCCCCATGGAGAAGGAGTTCATCCACGAGCTGGCGGTCCTCTGTGCCGAGCGGGACTGGCTGCTGCTGGTGGACGAGGTCCAGACCGGCGTGGGACGTACCGGCAGCCTGTTCTGCTTCCAGCAGTACGGCATACTGCCCGACGCGGTGACCTTCGCCAAGGGCATCGCCGGGGGCCTGCCCATGGGCGGGTTCCTGGTGAGTGAGCGGTGCAGACCGGTGCTGGGACCCGGCACTCACGCCTCCACCTTTGGCGGCAACCCGGTGTGCGCCGCCGCCGCGCTGGAAGTCCAGAATATTTTAGACGACGGGGAGCTGGCTCAGGTACAGGAGAAGGGCGCCTATCTCCGCGCCGGGATCGAGGGGCTGGATCTGCCCTGCCTGGGCAAGACCCGGGGGCTTGGCCTGATGGTCGGGGTCGAGGTGCGGGAAGGTTATACGAACAAGGAGCTGGCCGCCCGCCTCATGGACGCGGGACTGCTGGTGCTCACAGCAGGACACAATGCGCTGCGGCTGCTGCCGCCTCTGACTATTACCCGGGAAGAACTGGACGCGGGTCTTGCCATCCTGGCCCGGACACTGGTATAAAGGAGCGAAAACGATGAATGATTTATTAAAGCTGATGGATCTCTCCGGAAAAGAGATCGACCACATCCTCAACGTGGCCGACCAGATGAAGTACAACCAGAAGCACGGCCTGATCCATAACTATCTTCAGGGCAAGACACTGGCCATGATCTTTGAGAAGAACTCCACCCGTACCCGGGTCTCGTTTGAGACGGGGATGTATCAGCTGGGCGGCCATGCCCTCTTCCTCTCCGGCAAGGAGAGCCAGATCGGCCGGGGAGAGCCCATTGAGGACACTGCCCGGGTCCTCTCCCGCTACTGTGACGGCATTATGATCCGGACCTACGGCCAGGAAGAGGTGGAGGAGCTGGCAAAGTATGCGGACATCCCGGTCATCAACGGCCTAACCGACTTTGCCCACCCCTGCCAGGTGCTGGCCGACCTCATGACCATCCGGGAAAAGATGACCCGGCTGGCCGGGCTGAAGCTCACCTTTATCGGCGACGGAAACAACATGGCCAACTCCCTCATCGTGGGCGGTCTCAAGTGCGGCATGGAGGTGGCGGTGGCCTGCCCCGAGGGCTACGACCCCGACCCCAAGGTGCTGGAATTTGCCAAAACCGCCGGAAAGTTCACCCTCACCCGGGATCCCGGGGAGGCGGCCGCCGACGCCGATGCCGTCTTTACCGATGTGTGGGCCTCCATGGGCCAGGAGGGGGAGGCGGCCAAGCGCCGCAAGGCCTTTGAGGGGATCTATCAGGTGAATGAAAAGCTGATGGCCCTGACGCACTCCGGGTGCATGGTCCAGCACTGCCTGCCCGCCCACCGCGGGGAGGAGATCACCGCAGAGACCTTTGAAAAGCACGCGGAGGAGATCTTCGACGAGGCGGAGAACCGCCTCCACGCCCAGAAGGCGGTGATGACCATCCTGATGGGAGAGGGAAAGCTGTAAGAGGGCCGAAAACAGCACAAAAAAAAGAGCGCCTTTCGTCCTGAACTGCGGACGAAAGGCGTTCTTTCTGTTGGTATGGAGCAATCAGACCGGGGCGGAGGGAGCCGAGTCGTCGGCGGGCTCCGCTTCCTTTGCTTCCGGCGGCTGGTGACGGCGGGCGGACACCCAGCCGCGGAACACCGTCCACAGCTCGGAAAAGCTGGCGTGGTGTACAGCCTTGGGATCATAATGGAAGAGAGCAAAGACCCCCTGAAGAAAAAGTCCGATCGTGAGGGCGGAGAGAACGGTGCCCACACCGACCTTGGCCCCCATCAGCCAGCCCAGCAGGACGGCCAGGACCTCCAGCGCGCTCCGGCAGAGGCCGGGGGAGAGGCGGAGCGGCCGGGAGACCGCCACCATCAGGGAGTCCCGGGGGCCCGCGCCCATGGCGGCCGCCATGTAGTAGTAGGTACCCAATGCCAGCACCGCCTGCCCGGCCAGCATCATGGCGATGCCGCTCCACAGCCCGTTCATCCGGGGAATCAGATGAAAGCGCTGGATGAGGTCGATGAGAAGGCCCGGACAGAGCACGTTGACCACGGTGCCGAGGCTCAGCGGCTCTTTAAGCAAAAAGGAAATAAAAATGGCGCAGGAGCCCACCAATATGGTGCAGATGCCGAAGGACAGCCCGGAGATATTGCTCAGGCCCTGGTGCAGGCAGTTCCAGGGGTCCAGGCCGATGTTGGCCTGGACCATCCCCACGATCCCGATGGCGGAGACCACCTGGCCCAGGATCAGATAGACGGTACGTTTCCGATAGCTCACGATTTTCCCTCCGTCAGCGGCAGCGATTCAAATAGAGCTCGCCCCAGCGGCCCTGCTCAGTGTAGCCGATGGAGCGGTAGAGGGCGGCCACCTCGTCGTAACCGCTGATGAGCACAGGGGTCTTGCCCAGCTCCAGGACCCGCCGGGTCAGGAAGGCGGAGATCTGGCGCCCGAAGCCCCGGCCCCGGGCGGAGGGGATCACCGCCACCGCGCCGATGGCCCCTGCCGCGTCGTCCTGAGACAGGATACGCCCGGTACCCACCCAGTGTCCCTCCCAGAGCAGCCCGTAGAGCTCAGTCAGGCCCAGGGCCCGCCAGCGGGAGCACTCCTCTGCCCAGGGGGCAAAGCGCAGATGCTCCCGATAAAAGGGGTGGCTCTGCTGCAGGACGGAGAAGATCTCCTCCGGCGGCGGATCGGATGAAATGCGCAGGGAGGGGTCCGGTGCGGGGAAACGGGGCGTGTCGCAGCGCATGAACCAGGAGCTCTCCAGCTCGCCCCCCATCCGTTCCCTGAGGGCGGCGCAGAAGGCCAGTGTGCCGTCGATCTCCCCGATCTCCGGCCGCTCCAGAATAAAAGAGAGAATGGGCTCCAGAGGCGGCAGGCCGGGAGAGACAACGGTTAGCACGCCGCCGGACAGGGAGAGCGCCGCGGGAATATCCCCTGCCAAATAAAAGCTCTCCGCTGTCCCGGCGGTGTGGGCGCACAGGGAACGGGAGCCGAAAAGCCGTTCGGCAGAGCAGGCGGAGCGGAAAGGTTTCAGCAGTTCCGGAGTAAGGAGACGGATCGGCTTCACTTGGCCTCACCCTCCTCGCGGACTTTGGTCAGATAGCGGTAGATGCTGGCGGGGGAGGACTGCAGGGCCTTGGACACATGCTCCACGGCCCCCTTGAGGCGGAAAACTCCCCGCTGCTCCAGCTGGGAAACGATGCGGATCTTCTCGGTCTGGGTCAGGCGATCCACAGGGATGCCGTCCTCGTTGAGCACATCCTGTACCACGCCATAGGCTGCGGAAGTCACCGAGTCGTTGAAGTGCTCGGTCTCTCCGCCTTCCATGTCGGGCTCCAGAATATCGCTGCGGATAGCGATATTGTTCTCCACGTAGTTATCTGGATGGATGAGCTGAAAAAGCTGGCTGGTAAAGGCCTGAAATTTGCTGTCGTCAAAATTGATGCAGAGCATCCCGGCCAGATGTCCGCCCGAATCCTTAATATAATAGGTGGAGGAACGCAGGACTTTCCCGCTGTTGGTGAGGCCGGTGTAGTTGATTCGGTAATCCTTTCCTGCGGCATTGTCCTCCACAGCCTTCAAAGCCATGCTGGTGGGCGGGGAATTTAAATCGCGGCCGCTGATGCTGCCGTTGACGATGGCGACAATGGAACTGGTCTTGCCGTTGATGTCGTGAAGAGTGAGCTCGTAGCTCGGACCAAGAGTCAAACCCAAAAATTCCACAAGCTTGGTGTACTGTTTGAGCATGGCGCGGTTCATAGGGCTCCCTCCCGATTAAAAATATGAAAAAAATGTCGGTTTCTATGACTTTTTCCAGTTGAATTTTAATTATCATAACATGGAATGAGAAAGGATGCAAGAGATGAAACTGACAATAATGATAAAAAATTTATCATTATTTACAGAGTAAAAGGGGATATGGCGAAAATACACAAGACGGACTCAATAGTTTTGAGCAATATTTCACATCAAATTCTTGACATGAGAAGAAAATGATGATAATATAATTCTCGCAAGGTGCTGTCCGCTAGTCGCAAGGGTCCGGGGAATGAAAGCCGGCTTCCGACGACCGGGGTATCCTCTCATGAAATGATGGCGCAAAGCGCCAAATCAAATGGAGGTAAACAAAATGGACAAAAATGTGAAGCACTATCCCTTGGATGTTGAAATGCCTCAGCACTGCGCGTACGTTGTGCGCGATCTGCCCCAGGCTACTGTTGAGCAGCGTGAGCGTGCTCTGAACGCCACCCACTGGAACGAGTTCGCTTTCCCCTCCGGACTGCTGACTGTCGATATGCTGTCTGACTCCGGCACCACCGCCATGACCAACCAGCAGTGGGCCACCCTGTTCCTGGGCGATGAGGCTTATGGCCGCAACACCGGCTACTATGTCCTGCTCGACACCTTCCGCGATATCTTTGAGCGCGGCGGCGAGAAGAACTGGAAGAAGAGCATCGACCTGGTCCGCACCGACTGCCGCGACCTGGAGAAGATGATGGACGAGCTGTTCCTCTGCGAGTACGAGGGCGGCCTGTTCAACGGCGGCGCCGCTCAGATGGAGCGCCCCAACAGCTTCATCATCCAGCAGGGCCGTGCCGCTGAGTCCGTGCTGATGGAGATCGTGAAGAAGATCCTGGCCGCCCGTTATCCCGGCAAGGTCTTCACCATCCCCTCCAACGGCCACTTCGACACCACCGAGGGCAACATCAAGCAGATGGGCTCCATCCCCCGCAACCTGTACAACAAGGAACTGCTGTACGAAGTTCCCGA